>JAABUM010001386.1_pt1 | contig 36548 bp, 31 predicted proteins | sample 5559161 | NCBI WGS metagenome assembly JAABUM01 (sample SAMN10711868, study PRJNA513369) | rock metagenome | isolation source: Antarctica rocks | place: Antarctica: Victoria Land, Siegfried Peak nord
CTCCCTTTTCCAACATCGCGCGCACCCTGCGCCCCACCCCTCGCGCACTCCCGACGAGCGTGCGAGTGGCTGTAGCGTATGCGCTGCGGCGGGGTGGCGCAACTCCTCCGCTGTTGCGGCACCCCGCCCATTGGTGCACGGTCGATGATGGCGCGCTCGCCGTGACCTTCGCCGTCACCACGCCCGCCGTCGCGACCTCCACGTCCGAGGTGAATGACGGCGGGGTGCTGGGCTACGGCGGCGTCGGTTACGCCGCTAACGCCACCTACCTCTTCCGCATCGCGGACGATGCCGGGAATCTCACCGTCGACAGCACCGTGACCACCAGCGCCGATGGCACCTTCGCGGGGATGATCACCGTCACCGGGGTCGGTACGCGCACGATCGCCGTGCTGACCGCCACCGGGACGGTGCTCGCCACCACGACCTGCAACGTCGTCCCCTAGCCGCGCTCACCGCCGTTGAACCGACCGCTATCCCCTGCCCCGCGCAGCCTCTGCGGCGCGGGGCCATCTTTTTGCGAGGGGCTGGTGATGCGCGCCCTTTTGGTGGCGCGGTACTATTCCTCGGCATGCCCCGCCGTGAACGGCGACGATGTCGGCGGAGTGAGCGACGAAAGGGACGTGGATGAGCAGCGGCGATGGGGGCACTCGAACCTTGCGGGCCGGGGTGATCGGCCTGGGCTACACCGGCAATCAGCACTTGCGTGGCTATCAAGCCCTCCCGAATGTGGAGGTCGTGGCCCTGGCCGGTCTGGAAGATGCGCCGCGTGAACGGTTGGGCGCGACCTACGGCGTGCCGCACCTCTACCGCGAGTGGCAGGATCTCCTGGCGCGCGACGATCTCGATCTCGTCAGCATTTGCACGCCGAACTCGCTCCACGCGCCGATCGCCATCGCCGCATTAGGAGGGGGGCGACACGTCCTGTGCGAGAAGCCGCTCGCGCGCAACTCCGTGGAGGCGGAGGCGATGGTAGGGGCGGCGCGTGACGCGGATCGGGTACTGCATACTGTCTTCAATCACCGGGCGCGCGGCGATGTCAGCCTCCTCAAGCGTCACATCGATGAGGGGGGGCTCGGGCGGATCTATCACGCCAAGTCGTTCTGGATGCGGCGCAGCGGCATCCCCTCCCTCGGCAGCTGGTTCACCAGCAAGGAGATGGCCGGCGGCGGGCCGCTGATCGATCTCGGTGTCCATATGCTGGACATGGGCCTCTATCTGCTCGGCGATCCGGTGGCGGTGACGGTCAGCGGGGCGACCTACGCCGAACTCGGCCCGCAAGGGCGCGGCGAGAGCGCTAACGCCGCCAAGCACATCGTCGGCAGCGCATTCGAGGTCGAAGACCTGGCGATGGCCTTCATCCGTTTCGCCAATGGGACGACGCTGCAACTGGAAGTGAGCTGGGCTGTCTACGGCAGCGCGCACGACAATTTCGGCGTGACGCTCTTCGGCACCGATGGCGGTGCCGAACTGAACGTGGTGAACTACGCCGAAGAGGATACCCTGCGTCTTTTCACCGACGTTGCCGGGCAGCCCGCCACGATCGCGCCGCGCGTCCCGAAGAATGAGGGGCATCTCAGGGTGGTGCGGGAGTTCGTCGAGATCGTGGCGGGTGGTCAATGGCTGCACTATCACGGCGAGGAAGGATTGAAGCGCGCGCAGATCATCGACGCCTGCTACGCCTCCGCGCGGCAGGGGCGCGAGGTGCTGATCGAGGAGGTGGCGGCGGGGGTCGAATAGGGGCGCTCGTCGGTGCCGGGCGTGGCGGCCTGTTACTGCGCCCTTCTTCACGGGAATCCTCGCCGCGCCGATCCCGCACGGGGCCGTTGGGTAGGGCATCGTTGGGCGTCGAGGCGCTCGGCGGTTTGCACCCGGCGGCCCCGTGTCATTTCGGGTGTGGCACTGGCACCATCGCAGCGCCGGTGCCTCGCCTGGTTGGTTGCTCACGGCCACGTTCACAATTTTGGTGGGGAGCTTCGCGCACGGCGTGCCAGCCGAACGGCCCTTCATAGGCGCAGCTTCACACTTCTCCTGCCCGATCGTCACCGGCGTGAGGGCGCTCCGCCGATAATCACCCCCACCGTTGCTGCCGTATGCTACCCTCGCTAACAACCTTTGCGTTTATTGTGCGTTGCATTGACAAAGCTATTGCAGTAGTGTAGTCTCAACCCAGGCATCGATCGGTATGTTCGTGCCAACACCCATGAGGCACTCCCTTGCCGCGTGTGTGACCGATACCGGTTCACCGCACGGCCAGGAGCACCGCATGGCTCTGTCCCCCTCCCATCCCGGCACCATCCTCATCGTGGAAGACAACCCGAACGTCCGCAACCTGGTCCGCAGTGTCCTGCATGACGACGGCTGTCGGGTCGTCGCGGCGACGAATCGCGCCGATGCCCTGACCGCCCTCACCTCGCTGCGCTTCGACCTGATCCTGACCGCCGCGGTGGACAGCGCGGCCGCCGATGCCGACCATTGGGCGTCCCTCGATACAGTGCGGCGAGCGGCGTTCGGCACCCCAACGATTATTTTCACCGCGCTCCCTCCCGCGACCTTCTCCGGCTACGCGACGCGCGGTTTCGCCGGTCTGCTCGGCAAGCCCTGCGATACGGATTTGCTGCTGACGACGGTCCGTGGTGCCCTGGCCGAGACCACGACAGGGTCGAAGCGCGGCTAACGCGGCATATCCCAAAGCAACAATACAGGCGAACAGTGAGCGGGCTCTTGCGCCTCCTTCACTGTTCTCCTGTTGTCTTTGACAACTTTACACCGGGTTTGTCACCCCGTTGGCGATCAGCATTTGACAGTGAACAATTCCCGTGTGAAAATGATATCTTGGTAGCAAAAGGGGGATAATGCCATGAACGACGAGGAGCGCACGTCGATGGGCGACGAAGGGCGCACGCCGATGGGCGATGACGAGCAGGCCCGGATGCGGCGACCACACATTTTCGCGGTTAACGGGGCCTCCGAGTTCCTTAATCTTGTCCGCGATCTCTTCGAGAGCGAGGACTTCAATATCACCACCACGAATTTTGTGCCCGAGACTTTCGATCAGATCGCCGCACTCAATCCTTCCGTCCTGTTGGTCGATCTGGCCCACGGCCAGCGCGCGGGGTGGGATCTGCTGGAGCAGCTGCGCGCGGGGTGGGATCTGCTGGAGCAGCTGCGCGCGGGGGCGCTCACGCACGGCATCCCCACGCTGGTGTTATCGACCGCGCAAGCGAGCCTGGATGACGTCCAGGCACATCAGTCCCGCTACGGTGGCGATGCTTTCCTGAGCAAGCCGTTCGATCTCGATGATCTCCTGAACGCCGTCAACGCGCTCATCGTGCGAAACCGGGTGCTGACGCCCTAGTCATTACAAAAACCAGGCACCACCGCTGTTCACAGCAGTATGTGCGTCTCTATACTGGTCTCGACGATGAACCACCTGGCCTTGCGGGCCGTATCTTGTTATAAGAGCGCCTCAAAACTCGTTGTAGCGCGCGGTCCCGGCGAAATACGCCGGGGCTTTTCCCGGCTATACTCTCGAATGCGGCGTCGCGGCGTGATCGCGCGGGACGTGGTGGCGAGCGATGGCGGCACGATCCACGGCGCGCTCCTTGCTGTGCATCACCGAGGCGATTCGCGGCACGGTGACGCCGCGAGAATGGCGTTACAATCAGGGAAAGGTGGGCGACGATGGCAACTTTACCGCGCGTGACGGTGTGGAACGAGTATCGGCACGAGTTGCAGGACGCGAAGATCGGCGCGATCTACCCGGACGGGATTCACGGGGCGATCGCGGCCGCGCTGCGCCAGCACGGCTTCGAGGTCGGCACCGCAACCCTCGATGAGCCCGAGCACGGCCTGACCGACGAGGTATTGGCGCAGACCGATGTGCTGATCTGGTGGGGCCACAAGGCGCACGGCGAGGTCAACGATGCGATCGTGGAGCGGGTCAAGAAGTGCGTCCTCGGCGGCATGGGGCTGGTCGTCCTCCATTCCGGGCACTTCTCCAAGATCTTCAGGTCGCTGATGGGTACCACCTGCGACCTGAAGTGGCGCGAGGGGGGCGACAAGGAGCGGCTCTGGGTCGTCGCGCCCGGTCACCCGATCGCCGATGGGATCGGCGAGTACATCGAACTCGAAGAGGAGGAGATGTACGGCGAGCACTTCGACATCCCGGCCCCGGAGACGCTCGTCTTCGTCAGCTGGTTCACCGGGGGCGAGGTCTTCCGCAGCGGCTGCTGCTATAGCCGTGGCGCGGGCAAGATCTTCTACTTCCGTCCCGGCCACGAGACCCTGCCGACCTACCACAACGCCGAGATCCAGCGCGTGATTGCCAATGGCGTTCGCTGGGCCGCCCCGACCCGCGACGACAACCGCCAGTTCGGCAATCGCAAGCCGCTGGAGGCGCTGCCGGCCCGGCAGTAGTTGGATCGTGAGTCGTGAGAAAAGGGAGGTCTGGTGAGCGATAGTCTGTCAGGAGAAGTCGTGGCTGAGGACACCTCACTCACGACTCACGACTCACGACCCACGACCGCGCTCTTGGTCGGCTGCGGCGGCATCAGCCGGGCGTGGTTGCGGGCGCTGCCGGAGGTGCCGGACCTGAAGATCGTCGGGCTGGTGGACCTCTACGAGGCGACCGCGCGAGAGCGGGCGGCGGAGTTCGGGCTGACCGACGTGCCGATCGGCACCGACGTGGTGGCGGCGATCGAGGCGTTGCGCCCCGATGTCGTCTTCGACTGCACGATCCCCGCCGCGCACCCGGTCGTGACCCTGGCCGCGCTGGAACGTGGCTGCCACGTCCTCGGCGAGAAGCCGATCGCGCCGTCGCTCGACGAGGCGCGGCGGATGGTCGCGGCGGCGGCGGCGTCCGGGCGCACCTACGCGGTGATCCAGAACCGGCGCTACGACCCGAACATCCACCGTCTGCGCGCGTTCCTCCGTTCGGGCGCGCTCGGGCGGATCACCACCGTGACGAGCGACTTCTTCATCGCGGCGCACTTCGGCGGTTTCCGCGAGCAGATGGCGCATGTCCTGTTGCTGGACATGGCGATCCATACGCTCGACGCGGCGCGCTTCATCACCGGGGCCGATCCGCAGGCGGTCTACTGCCGCGAGTGGAACCCGGCAGGGTCGTGGTACGACCGCGATGCCTCGGCGGTGGCGCTCTTCGAGCTGAGCGACGGTATCGCGTACACCTATCAGGGAAGTTGGATCGCGGAAGGGGTCAACACGACCTGGGAGGCGAGCTGGCGGATCGTGGGGACGCGCGGCAGCGTGACCTGGGACGGCGCGACCGGCTTCGTGGCGCAGGTCGCGGCGGGGCGCGACGGCATTCGCTCGACCTACCGCGATCTCGACGTGCCGCCCGGCGAGTACGCTCTGCCGACCGGGCACGTCGGCCTGATCAAGGATTTCGTGCGCTGCATCCGTGCTGGCGAGACGCCGCAGACGATCTGCACCGACAATATCCAGAGTCTGGCGATGGTCTTCGGGGCGATCGAGAGCGCGGAGCGCGGCGAGCGGGTCGCGATCACGCTGTAACGCGGCGCTGATGAAGTGTGTCACGTGCGCTCGCGTGGCGCGTTTGTACGCGAAGGGGGCGGGGAGAAATCGATTCTCCCCGCCCCCCGCTGTCTGTTGCGGGCTTACCGCGAGAGGTAGTTGAGCGGGTTCAGATAGACGCCATTCTTGACGACGCTGAAGTGGACGTGCGATCCGGTGGAGAAGCCGGTCGAGCCCATCGCCATGATCACCTGCCCCTGCGATACCTTCTGGCCGACCGTGACCTTCAGGGCCGAGGCGTGGCCGTACTCGGTGCGGAAGCCATTGCCGTGGTCGATGATCACCGCGTTGCCGAGGCCGCCGTGCCAGCCCGCGAAGGTGACCGTCCCGGCATCCGCGGCGACGACCGGCGTGCCGACCGAGTTGGCGATGTCGATACCGTTGTGTCCGCCCGGTCCGTAGACCGCGGCGTTGACGCCGAAGCCCTGCGTGAATGTCCCCTGGGCCGGGTAGATGAAGTTCCCGGTGGCGCTCGCTGTCTGCGCCGGGGCGGCCGATGGCGCGGGACTCGGCGCGGGCTGCGGCGTCGGGGCCGGTTGCGGTAGTGCGGTCGGTTGTGCCGCAGGGGCCGGTGCGGGCACCACTGCTGCCGGTTGCGCCGCTGGCTCCGGTGCCGCTGCCGGGTTGGCGGCGGCCACGACCGCCAGGACCGGCGCGGGGGCCGGGGCGACCGGGCGACTGCTGAGCGCCGCCTCGGTCGGGCTGAGATAGCTGGCCCGCGCGAAGCCATTCACGCCATCATAGCTGACGTCGTACCAGACATTGCCCTGCGCGTCGGTCGTCGGCCCGCCGAGGATGAGGAGGACGGTGCCCTCATCGGCGGCGGCGGTAACGGTGCTCTCGACCCCGGCTGCCGAGCGCAGCCGGAGGTTCCAGCCCCCGGTATTGCTGACGGCGACGCGCGCGCCCGTCCCCAAGGAATCGCTGGTCGCTGTTGTCGCCCCGACCGAGAGGCTGGCCGTGGCGAGCGGTTGGCGCGCGCTGAGCGCCGCCGTGGTCGCGCCGAGATAGCTCGCCCCCGCGTACCCTTGCAGGCCGTCGTAATCGACCGGATACCAGGCGTTCCCGGCGGCGTCGCTGGTCGGCCCGCCGAGCACCTGGAGGACCGCGCCTTCAGGTGCAGCCGCGACGATCCCGCCATCGAGGGCGGCATTCGCGCGGATTCGCAGCGGCCAGCCGCCGGTGTTGTTGACCGCCGCGCGGTTGCCGCTATTGAGGGTGCCGACACTCGCCGCCGCGACGAGCGGTGCGCGCGAGGTCAACGCCGCGTCGGTCCAGGTGAGGTAGGCGGCGCTGGCATAGCCCTGGATACCGTCATAATCGACCGCATACCAGGCGTTGCCCGCGCCGTCGCTCAGGGGACCGTCGAGGATGCGGATCACCGCGCCTTCGGGGGCGGCGGCGATCGTCCCGGCGTCGAGCCCGATACTCCCACGCAGGCGCAGATCCCAGCCGCCGGTGCCGCTGACCGCGACGCGCTCGCCGACGGTGAGGGCGACCGACTGCTGGTCGGTCGCCGGGGCCGCACCGGCACTCGTCGCGCCCAGATAGTCGGCGGCGACCCAACCGACCATGCCCTTGTAGTCGATCGGATACCAGGTCTGCCCGCCATTGATGCGCGCGCCACCGGTCAGGCTCACCGTCGCGCCCTCGGGGATGCCGCCGATGACCGCCGCGCTGAGGTCGGCCCCGTCGCGCATCCGCAGGAGTTCGCCACCGGTCCCGGCGATGATCTTCGCTTCGCTGGTCGTGGCGCCGTTGATGGTGGTGGCGGAGCTGCCTGAAACACTCGCGGCGCCGACCTGTGCGGCGGGGGCGAGATAGGCGGCGAAGAGGTAGCCGGTCGTGCCGCCGACATCGACGCGGTACCAGGGGTTGCCATCTTCGCCGACGACCGGTCCGGCCAGGATCGTGACCGGTGTGCCGCCGCCGAGCCGGGCGAGGACGGCGAACTGGTAGCCCGCATCGCTGCGGAGCAGGATCGCGTCGCCGCCGGTGTTGGCGATGACTGCGGCCTCGCCGGGATCGAAGGTGGCGGCGGCGAAGGTGAGCGGGGTGCTGGTGAGCAAAAGCAAGCTGGCGAGGAGGAGCGCGCACGCTCCCCGCACGCCCCGAAGTACGGGCATGGGTCCATCCTCCCTGTTCTCGTCCCGGCGTGGTCGCCGGGTACCCACCTGGCGGGGTGGGGACGGGTCCGAACCTTCTCCTCCTCGGTCCCTTCATGCGGCACCGTTGGCGCGGTGCCGCACTCGCTGCATCCGACGTATAGCAAGGCGGCGCTATAGGCCGAAGTGGCGTCAATTATGGGTGTGGATGAGGGCTGCGATGCTTACAGGTAGTGGCGAGCGCGTGACGGCGATGGAAATGATCTGGCGCGCAAGCCGATGAGCGTTATACGGTCGCCCTGTGACTGGGTGCAGACTAGCACGTACAGTGCTTATTGTCAATTGACAAGATGTCAATATGCGTCCGGCCATATCGTTACTACACGTTCGACTTGGTTAATCGCCTCATTATGGTCTAGAAATGGCTCGTGCTACGAATAAAAGGACAGGATTTAAGTGTTCAAGCACACCACTGACAGTCTTGGATAAGGAACGCTTATCACCTTCGATCACCTATACGTACACTTCCGCGCACAAGATCACACATGCTATTCTTTGTCCGTTCACTCTGTACTAATAGATATAGGAAGCAGTTTTAGTTGTTATAATGGTGCCTGCATGTGCGAGGAGATGTGAGCGCAATAGATATAAACGCTCACAACTGACGCGCCTTCTAGTAATTATTGATTCTCGCCTGATCGCCACGCCCGGCGGCAGGGGCAGCCCTTTGGGTGGCATCACATCCTAGCAGAGCAGGGACGAACCTTTGAGAACCTCGTCCTCCAATGATTAGCAGGGGCCGAGGCGCATGTTCGATGCCCCCGGCCCCTACATACAATTCCATAATTCTGCACCGCCGCGCTATGTCTGCGGCCTACTGATAAGCCGCTCCTCAAAGACCGCTTCTCGGCGCGCTGCGACCGTATCCTCTGTAGCCCGGTCGGCTCGTGGCGTGCGTATCAGCCCTCATCGGGGAGGGCATAAACTAACACGTAGCGGTGCTGCCCCTCGACGATCTCCAGCGTCATAGATCCGGTGAGTCCGGCCAGTTGCCTGGTGCCGGAGTCTGGCACGACGGTGATGCTCAACTCCTGTACGCCGCGCGCCATCAGCCCGTTGTGTTGCAGCGCGAAGGTGCCATCGCGCCCGTGCAGCATCCCGGTCACGCGCTCCAGCGCCACGTACCCCGCCGAGTTCTCGATGGCGGTTCGCACAGCCAGCATCTGCCCCGTGCTGGTCCCATCGATGTCGCCGTGGAACTGCTTGGCGATCGTCATTCGACCGATCGGATCGGCCCCGTCCGCCGGCTGCGGCGTCAGCGTGATCTCGAAGATCCCGCCCGCATAATTCGTCATCGCGTCCTCCTTATCGGTCTCCGCCGTAGCGCGCCGCCCATCGGCACGCTGCGAAGATTACTGGACTGGTATGCGTCAAGGTCGTTGTCATAGGCCGCCCGTAGTGCTGTCACCCTATCACTGGCCGGGATCGAGCGGGGCCAGCATGTCGACTCACGCTGCGAGTCGACATGCTGGCCCTGATCCTCGGCCATGCGCTGGCTGGCGGTTGCTGCGGGGCTACTGCGCCCGCACCGCCACTTTGCGGATCGGCTCGCCGTCGATCGTGTAACGCCCGCTCATCGCGGCGATGCCGTCGGCGAGGCGTTCCAGCGGGATCTGGTGCGAGACGAACTTGGCGAAGGGGTAGGTACCCCGCTCGATCAGCGTGCGGGCCTGCACGAAGTGCTCGTGCGCCGACGCCCAGACGCCGTAGAGGGTGATCTGCTTGAAGGTGAAGTGGGCGTAAGGGTTCAGCGCGATGTCGCCAACATTGGTGAAGTGGCCGCAGGTGACGTACTGCCCGCCGCGCCGCAACAGCCCGAACCCTTCCGGCAGCGCCGCCAGCACCCCGGTCGCCTCGATCACGATGTCCGCGCCGTAGCCGTGCGTGGAGTTCTCGCGGACGATCCGTGCCCGCTCCTCGGGATCCTTGACCTCGGTGATGTCGATCGTCACGTCCGCGCCGAGTTCGCGGGCGAAGGCGAGGCGGTCGGCGGGGGCACCGATCACGATCGTCTTGTGCGCGCCCAGCTCTTTCGCCCCGACGAGGCACATCAGGCCGATCGGCCCGGCCCCCTGGATCACCACCGTGTCGCCGATCGTGTAGTGCGCCCTTCCGGCGGCGTGCAGGCCGACCGCGAGCGGCTCCAGGATCGAGGCGGCGACCGGGTCGGCATTCATCTTGTAGAACTTCGCGCCGGGGATGACCCACTGATAGCTGGCGAAGCCGCCGGTCACGGCCAGGGGGAGATCCCTGGTGAGATTCGGGGCGGCGAAACCGTAGGAGCCGTAGCCGGGCGAGAGGCTCGGCTGGTGTGCGATCGTCCCGAAGAACTCATCGTTGTTGGCGACCCCCGGCTTCAGGCCGATCAGATCGCCCTCCTTGACCGGACGCCCGGTGCTGTCGTGCGTCACCCCGTCGCCGAGCGCGGCGATCGTCCCGACGATCTCGTGGCCGAGGACAGCGGGGGTAGGGATCGCCATGTGCCCCTGATAGACGTGCACATCGGTGCCGCAGATGCCGCACAGATCCTGCTTGATGATCAGGCTGCCCGGCTTCAGATCGGGGACCGGTGCCTCGGAGATCGTGAAATTCCCGCGCACCCCGTCGAGCACCGCCGCCCTGCTGATCAGGCCCATCGTGTTCCTCCAGGTCTTGCCTCGGTGGCGGAGCGTCCCACACGCCCCGCGCCGCCGTATTGGTCGCGACCCTGGCAGTATACCGTGCGGCGTGATGCTGTCCAGAACGTCGCGCCGGGATGGCGGCTGCGCGCTTCCCCGCGTGGCCTGGCGGCGGCGCAACCTTATAGGAAGCGTCATAGAAAGCGTCGCAGCGTCGCGATGGCGAGATCGAGGAGCGGTGCGATCCCCTCCGCGCGCCCGTACTCGGCGAGGATCGCGCCGTAATGGATCGCGCGGAAACGGGCGCGATCCCAGGTCGCTGCGTCGATCGGGCCGTAGCCTGCGCGGAACGCCGGATGCGCGGCAACGGGCAGGAAGGTCCAGGCGAGCGAGAGATCGAGCGCCGGATCGCCGAGGTGGACATCGCCCCAATCGATGACGCCGACGAAGCGTTGGGCCTCGTCGAGCAAGAGATGGCGCGGATAGAGGTCGCCGTGGACCCAGCAGGGCGGCGCGGCCCGGGCCGGGGTCGTCGCCAAGCGCCCCACCAGCGCGACCAGGCGCGCCACGTCCGCGCCGTCGAGCGCCGCCGCGTTGCCGCGCAGCCTGACGTTGAGCCCCGGCGCGCGCCCGGCGAGATCGTTGCGCGCGATCTCGTCGCCGGGTGCCCAGGTGCGTGTATCCGCGTCGATCGGGATGCCGTGCAGGGTGCGCAGGAACGCCCCCAGCGGCGCGGCGAGCGCCGTGCGCGCGTCGTCCAAGTCGGAGACCGCCAGGTCCGAGGCGAGCGCGCCGCGCAGGAAGGGGTAGCCGACGAAAGGGTAGGGGAAGGCGGGTGTCGGCGTGCCGACGAACGTCGGCGCGGGGATCGGCACGGGGAGGTGCGGCGCGAGCAGGGGCAATATCCGCGCCTCGCGGTCGAGGAGTTTCGCCGCGCTCTGCCGCCGTGGAAAGCGGAAGACGGTCGCCGCGCCGACGAGGTAGGCGGTGTTGTCCCAGCCGACGCCGAGCGGGCGCAACTCGTGGCCGGCGAGCGCCGGGAATTGCGCGGCGATCAGTTGCCGCGCCGCCGCCTCATCGAGCGGGATGTCGGCGCTCCATACGCTGCCCATGTCGTGCTCCTCTCGTCGCCCACCGCGCCCGACCGCCGGTATTCGCGGGGCGGGGGTGTACCGCGTTTGGGCCTGGCGTGGTATCGTGCGCCTGTCCGAGTGCGCGCGGACACCGACGATAACCGATAGAGGGGGCAACGAGGATGACCGGACCCGAGCCGCGCTGGGCCGCGACCGTGCGGAACTTCACCCGCGAGACGATGGCGCTCCACGGCATCCCCGCCACGGCCCTCGCGGTGGCCGAGAGGGGCCAGGAGCGTTTCGCCACCGGCTTCGGCATCCGCGAGCACGGTCAGTCCGCCGCCGTCACCCCCGATACGATCTTCGGGGTCGCCTCCGTCACCAAAGGCTTCACCGCCCTGGCGATCATGCAGCTCGCCGAGGCGGGGCGGCTCGCGGTCGACGATCCGGTGACCCGCTATCTGCCGACCTATCGCACCCCCGACGAGGCGGGCGCGCGCGCTACCACCATCGCCCACTTCCTGACGCACACCGCCGGGCTGCCGCCGCTGCCGTCGCGCTTCTTCGCGCTGGCGCGCGCCACGGCGGGCGACTCTTTCGCCGCCTCTCCTCCCGCCTGGGTCGCCGCGCACGCGCCGCTCGACAGCGCCGACGACCTCCTCGACTACATCGCGGGGTACGATTTCGCGCCGCTCGGCCCGCCCGGCGAGCAGTTCAGCTACAGCAACGAGGGGTTCGCGCTTCTCGGCGCGATCGTCGAGCGGGTGAGCGGGCTGCCCTATGCGACGTACGTGCGCGAGCGGATCCTCGAACCGCTGGGGATGAGCCGCAGCACCTTCGATCGCGCGGTGCTGGTGCCCGGTGCCACGCTGGCGACCTTCCACGTCCTGCGCGATACCCCGCACGGTCGTCGCCCGGTCCCCGCGCCGCAAGGGAACTATACGCCGCTCTGGCACGCCGCCGGGGGATTGAATTCGACCGCGCGCGACCTCTTGCGCTACCTGGAACTCTTCCGCACCGGCGGCCTCTCCGGCGGGGTGCGCCTCCTCTCCGAGGCGGGGATCGCCGCGATGGTCGCGCCGCGCACGCGCGGTGGCGTGCCGGGGGCCTTCTATGGCTACGGCCTCGGCATTGTATTGCGCTATCACGGCACCTGGCTCGTGCAGCATGGTGGGGGGAGCAAGGGAATTTCGTCGCACATCCTCGTCGCCCCGGCGCGCGATTACACCGCCGTGGCCCTGACCAACCTGGCCGACGTGCCCGCCGATCAACTCGCGCTCGCCCCGCTGAACAAGATTCTCGAGCGTCCGCTCGCCGACCGCCCCGCCGTGTACGAGGATACGACATATCCGCGTGGCTTCCTCGAACGTTGTCTCGGCACCTACCGGGGAGGGGAGGGGCAGGAGGTGATCGCGAGCCTCAAGAGGGATCGGCTGACGGTTCGCATCGCCGGGCAAACGCTCGCCGCGCGCCCGGTCGGCGACGATGGCTTCGTGATCAGCACGCTATCGGGCGACTCCTATCTGCAGTTCCTGCTGCCCGATGCGGGCGGACCGGCCTGGGGGGTGCTGTCTGGGAGCCGGATCGTGCCGCGCGCCGCCGACACAAGTGCCTGAGCGCGGTTGAGGACGACGCGGGGAAGGACGATCACCGCCTAGAAACTGTCTGATAAAGGGCCAGAGAACGGCCTGCTGCCGCACGCCCCATCGGCTACGCCAGTACGGACGCGGGAAGACAACGAGCGATGCGGCGAGACGGCGACCTTACCACCCTCGCGCCACCCTTTATCAGACAGTTTCTAGAGACGCAAAGATGCAGAGCACGGGGGGAGAAAGATGATTTGAGGGGGCGGTGCCGCTGCACGCGCGATGCCTCCCAACAACGCAGTAGCCCTAAGTCTCGCAAAGATAATTCCCTCTCCCCATGCGAGAAGACGCAGGCGACGGGGTGAGGGTATCGGCGGCGTGCTGCCTTTGGGGATTCAGATCCCTGCTCGCGCGGGTTGAACCGAAGCGCCGATGGGGGCTACCTACCTTGGTTACGGCGGTGTGCAGTCCGTGCAGGCGGATAAGTATCCCCCGGCGGCATTGCGTCCTTCATGGGTGCATTGTCCCCTAGGGGGAGCTACTACCCTTCATGGGTAGTGGCTGCCCTCCGGGGTACTTCAGCCCAACGGCGCTCCCACCTCCCACCACCCACCGAGGCCTCGGTTTAGAAGCACTCGGGGGCTTGAAGGGCGGCTTCTACGCCGCACCCCAGGCCCCCGTTCCGTATGCCTCCTTGTGGGTCGCATGGCCGGCATTGTCGTAGACGTTCCGCAGTCCGAAGGCGAGCAGTGCGGCGATCGCCTCGGCGAGGTGTTGATCGTCCAGCGTAAACGCCTTGCCGTGGATACGCCCGACCCAGAGGATGCCCCGGTGCGGCGCGACGAGCGGCAGCGGCGTCAGCATCGCGGTCAGGGCCGATTGCGGCTCCGCCAGCGCCAGCGCCTCCCCACCATCGAGGATCATCCCCCCGGCGACGATAATCGTCCGGCCCCCGAGGATCGATGCCCAGATTCGTCCGTCGAAGAGGTCGAGCGAGAGCGGTTCGAGCAGCGTCGTATGGCCACTCGCCTGCGTCAGCAGCGGCACCAGCGTGCGGTTGCGCTCATCGAGCAGGGCGATACTACAGGCATCGACATGCAATAGTTCCTGGGTCAGGGCATCGCACCCCTTCAGGAGTGGGGCGAGTTCCCGCAAGGCCAGCAACGCTGCGGCCGCGTCTCGCAGCCGCCGGTACGCATCGATACCACCGCGATTGACGCGCTCCATACAATTTCCTCATATTTCAACACCAACTGCATGACCGTCACACCGGCGCGCAGCAGCGGCCCGCGCTACGAAAAGGCAAGAAGCAACAAAACCTCTTCTGGCGAAGTGGTTTGCTGATTCATACGTAAATCCTAGAGATTTGGATAACGACAGGGAAACCGGCCGGCATAACGCTGCGTATCTGGCGTAGGCGGCTCGCGCCGACTATTCGCTGGCAGCCGACCACGCGCGGGGACCGGCCACGTAAGCGGATTCGTACCGGACCTTCGTTGACACAAGTCAGGCGCGGGGACTAGCATGGAAAGGCGCACGACTCGCGCCGCCCGCACGATCAACAGGACGTAGCACGCCGCCGACGATTCGAGCACATCGCGAAAGGGTGACATTGTGCAGCAATTCCGGGGCGGTGCCCGCCGCCCGCTCGATCCCCGCTTCATCGCGTTCGGGGCCATCGCCGGGGCAGTTTTCGGCGTGTGGGCCAATAGTAAGACGCGCGAATATCGCCGAACCGGGCAGGTACCGACGCTGATCAACTGGCAGCAAGCGCGCACGATTGCGGTCGGCATGAACCGCGACGAACGCCTCGGACCAGCAGAGCGCGCGAGCCTCGCGGTGGAATACCGGCGATTGGTGCAGGGTTGCCTCGGGCCGATCACCGAGTACACCGGCACGCAACTCTCGCGCCCCTTCGAGGCGACGGTCGCCTTCGACCGCGCCGACTGGATCGGGGCCAATATCGAGAGCTTCGCACAGCTCTTCGGGCCGCTGGAAGGGCTGAACCCGCTCAACGATCAGACACCGCGCATCGCCTCGATCCTCTGGGGCAACGTCAATCAGACCGTCCTCAGCGGCGAGGTCGGTCTCCTGCTCGGCTATCTCGCGCGGCGGGTGCTGGGGCAGTACGACCTGGCGCTGCTCGGCAAGGAGCCGATCACCGAGGGGAAGCTCTACTTTGTGGAGCCGAATATCCGCCAGGTGCAGCGGCAGCTCGGCCTCCCGCGCGACGATTTCCGCATGTGGCTCGCACTGCACGAGACGACGCACGTCTTCGAGTTCGAGGCGCATCCGTGGCTCCGCGCCCACCTCAATGGCATCCTGGAACAATACTTCGCCTTCCTCAGCCAGGATATGGGCAAGCTGAAGGATGGCGGGCTTGGCACTCTGCGCCAGTTCGCCGCGCGCGCGCGCAGCGGGGGGGGCGGCAACTGGCTGGAACGCCTGATGACCGCCGAGCAGCGCACCCTCTTCTCGCAGATGCAGGCGACGATGGCGATCGTCGAGGGGTACAGCAATCACGTCATGAACGTGATCGGGCGGCAGATGCTGCCCGGCTTCGACCGCATCTCCGAGCAGTTCGCCAAGCGCCAGCGCGAGAAGAGTGTCGGCGAGCAACTCTTCATCCGGCTCACCGGCCTCGATATGAAGCTGGAGCAGTATCGCCTCGGCGAAGAGTTCATCGACCGGGTCGTCGCCCTCCGCCGCCACGACTTCGTCCGGCAGGTCTGGGACGGCCCGGAGAAGCTGCCGACCCTCGATGAGGTGAAGAACCCCGAGCGCTGGATCGCGCGGATGGACGCCGGACGCGCGCTCCCCGCCGCCGACTGACCGAGACGAACAATGCTGGCATGAACGCGAGGGCGGAGACATTCGGTCTCCGCCCTCGCGCGTTTGGTAATGACAAAGGGGCCACAGCCCCGCGCCGTTTGACACGATCGCCCACCGAGCGTATACTTCCTGCATACCCCCCCCCCCAGGGGGATAGGGTGCACAAGGAGAAGGATTGATGCAAGGATCGAAAGAAGACGCGATCAAACGCCTGAATATGATCGAGGGACATCTGCGTGGCATCCGCAAGATGGTCGAGGATGACACCTATTGCGTGGATGTGCTGAAGCAGACCTACGCGGTGCAGCGCGCGATCGAGAAGTTCGAGCAGATCCTCCTCCAGGATCACATTCGCGGCTGCGTCCCGGCAGGGATCCGCGAGGGCCGGGACGAGGAAGTGCTCGGCGAATTGGCCGAGCTGTTCAGTCTGGCGCGGCGCTGAGCGGATGGGAGAGCAGCAACGCGACGCCGAGGAGCGGACCTGGTGGCACCTGCCCTTCGGGGCGCGTGCCGACCGCCGCCTCGTCATCCTCTCGGTGATCATCGCCGCCCTGTACGGGGCGGGGCTCCTGGGTCTGGCGCTGACGCCGATCCTGACGCGCGAGCAGCCGATCCTCCTCCTCCTGCTGAACCCGACAACCACGATCCTGCTGCTCGTCGGCGGGCGGGTCGAGTTGCCACTGCTCGTTGCGCTCGTCACGGCGCGGCGCTTCCTGGTCCACCTCGTCTTCTTTCTCCTCGGCTGGTGGTACGCGGAGGCCGCGATCGGGTGGATGGTCGGGCGGAGCACCGACACCGAGGCAGTAGTCGGGCAGGCGGAGCGGATCTTTCGCCGGATCGGCTGGCTGGCGGTCCTGATCTGGCCCGGCCCCTTCCCCAGCGTCCTCTCGGGCGCGAGTCGGATGCCCTGGCCGCTCTTCGTGGCGATCGACCTGGTCGGCACGGTGGCGTCGATCACCCTCACCCGCTACGCCGCGTCGCTCGCCGCGAATCCGCTCGACATCGTTCGGCGCTTCATCGACGCCAATGCGGAAGTGCTCACCATCATCTGCGTGGCGGCGGTCGTCCTCTGGCTCGGCGTCCGCTGGCTCCAGGGGCGGCGCGAGCGCGAACGGGCGCTGCGCGATGCCACCACCGAGTAGGTGCCGACGCCCGAGCGACGCCGCCCGGGCCGTACAGCGCGACGAGTCCTCTGGTTATGCCCCGCTCGCGTGGGGCGAAGGAAACAGATCCATGGCGATCGACGAACGACAACGCACCGCAGCGCCGACCCCGACCTCGACCCCGGCCCCAACCCCGACGGCACCGACCGCGCAACGGGAGATCAGCCTGCCGATCGCCGGCATGACCTGTGCCTCCTGCGTCCGCCGCGTGGAACGGACCCTCGGCAAGGTTGCGGGGGTCGGCGAGGCGAGCGTCAATCTCGCGAGCGAGCGCGCCACGGTCAGCTACGACCCGGCGCTCGTCACCCTCGCCGACCTCGAAGGGGCGGTGGAAAAGGCCGGATATGGCGTCCGCCACGAGGAGATCGTCCTCCCGATCACCGGGATGACCTGCGCCTCCTGCGTCCGCCGTGTCGAACGTGCGCTCGGCAAGGTGCCAGGGGTGGGGGCGGTCGCCGTCAACCTCGCCACCGAGCGCGCGACGGTCGACTTCTTCCCCGGCACGGCCACGGTCGCCGATCTCCGCGCCGCCGTGGAGCGGGCCGGGTATGGCCTCGCCCAGGAAACGGACGAGGCGGACGGCAACATCGATCACGCCGCCGAGGAGCGCGCCCGCGAGATCGGCGATCTGCGCCGCAAGTTCGGCGTCAGCCTCGCCGTCGGCGCGCTCCTGATGGCGGCGATGTTCATCCCTTTGCCGTTCGATCATAGCAGCCTCTATCCGCTGATGTTCCTGCTGGCGACCCCGGTCCAGTTCTGGGCTGGGTGGCAGTTCTATCGCGGCGCGTGGGCGGCGGGGCGGCACGGCAGCACCAACATGAACACGCTGGTGGCGGTCGGGACGACGGCGGCATACGGCTACAGCGTCTTCGTCACCTTCTTCCCGGCACTCGTGGCCAGCCTCGGGCTGCAAGCGGCGGTCTACTACGAGTCTGCCGTGATCATCGTCGCGCTGATCCTCCTCGGCCGGTATCTGGAAGCGCGGGCGAAGGGGCAGACGAGCGCCGCGATCACCAAGCTCCTCGGCCTCGCCCCGAAGACGGCGCGCGTCATCCGCGACGGGCAGGAGTTCGATCTGCCGCTGGAACAGGTGGTCGCGGGCGATCTGCTGCGTGTTCGCCCCGGCGACAAGGTGCCGGTCGATGGCGTGGTAACCGAGGGGCGTTCGGTGGTCGACGAGTCCATGCTGACCGGCGAGAGTATCCCGGTTGAGAAGACGCCGGGCACGCAGGTGATCGGCGCGACGATCAACAAGACCGGCGCGTTCACCTTCCGGGCCACCAGGGTCGGCAAGGACACGGCGCTGGCGCAGATCGTCCGGCTGGTCGAGGACGCGCAGGGCTCGAAGGCACCGATTCAGCGGCTGGCCGACGTGATCTCCAGCTACTTCGTCCCGGCGATCCTCGCCCTCTCGGTACTGACCTTCGTCGGCTGGTTCGCCTTCGGGCCGGACCCACGCTTCACGCTGGCGCTGCAAACGTTCATCGCGGTCCTGATCATCGCCTGCCCCTGCGCGCTTGGACTGGCGACACCGACCGCGATCATGGTCGGCACCGGCAAGGGGGCCGAGGCCGGGATCCTGATCCGGGGCGGCGAGGCGCTGGAGGGGGCGCACAAGGTCGACACGATCGTCCTCGACAAGACCGGCACGATCACGCGCGGCAAGCCCGTCGTGACGGATGTGCTAGTCGTGAGTCGTGAGTTGGGGGTCGTGAGTGAGGGCACGCTGCCAGCAGCGGACACTGATCGTCATCCCCGCTCTACGGACCATGGACCACGGACTACGGACTCTTCTCACGACTCACGACTCACGACCCACGACCTCCTCCGCCTCGCCGCAGCGGCGGAGCAAGGCTCCGAGCACCCGCTGGGCGAGGCGATCGTGGGGCGAGCGCGGGAGCTGGCGCTGCCCCTCGCCGCCGCCGAGCGCTTCGAGTCGATCACCGGGCGCGGCATCAGCGCGGTCGTGGAGGGGCACGCGCTCCTCCTCGGGAACGCCGCCCTGCTGGCCGACTGGTCGATCCGCGACGCAGGGCTGGATGTTGAGGCGGAACGCCTCGCGGCGGCGGGGAAGACGCCGATGTACATCGCCATCGACGGCGCGGCTGCGGGTATGATCGCGGTCGCCGACACCGTCAAGGCGGAATCGCGCGAGGCGATCGCGGCGTTGCACGCCCTCGGCCTGGATGTTTGGATGCTCACCGGCGACAACCGCGCCACGGCGGCGGCGATCGCCCGGCAGGTCGGCATCGCGCCGGAATTCGTCCTGGCCGAGACTTTGCCCGGCGAGAAGGCGGTGACGATCGCGGACTTGCAGGGGCGCGGACGGACGGTGGCGATGGTCGGGGACGGGGTCAACGACGCCCCGGCGCTGGCCCGCGCGGACCTCGGCATCGCGATCGGCACCGGGGCGGACGTGGCGGTGGAGGCGAGCGACATCACCCTCGTCGGCGGGGATTTGCGCGGCGTGGTCAGCGGCATCGCGCTCTCGCGGCGCACCATCGGCGTGATCCGGCAGAATCTCTTCTGGGCCTTCGCCTATAACGTGGTCCTGATCCCGGTGGCGATGGGCGTCCTCTACCCCTTCACCGGGCAACTCCTCAACCCGATCATCGCGGCGGCGGCGATGGCGATGAGTTCGGTCAGCGTCGTCACCAACAGTCTGCGCCTGCGCGGCTGGCAGCCCCCCACGGATGTGCGCGATATCGCCCACCCGCCCCTGCGGCGGCGACTTGCGGATGGTGGCTACCTGATCGCGATCGCCCTGCTGGCACTGGCGATCGGTGTCGGCTCCTTCCGCCTCAGCGCGGCGAGCATGGGCGCGGCGGGCATGGGTGGCCACGCTGACGCGGCGACCGACGAGCACGGCGCGATGGCGCGGGTGGTCGCGGTGCCGCCCGAGACGGCGGGGGTTCGCGTGGCGTGGACCAGCGAGCCGGCGACGCCCGTCCCCGGCCAGCCGGTCACCTTTCGCTATCGGATCAGCGACGCGACGAATGGCGGGGCGATCACCACCCTGCCGCTCGACCACGAGCGCCCGATGCACCTGATCCTGATCAGCATGGACCTGACCCAGTTCCAGCACATCCACCCCGCCCTGGCCGCCGATGGCAGCTACACGGTGACGACCACGCTGCCGCAGGCGGGCACCTACAGCCTCGCCAGCGAGTTCATGCACGCGGGCCAGCCGGTGCTCGACCAGGAGCAATTGACGGTCGGCACGGCCAGCCTCCCCGGTGCGCCGCCCGCGCCCGACCTGACACCGAAGACGGTCGGCGGGGTCACGGTGGCGCTGGCGAAGCCGCAGACGATCCGGGCGGGCGCGACGGTGCCGCTGAACATCCTCGTCACACAGGCGGGGCAACCGGTCGGCGACCTGCAACCGTACCTCGGGGCGGCGGCACACATCGCCATCGTCCGCTCCGGTGGCGGCGACTTCCAGCACACCCATGCCGAAGGGAGTGACACCCACGGCCACGACGCCGCGACCGAAGCGCACGACGATGGCGCAGTCACCGGACCATTCGGCCCCGCGCTCGCCTTCAATGCCACCTTCCCGCTGGCGGGCACCTACAAGGTCTGGGTGCAGATCAACCGGGGCGGCGAGGTCATCACGACCGCGTTCGTGGTGCAGGTCGAATAGCGCGCCGGGCGGCGACAACAGTGCTTCCAGCCCCGCGCGGCACGGTGTCGCGCGGGTGGGAGAATAGATAGTGTGGCGAGCTGGCGCTGCCAGCCCGCGATAATGGAGGAACGACCATGAGCAGCACGATCGAGAAGGCGACCCTGACCGCGCCGGACATCTCCTGCGCGCACTGCGTCGCGGCGATCAACAAGGCGGTCGGCGGGTTGGAGGGCGTCAGCAAGGTGGCGACGGACGAGCAGAGCAAGCAGGTCGCGATCGAGTTCGACCCGGCGCGCGTCACCCTGGCCCAGATCGAGGCGACCCTCGATGACGAGGGTTACCCGGTCCAGCACTGATCACCGAACAGCGACGAACGAGGCGGCCCGCCTGTCTTCTTGTCCTCGATGCTGCGGCCACACCATAAGTAGATCGACTCGCCACGACAGGTAATCCGATGCGATCCGCCATGTGAGCGACCATGTGAGCGACACAGAATCGATTGGGCAAGGTGCTGGGGTGCGTCAGATCGCCCGACTTTCGCCGGGGATTGGCATCCCATCGTGCCTTGATCCAAGCGAACAAATATTCTATCATGGCGCGTGCGCTATTGTACGTACGGAAGGATCGCCCGATGGCACGCCGCAGCAAGCCTACATTCCCGATCCCGCAAGAAGTCATCGATGCCGCCGACGTGATCAAGGGTGCCCCGCAGCGCGCGTTGCTCGCCGAGGAGATCCGGCGCTGTCTTCAAGAAGATGACCAATCCGGCAACGAGGCCGCCGAGGCGATCCTGGCGACCCGCTCGTTCGCCGAGGCGCTGGAAGTGGCGCAGGAGTTCGTCACCTTCGAGATCACCGATTGACAAGGCTGCGGGAGCGGCGGCGCTGGCCCGCAACGCCGACCAGGCTAACGGCGCGTTGCCCGGTGCCGCCCGCTCGATGTGCGTCGGTGGTTTCGCCACGGAGATCGGCACGGCGAGCCTCGATGCCGCCTTCGGCGTGCTCGGACTGACCGCAGTCGATTGCTGCATCATCCCCACGAATAGCGCCTCGCGGCAGATCATGCTGGAACGCGGCATCGCCCATGATTCGGCGCGGCTCCACGCCGGACTGCTCCACGTCTTCTCTCGACTCCAGGCCACGATCTGGGCATAGATGCCCCCGATCGGCGCCGACGAAGATGGCGGCGAATCCCCTCCCGATCTGTCCGAAAAACCGGTTTCACAACGGCCCGAGTTGTGGTAAAGTCGTATTGCGTGAAGGCGCAGCAGAAAGGACGACCGACATGGCGCAAGGAACTATTCGGAGTATTCGCGACGACCGGGGCTTCGGGTTCATCCGCCCGGATGGAGCCACCCGCGACATCTTCTTCCACAGCAGCGCCGTGGAAGATCGACAATTCGACCAGCTCCGTGAGGGGCAGCGCGTCGAGTTCGAAGCCGGCATTGATCCGCGTAATCCCGATCGTGAGCGGGCTGAAAACGTCCGGCTGATCGCCGACTAATATCCACCTCCGCTCGACCACCTCGACCCGACTGTAGTAGCTGCCGACCGCACCTTTACCAGAATGGCCCGCCGTAGCGCTCGCTGCGGCGGGTCGTTGTGTTGCCGGGGCGCATGCGATAATGGCGGCAGACGCTCAGGGGATGTGCGGAGGAACGATGCGGCACGCGACCTATACCATCACGACCGCGATCGGGTTGGACTCGGCCTCGCTCGGCGCCAGCCACGAGCTGCTGGCCCGGTGCAACCACCACGACGCGACCGAACTCCTGATGGTGCTGAAAGCCGCCGATCCTGCGGCGGAAAATCTCCCCCTCTACCTCCTCGCCCGCACCGAGCAGGGGATCGTCGGCGCGCTCGAACTCGTCGGCTATCACGAGGTCGAAGGGACACTGATCGTCGCGCCAGATCGGCGACGCACCGGGATCGGGCGGGCGCTCGTGGCGACGGCCACAGCTCAACTCGTCGAGCGCGGGATCACCGGCTGGCTCCTCGCCTGCGACGAGGCGTTCGCGGGCGGCGCGGCGTTCGCGCGCGCGCTCGGCGGCGTCCTGGCCCACAACGAGCACCGCCTGACGCTCGACCCCGCGCGCGTACCGCCGCTGCAACCGCGAGCGGGCCTGATCCTGCGCCCCGCCACGGCACACGATCGGGGGGATCTGGCCGCGATCACCGCCGCCGCTTTCGGCGACCAGTTGACCGAGGTGACGAAGTGGATCGCGCAGGACGAGTCGCGCCCCGACCGCCGCTGGTTCGTCGTCACCCTGGGCGCACGTCCGGTCGGGAGCCTGCGCGTCGTCCAGAGCGGCGAGGGGCAGGATATCATCGCGTTCGGTGTGATCCCTTCGCAGCAGGGGCGCGGCTACGGGCGAGCGCTCCTCGCACAGACGATCGCGACCCTCCTCGCGGAGCGGGCATGCCGGATTAACATCGAGGTCGCCACCGACAACGCCGCCGCGCTCGGCCTGTACCGCTCCTGCGGTTTCGTCGCGCGGCATACCTACGGCTACTATCGCCTGGGGACTATCCCCACATGAACGCCGCGCGCCTGCGCCGTCACCTATCGCAGGCGCGCGGGTACGCATCCCGCCAGCTATCGCGCAGAGCATCGCCCGGCGACCACGCCTGATCGGGCGCTCGTTGCATCTACATCTATTCCATACAGCAGCCAGCCCCGCCCCGCCACGGTCGATGACATCAGCCAGGAAGAGGAAGACGATGACGCTGGCCCTCCATTTCGATCCCTACGCCGGGATCAGCGCGGCGACGGCGCTCGGCGCGCTGCTCGATGTCGGCCTCGATGCCGACGCGCTGCGGGCGGAACTTGCCACCCTCCCCCTCCCCGCCTGGACGCTGACGACGGAACGTGCCACGGCGGGCGTCACCGGCACCCGCGCGACGATCGCGATGACCGGCGATCGCGCGCCGCTCTCCCTCGGCGCGGTGCGCGCACTCCTCGCCGACAGCGCCCTCGCGCCGGACGTCCGCGAGCGCGGCCTGCGCGTCCTGACGCGGGTCGCGGCGGGCGACTGGGGCACGGCCCGCGACGACGATCCGGCGGGGACACCGGAGACGATCCTGGCGGTCGTCGGCACGCTCGTCGGCCTCACCCTGCTCGGCGTTACGGAGATCACGACGACCGCACCGCCGCAGGGCCGCGCGGGGGGCCAGGTCACGCCCGCCGCCGCCGCGCTCCTGGCGACCGTGGCGACCGAACGCCCGCCGGCCCTCCGCCTCCGGCAGGTCGGCTACGGCCTCGGCCCGCTCGACCCGGGCGCGCCACATCCGGTCGCGGTGCGGGTCTGGCTCGGCGAGGCGGAGGAGCGCGGCGATGTCGCGTGGCAGAGCCTGCTGGCCCCCGCCACGCCCGATGCCATCCCCGCCGCGATCCTGCTCGTCCTCGATCACGCCGCCGAGACGGGCGACGAGTATCTGCGCCTCGCCGCGCTTGTCGCCGCCTGGGCTGGCACCCCCGCGCGCCTCTGCGCCTACGCCGGCGCGCGCGACGGTGCGGGTCCGGCCCGCGTGACCGGCGCGATCGAGGAGTACGCGGCGGCGGGGGCACGGCGGATCGTGATCCAACGCCTTGGGCTCGCCCCCGATCCCGCGATCGAGGATGGGCTGGCGGGGATTATCCGCTGGGCGCGCGGGCGCTGGCCGGGGCTGGCGGTCGTCCCGGTGCCCCCGCTTCTCACCGCCCGTCAGCTCGCCTACCGCCTCGCCGGGCGGGCCACCGATGCCTGGGAGGGCCTGTCGGAACGCCCCCAGGCCACCGACACCGCGATCCTGCTCGTCGCGCCCGGCAGCGCCGAGGCCGAGGCGAACGCCGAAGCCTATCGCGTGGCGCGGCTCCTCTGGGAGGGGCGCGACTGGCTGACCGTCGAGGTCGCATTTCTGGGAGAGACGACGCCCGATCTCGGCGCGGCGGTGGCCCGTTGCGCCCGACTCGGCGCGCAGGCGGTCGTCGTGCTGCCCCTCCTGCCGCTGGCCGGGGGCGGCGCGGCGCAATTGGCCGCACAGGTCGCGGCGCTCCGCGCGGCGGGGACAAGCATTCCCCTCGCGGCGGGACGTGCGCCCGGCACGCCGGAGGGCTTCGCGGCGATCGCCTGGGAGGCGTTTCGGGCGACGAGCGGGCTGCCGATCGGCGCTGCGGCGCACGGGCACGGGCATGGCGCGGACGGTGGGCACGGTGGCCTGGGAGCGCTTCGCACGATCCTCCCCCCGCGTTATCAGGGCGACGCCAGCATCAACAGTGAGCCGATGGGCGCGGCGGACCTCGTCTACGATGGGGCAGGGCAGGTCGCCTGGGGCGAGATCTGGGAAGGGTTCTGCGATCTGGCAATCGCCGGGGGGCCGCCGCATCGTGGCGACCTCCTCGAACCGGCCACGCGCGACGCGGTCGAGGCCGCGCCGACGGCCTACGCACATGTTCTGGACGAGCTGACGCGCGGGCTGCGCCTGATCACCGGCTGGGCGATCGTGCGCGACGCCGCGCCGGGCTGGCTCGGGATAATCTGCCCGGACGAGGAGGCCGCGATCTGGCTCCTGCGCGCCATCCTCAGCGAGAACATCGCGGCTCGCCGGCAGGGCGCGACCCTCTTCCTCCCCGCCGGGCCAGCCTTCACCGTCGAGAAAGAGATCAAGAACGTCATCACGGTGGTCGCCAAGACGCACCACTACTGGACGGAGCACATCGCGGCGCTGGCGCTGGAGCCGCTCGTGGAGGCATGGCCCGACGCGACCATTGAGGTACAGCCGCTCACCGCAGCGCCCACAGCATCCGAGTCGCCCGCCGTCTTCGAGCCGCCGATCGTCGGCACGGACCGGACGGTCGTCGCGCCCGGACGGCGCTGGTACGACTATGCGTGCGGCGCGTGTGGGGAGCGCTTCGATCGCGAGAGCCCGGTCGCCACGGCGGGCGAGCCGAGCCCCTGCCCCTTCTTGCGGGGCGCAGGCGCGGCGGCTCTTCACCGCGCCGCGCCTGCTCTTCAAGGCCGACCCGCGCGACAGCCAGCCGGTCTGGCACAATCACGGCGGCTATGGGCATAACCACGCGCCCGGCAAGGGCGTTCACGGCGCGGGCATGGGGCGGGATGGCACGAAGAAGTCCTGAGCGCTGACGGCGACGTAGGAGTGCGCGACGTGGTGGTGACAGATCGGCGGGTCGGTCGATGATGCGGAGTCACAGGCCAGGGCGATCGTGCGGGAGTTGCCGGGCTGGTTCGGCATCCCGGCGCTGATCGATCGCGACGTGGACGATCTCTCGACCCTCTCGACGCGGCTGGCGCTGGACGACGATCGCGCCATTGGCTGCCTCGCGACCAGACGGCATACGCCGGTGACGAGCGAAATCTATGTGCTTGGTAGCCTGCCGCACTACCACCGCCAGGGGATTGGGCGACAATTGCTCGCGCGGGCGGAGAGGCGTTGCGCGACGATGGCGTACGCCTCCTCCAGGTCAAGACGCTCGGGCCGTCACGTCCGAGCGCGGCGTTAACTGCGCGAACGTGCGCCTTCTACACGGCACAGGACTTCCTGCCGCTCGAAGAACTGCTCGACCTGTGGGACGTGGATAACCCCTGCCTACTCCTCGTGAAGTTCCTGTGAGCAGGGCGCGCATACACGACGGCTGTACGCGGGGCGTTTCCCCCTAAACCGAAGCGTCGGTGGGAGGCGCATCGTCGGCGTGGGAGCGCCGTTGGACTGAAGTACTCGTGAAGGGCAGCCACTACCCATGGAGGGCAGGAGCTCCCCTCCGGGGGGCGCACTGCCTCCGGGGGAGAGTATGCCCTGCATGGGTACACTGTACCCCGGAGGGCAGCCGCTCCCGGCTGCATGGCCAGCGGCCACCAGGTACCCATGCGGGGCATGATCTCCACCTGCGCGGACCGGGCGCCGCCACGACGAGGTATGCTGTTTACACCAGCGCTTTGGTTTAGTGCGCGGGTGCTTCCGCCGTCGGGCGACTCGTGTTGACGGCGGTGTGGCTGTCCTGCCACTGGGTCGGGAACTGGCGCAGCGGCATCGATTCCTTTGGGCGCACCAGCACCTGCGCGGCGGCCTCCAGGCCGAGCACGACCAGGCCGTGCGGCGTGGTGACGCTGATAGTGCCGTTCGATAGCACGATCTCCTCGATCACCAGCTGCGCCTCCGGGACGATCCCTTGCCGCGCGAAGAAGCGCATCAGATGCTCATCGGCCTCCGCGCGCTCGGCGATCCGCTCCACGATCATCTCGTCCCCCTCGCGCGCCTCGCGGAGCCAGCGGGTGCCGGGCGAGAAGCAGGCCCCCGTGCCGGGGATCGGGTTGCCGTGCGGGCAGCGCGTCGGGCGTCCGAGCGCCTCCCACAGCAGCCGCTCCGTCTCTTCGGTCAGGGCGTGCTGCCAGCGCTCGGCCTCCTGATGGGCGCGCGCCCAATCGAAGCCGAGGTGATCGATCAGCAGGCGCTCGGAAAGGTGGTGGCGGCGGGCGGCGGCGATCGCGTGGGCGGCCCCCTTCTTCGTCAGGCTCACCTCTTTGCGCTCGTTGAGGGTGACCAACTCCTCCTTGCCCATCCGCTGGAGGGTGGCCGTGACCGTCGAAGGGGCGACCCCCAATGAGTCGGAGAGGCGCCGCCCGATGACCGAGCGACCGGACATGCCGAGATCGAGAATGGCGCGTAGATATTCTTCCGTTACTGGCGTAATCGAGCCCCCGCTCATCTCGTCTCCGTCCTTTGCTCCCGTGATCGCCCGCTCCCCCCGGAGCTCCCTGCCCTGCCATACTTCGGAATAACTCTTAGTTAGGAAAGAATACCGTCCGCGCATGGCCCTGTCAAACGGGCGAACGGCCGAGAAGGGGTGATGGGGTATCGCACGCGTTCGGCTTGCGGCCCCTTGTCAGCCCTGCCACGATCCGCCATCCTATTCCTCCAGGCAGCGGCATGTCACGGCGAGGGGGAACGATGCGGCGAGATCACGGTTTTGGTACGCGCAGTGTCCACGCCGGCGAGGCGCTCGATCCGACGACCGGGGCCTTCGGCGTACCGATCTATCAGAACACCACCTACGGCTTCCGCTCCTACGACCAACTGGTCGATTGGCGCGAGGGCGCGGTGCCGCACTTCTACTATCTGCGCGACGGCAACCCCACGACCCGTAGCCTGGAAGTGAAGCTGGCCGATCTCGAAGGGGCCGAGGCGGCGGTGGCGGGCGCGTCCGGCATGGCGACCATCAGCGCGACGCTGCTGCACCTCGTCCCGACCGGCGGCGAACTGCTCGCCTCGGCGGACATTTACAGCGTCACGCGCGATTTCATCGCCGAAGAACTGGCCGCGCGCGGCGCGACCGCGCGGTTCGTCGATTGCAGCGACATCGCGGCGGTCGCGGCGGCGATCACGCCGCAGACCCGCGCCCTCTATACGGAGGTCTTCGCCAATCCGACTTTGCGCGTCGCCGATCTCGCCGCGCTCGGCGCGCTGGCGCGGGCGCGGGAGTTGCCACTGATCGTGGATAACACTTTCCTCTCTCCGGCCCTCCTGCGCCCGATCGAGCACGGCGCGACGGTCGTCGTCCACAGCGCCACCAAGTATCTCTCGGGGCACGGCAATGTGCTGGCCGGGGTCGCCTGTGGTTCGCGCGGCACCATCGCCCGGATCGCCCGCACCCTCAGCCACCTCGGCGGCGCGCTGAGCCCGTTCGCCGCCTGGACGATCTTGCACGGCGTGAAGACGCTGCCGCTGCGGATGACGCAGCATTGCGCGACCGCGCTGCGCCTCGCCATGCTCCTCGACGCGCATCCGGCGGTGGCGACCGTCAACTATCCCGGCCTGCCCGGCGATCCGGGCCACGCGACCGCGACGGCGCTGGTCGGGGGGCGCTACGGCGGGATGCTGTCGTTCACGCTGCACGGCGGGCAGGAGGCCACACGTACGGTCCTCAACGCCCTCGAACTCTGCACCCTCGCCGTCAGCCTCGGCGAATGCGGTAGCCTGGTCTGGCCGTTCGAGGAGCCCGCCTGCGCGGGAACGCCCGTCGCCCCGCCCCTGATCCGCCTCTCCGTCGGTATCGAGGACGCCGCCGACCTGGAGGCCGAATTCGTGCGAGCCCTCGGTTTGCTCGCCGCAGCGTGAGGCGGCCACACCGGCTGGGAGGCAGCGGCCATGTCAGGCGCCCACATTTCGCGGTGTTGGGGCGGTGGGGGCGGTTGCACGCCGGTTCGGGTGGGGCACTGGAGGGCAGATGAGCGGACCACCAACCGACGATGACACGATCCCGGAGGGTGCGCGCGACCGCTTCGGCGGCCCCACGATGACCTTCGATGAGGTCGCGCAGCTCTACGGCGTCCCCGTGGCGATCCTGCGACGGGCGACCGAGCGCGGCGACCTGCCGCTCGCCGAGACCACCGACGGCCGGGATGCGCTGAGTCGCGCCGCCGTGCTGACCTGGCTGAAGCGTCGCCGCGCTGGCTGGGCCTGAGCCATGACCACGATGCCCTTTTCGCTCGCGTAAACCGCCGTCGCTGTGCTGCCGGACGCCGCGCTACGCGGCGATCTCCGCACCCGTTTCGAGGAGCGGTTCGGACGCGCGCCGCAGCGCTGAACCGGTCGTGCGGACGCCCAACGGTCGCCCCCGGATGGTGGCCTTTTTTACATGGACAGCCCCTAACGCCTGCGCTATAGTGAGACCGTGACCGACCCTATTTCACCGGATGTGTGCCGGGCGCTCATCAGCAGGAGGCAAGGCTATGGTGCAGGAGCAGACCCGCACGATCGAGGAACAGTTCATCGCGGAGCACCCGCGCTCGCAAGAACTCTATCGCCGTGGCCGCGCCGCCGTGCCGGGCGGTATCACCCACGATATTCGCTACGCCAAGCCGTTCCCCATCTACACCGAGCAGGCGCTCGGGTCGAAGAAGTGGGACGTGGACGGGCATGAACTGATCGACTATGTGCTCGGTCACGGTTCCCTGATCCTCGGCCACAGCCACCCGGAGATCGTGGACGCGGTCGTCGCCCAGATGCGGAAGGGGTCGCACTTCGGTTCAGGCCATCAGTTGGAGGTGGAGTGGGCCGAGTGGATCCACCGGCTGGTCCCTTCCGCCGACCGCGTCAAGTTCACCTCGTCCGGCACCGAGGCGACGATGCTGGCGATGCGCCTCGCGCGCGCCTATACCGGGCGCGACCGGATCATGAAGTTCGCGGGGCACTTCCACGGCTGGCACGACTACGCCGTCCCCGGCAACCAGGCCCCGTTCGATCAGGCCCCTCCCGGCGTCCCCGCCGCCGTCCTCGATACGGTGATCGTTGCGCCGAGCACCGACCTCGCGTTCGTCGAGCAGACTTTGTCGAATCCCGATCACGGCATCGCCGCGATCATCCTGGAGCCGAGCGGCGCGTCGTACGCCACCATCCCCTTGCCGGACGGCTTCCTGGCGGCGCTGCGCGCGATCACCACGCGCCACGATGTCGTGCTGATCTTCGACGAGGTCGTGACCGGCTTCCGCTGGTCGCCCGGCGGGGTCCAGGCGAAGGTCGGCATCACGCCGGACCTGACCACGATGGCAAAGATCGTCGCGGGCGGGCTGCCGGGCGGCGCGGTCGGCGGTCGCGCTGCGATCATGGAACTCCTCGAATTCAAGGACGATGCGGTCTGGAACCGCACGCGCAAGGTGCAGCACCCCGGTACCTACAACGCCAATCCCCTCTCCGCCGCCGCCGGGATGACCGCGCTGCGCCTCGTCTCGGACCCCGCCGTGCAGCGCGGGGCCGATGCGCTGGCCGAGCAGTTGAAGCGCGGCTACAACGAAGCCTTCCTGCGGCATGATGTGCCGGGCTTCGCCTACGGCGAGAGTTCGATCGTCAACACGAACGTCGGCACGCCCTATCCGGGCGAGCTGCCGCTCGATCTGGCCCACCCGGTGGGGGTACCGGACGACGTGCTGAAGCGCGGCGGGCCACACGATTTGGTGATGAAGATTCGCGCCGGGATGCTCCTGGAAGGGATGGACCTCTGGCACGGCGCGGGCGCGATCCTCAGCATCACGCACACGCACGAGGACGTCGAGCGCACGGTGGAGGCGTTCGATCGCGTGCTCGGTCGCGTGAAGGACGAGGGCCACTTCGCGGATTAAGGCGGTGCTCACAATGCTTGGCCCGCTGCTTCGGGGGTCGAAATACCCCTGAATGGCACGATGCCCGCCTACGCGGGCTGGGTGCGGACAGGCCCATCATTCTGAGTTCTGCTCTAAGTTTTCCTCCGCAGACGACATAGAGAAGGCAGGGCGACGGGTATACACACCCGTCGCCCTGCCTTCTTTTTCGGTTGTTCCGTTATCTGCTCCGCTCCCTACTGCGATTTCTACGCCTCGCGCAGATATTCCCGGATCATCAGCGCCGCCGTCGCCCCCTCGCCTGCGGCGCTGGCGGCCTGCTTGGTGCTCCCCTTCCGCACGTCGCCTGCCGCGAAGACGCCGCGCATATTCGTCTCCAGGGTCGGTGTAGTGACCACGAAGCCGTACTGGTCGCGCGCGATCTCGGCGGACAGCCAGCCGGTATTCGGCGAGAGGCCGATGAAGACGAAGACCCCAGCCGGGTGCAATTCCTCGGTCGTGCCCGACACGCGATCGCGCACGGCGATGCCGCCGAGCTTGCCCGTACCGGTGAATGCCTCCACTGCGGTGTTGTAGCGGACGGTGATCTCCGGGTGTTCCCGCACCTTCTCCGCGACGACCTGGCTGGCGGAGAGGGTCGCGCCGCGCACCAGCAAGGTCACCTCGCTGGCGAAACGGGTCAGGAAAAGGCTCTCCTCGGCGGCGCTGTTGCCCCCGCCGATCACCGCGACCGGCAGACCCTTGTAGAAGGGGCCATCGCAGGTGGCGCAGAAGTGGATCCCCGCGCCGATCAGGTCGTCCTCGCCCGGCACGCCGAGGCGGCGATAGGTCGAGCCGGTGGCGATCAGCACCGCGCGCGCGCCATACTCCGCGCCATCGGCGGTCTGGACGTAGCGCGACTCCGCCTCGGCGCGGAGCCCGGTGACCTCCTGCGCCTTCAGCATCTCGACGCCGAAGCGCGCCGCCTGCTGCGTCAGCCGATCGGCGAACTCCTCCCCGCTGACCCCCTCCGGGAAGCCGGGGAAGTTGTCCAGCCGCTCGGTGATGCCCGCCTGCCCGCCGAGCGCGCTCCGCTCGATCACGAGGACGCTCATACCCTCGCGCGCGCCGTAGAGGGCGGCGGTCAGCCCGGTCGGGCCGCCGCCGATCACGATCAGATCGTAGTACTGCATTTGGGCGCGTGTCTGGATCCCGAGTTTCGCCGCCAGTTGGGCGTTGCTCGGCTCGACCAGGATGCTGCCATCGGGGAAGACGATCGTCGGGATGATCCGCTTCCCCCCATTAGCCCCTTCGACCAGCGCCTGCCCCTCGCGGTCCTGCTCGATGTCGACCCAGGTGTAGTGGATCCGTTGCTCGCCGAGAAACTGCTTCGCCTGCCGACAATCGGGGCACCACGTCGCCCCGTAGACCGTCACCCCTGCCATCGACATCGCCGTATCTCCTCGCTATCGATCACGACCTATCAGAACTGCCACGACCTGCGCCGCGTGCGCCTGCACTATACGTAGGATACGCCCGAAATATTACGAGAAGCGAACGTGACGACCGTTTGATAGCGGATCGCCCTGTCGGCGGTGCGCGTTGCAGGGGATTCGTGCCACGGGTATAGTCGGACGTGGCGCGTCGGCGGGGCATCAGCGGCGGTGCTCGCCGCGCGTGTCGGTGGACGTTGTTGGAGGAGGAAGTCGCCCGATGCCGATCATCGCCACCGCCGCACCGGAATGGGATCCATTCTTGACCGGCACCGCCCCGGCCCTGTTGGTGGCCGGTGAGGCCCTGGCGACCCTACGCACCCTCCCCGCCGCCAGCGTCGACATGGCGATCACCAGCCCGCCGTACTGGGGCCAGCGGCGTTACGCCGACCCGACCGCGCTCGGCGGCGAGCCGACCGTGCGCGACTATGTGGCGGCGCTCCTGCCGATCTGCGCCGAGATCGGGCGTGTGCTGAAGCCCGTCGGCTCGTTCTGGCTCAACCTCGGCGATACCTACGCGCACAAGAGCCTCTGCGGCATCCCCTGGCGTGTCGCCATCGCCTTACAGGATGAGGGCGGCTGGCTGCTGCGAAACGAGGTGATCTGGCACAAGCTGAAAGGTGGGCCGGACAACGCGCGCGACAAACTCCGCACCGTCCACGAGCACGTCTTCCACTTCGTCCGCTCCCCACGCCCCTACTATGATATCGATGCGATCCGCAATGCGCCCCGCGCCACGGTCGTTGGCGCGGCGGGGGTCGTGACCGCGACCGGCGTGTCGGGCGTCCGCTACCGGCGTCAGATCCAGCGTTCGACCGCGCTTAGCCCGACCGAGCGGATGGCCGCCCTCGCCGCGCTCGAGGCCACGCTGGTGCGCGTGGCGGCGGGGGAACTCTTCGATTTTCGGATGGTCATCCGGGGCGAGCAGCGAGTCACCCACTCCGCCTCGACCGCAGTCTCCGGTCGCGCGAACGAGCTGGCGCGCGACGGCTTCTACATCCTGCCTTACCATCGCGGCGGGAGTAAGCCGGGCGATGTCTGGGAGATCGTGCCGGAGGACACCTGGCGCCGCGACGCCCACAGCGCCCCTTTCCCCGAAGACCTCTGCACGATCCCGGTCCTGGCGACCTGCCCGCCCGGCGGCATCGTCCTCGACCCCTTCGTCGGGACCGGCACGGCGATCGTGGCGGCGGTGCGGCACGGACGGCGGGGGATCGGGATCGACCTCAGCGCCGAATATTTGCGAACAGCGCAGGAACGGCTCGTTGCCCTGGGTGTGTAGCGGCCCTGGTCGGCAGATTGCGCCTTGTCGCGTCGCGCGGGGCGTGTTAGAACCATCTGTGTGTGCAGTTGCGCGCACCGGCGAAGAAGACGGCACGAAGGACGGGCGCGGCGATGCTACAACGCGGTCTGGCGACGATGGCGGAGGGGCCGGAGAAGGCGAACGCGCGTGGCACGACCGCCCGCCGCCTGATCGGCGAGCTACGCCCCTATCGTGCGAATCTCGTCGCGGCGCTCGGGCTGATCGTCACCACAGCGGTGGCGCAATCGCTCGGTCCGCTGCTGATCGGGCGGGCGATCGACCGGGCGATCCTGCCGGGCGACCGGCGCGGGCTGGCCCTCTGGATGGTCGCGTTGCTGGCGGTGTATCTTGTCGGGGCGCTGGCGCAGCGCGGGCAGACGCTCCAGGTGGGCGTGATCGGGCAGCGCGTCCTCGCGGCGATACGCGCGCGCATCTTCGACCGGTTGCAGCGCCTCCCGCTGCACTTCTTCGACCGTCGCCCGGTCGGTGATGTGATCAGCCGCGTCACCAACGATGTGGACACCCTCAATCAGTTCCTCTCGCAGGGGTTGACGCAGCTCCTGGGGCAACTCTTCGGCCTGATCGGGATCGTGATCACGATGCTGGCGCTCGATTGGCCGCTGGCGCTCGTCTCTTTCACGATCATCCCGCTCGTGCTGCTGGCGACCAACATCTTCGCCAATCGCGCCCGCGACGCCTTCCGCCGCACGCGCGAGACGGTCGGCGACGTGACCGCCGAGTTGCAGGAGGAGATCGTCGGGGTGCGGCAGGCGCAGGCGTTCAATCGCACGGAAGTCAACATCGCGCGTTTCCGCGCGCGCAACGCCGCGAACCGCGTCGCCAACGTCCAGGCGACCGGCATCACCTCCGCCTTCGCCCCGACGATCGATGTTCTCAGCACCCTCTCGACCGCGCTGGTGATCGGGTTCGGCGGCTTCCTCGTCTTCCACGATCGGCTGACGGTCGGCACGCTGGCGGCGTTCCTGATCTACGTGCAGCAGTTCTTCCGCCCGATCCAACTCCTCTCGCAGGTCTACACCCAGGCGCAGTCGAGCCTCGCGGGCGCGGAGCGGATCTACGCGATCCTCGACGAGCCGACCGAGATCGTCGATGCGCCCGGCGCGACCCACCTCGGCCAGATCGCGGGCGAGATCGCCTTCGACGATGTTACCTTCGCGTACTCGGACGATCGACCCGCCCTGCGCGATGTCACCTTCACCGTCACCCCAGGCCAGACCCTGGCGCTGGTGGGGCGCACCGGCGCAGGGAAAACGACGATCGCCTCGCTGATCCCGCGCTTCTACGATGTCAATGCCGGGTCGGTGCGGATCGACGGCCACGATGTGCGCGACGTGACGCGGGAGAGTCTGCGCGCGCAGGTCGCGGTGGTCTTGCAGGAGCCGTTCCTCTTCAGCGGCACGATCGCGGAGAATATCGGCTACGGGCGGCTCGGTGCCTCGCGCGACGATGTCGAGGCGGCGGCGCGCGCGGTGGACGCGCACGGCTTCATCAGCGCCCTGCCGCAGGGATACGACACGCCGCTCGGCGAGGGGGGCGGCAACATCAGCCAGGGACAACGGCAGTTGCTCTCGTTCGCGCGCGCGCTCTTGGCCGATCCGCGCATCCTGATCCTCGATGAGGCGACCTCGAACATCGACACGCGCACCGAGGCGACGATCCAGCGGGCGCTCGCCACCGTGCTGGCCGGGCGGACGAGTGTGATCATCGCGCACCGCCTCAGCACCATCCGCAACGCCGACCTGATCCTGGTGGTCGAGGCGGGGCAGATCGTGGAACGCGGCACGCACGACGCGCTCCTGGCGCTCGATGGTGTGTACGCCGGGCTGTACCGTCGCCAGTTCCGTGACGTGCGCGCGCCGAGCGCGGCGGCGGACTGAGTGCCGCCCCATTTGCCTGGGTAATGTGGTCCGCACTGAACCGCTCGTACTTGGGGCGTGATCGAGGTCTCACCTCACAGGCTACCCCTGGCGATCGTGCCCTTTTGCCCTGTCGCATACAGCGGGTTGCAGGGTGATTGACCCGGTGGTAGGCTGGGGCGATGAAAGCATACAGCAGCGATTTGCGCGGACGGATCGTGGCGGCGGTCGGCGGCGGGGAGAGCAAGGCCGCGGCGGCGCGGCGCTATGACGTCGGGCTGAGCACGGTCAAGCGCTACGTGCGGCAGCAGGCGGCGCAGGGGCATCTGCGGCCCGCGCCGCACCCGGGGCGGCGGCGCGAGATCCCGGTGGCCGACGAGGCGGCGCTGCGGGCGCAGGCGGCGGCGCACGCGGACGCGACGCTGGACGAGCACCGGCGGCGCTGGGCCGACACCCAGGGCGTGGCCGTCAGCCGGGCGACGATGAGCCGCGCCTTCGCGCGGGCCGACCTGCCGCTCAAAAAAAGTCGCTGATCCCCGCCGAGCGGGATGAGGCGGCGCGGGCGGCGTGGCGCGCGGACGCCGCCGCGCTCGACCCGGCGACGCTGGTCTTCGTGGACGAGAGCGGCACCAACCTGGCGATGACGCCGCGCCGCGCTCAGCCTCGGCGGGGTCGGCCCGGCGATGACCCTGCCGGGGGCGGCCGACCGCCCGGCCTTCGTCGCCTATGTGCGGGAGGTGCTGGCCCCGGCCCTGCTGCCGGGCCAGACGGTGGTGCTGGACAATCTCGCCGTCCACAAGGGCGCGGCGATCCGCCGTCTCATCGCGGCGCGCGGCTGTCGGCTGCTCTTCCTCCCGCCCTACTCGCCCGACTTCGCGCCGATCGAACACGCCTTCAGCAAGCTCAAGGCGGCGCTGCGCCGGGCGCAGGCGCGCACCCGCGCCGCCCTGGACGCCGCCATCGCCACCGCGCTCGACACCATCACCGCCCAGGATGCGGCAGCCTGGTTCCGCCACTGCGGCTACCACCCACCGGGCCAATCATTCTGAGAACCGCTGTAACGGTACTTTGTGGACTCGGGTCAGGGCGAGGCGTACAGATCGAGGCCGCGACCGCGCCGGAGCTGCTCAAGCAAGGCGCGCAGGGCCGGTGGCGGGGGCAACGGTGACCAAGCGCGCCAGTAGCGCC
>JAABUM010001387.1_pt1 | contig 36541 bp, 59 predicted proteins | sample 5559161 | NCBI WGS metagenome assembly JAABUM01 (sample SAMN10711868, study PRJNA513369) | rock metagenome | isolation source: Antarctica rocks | place: Antarctica: Victoria Land, Siegfried Peak nord
CCGGCGGCAGCGGCGGTCAGAACTAGTTTAGCGCACCCCGCGAAACCCACACCTCGAACGCTAAATGTTTAAACATGCACGCTAAACACAAATTGCGCTAAACTCGGGTTTAAGCACGTACCCTGCCGCCAAGCCGCCTGTCCGAAGGCATGATCCAAGTCGGCTCCGCGGCTGTCGTCAGGAAGCTAACTTCTGCTGCAATAGGACGCTGAATTGCACTGCAGCAAAGGCTTCACAAGCAGCATCATTGAAGCCGTTGTGCGCTGAATATTTCCGATGCACAGGGGTGGCCCACCTAATGAACGGTCAACAGCGCTCAGGGTGTCTCACGTTGATGTAAGTGGAGCAATGTATTCCTGAAGGCAGCACAGTGATGTCATTCAGTGATTTGAACAACTATGCAAAGCAACGTGGACTTGACAGCTGCTGTGCATCGACTTCAGCTGCTGTGGACTCGGACGCGATGGCTGATGAACAGGCCTGGTAAATACAGCTCACCAGCTGACACTGCAATTTTGCGAGCTGTCCAGTCTAGCCGCTGCGGGGCCGCGAGCGGAAGCCGTGATGGAGACGTGGCCAGATTGCAGGTACATCTTGAAGGCTGATGCCAGCAGCCTACCCTGGGGCCAGGCAAGCGCTGTGGACGAGCATAGTGCTGTGGACTAGCTGGCCTTGCTGGGCCGTGCGGGACTCGCCAAAACGAATGGTCTTCGCCGTGACCCTCTAAGCAGTTGAAGACCTCTGCGATCGTCTGTGCTTGAACATACAGGTACGCTGCGCCTGCGGGAGCAGCATAGGAAAGTGTTTGAAGCCATCCATGATAGGCCATGGCCTTGTTCAGAATCTGATTTCACTCTGCTGGCGCACGCAACGGCTGGTGTTCATCATGTCAAGCTGGGATCACACGTGCGTTGCTCGAGGAGATGACCTAGACGGAGGGCGAGCGAGCCTCGCCGCAAGCACCGCCTGAAGTTGAGACGGCAGGTCTCAGCGCGCTATGCTGAACTTCATCACTCTCCCTGATTGCTGACAGGACTCTCTGTCATGGACGCCTGCGGCGTAGAAGGTGCTGGGCTTTAAGGTTTGGGGTGGGTTGTACTGCTGTTGATTTTGTACCAAGGAGGGGGGATGATAAAGCTGTTTTCTGCATCTGCGCGGCAGATCACAATGCGCATGTCTGCGCTGCAACAACAAGCGATCGACAGCCGCGGTCGCCGATGCCACACAATGGTGTTCAAGCGAACCTTAAAAACCTGAGGAGTCGCCGACAGCGGCTTGCCGCTGCCCGATCAGATCCAGCACTTCGTGTGCCGGCACCACTGCCAGGCGAGGGTTCGGCTGCCTGCAGCACCCTCGCCGCTGCCACACGCTGAGACAGCCGCTGTACAATCCTGGGCATGCAATTCTCGCTGTGTCTGGGTTTACAAGCCGACAGGCGCTTCTTCCAGGCCTAGCTTGTCCAGGAGCTGCCGCCACCGCGCTGGTTCCTCGTCAAAGATGTACGTCATCGGCTGCACCAGCACGCCGCTGCCGCCCAGCTGCAGCGACATGAAAATGCCGTCAGTAGCATCGGGGGCGCCAACACGGCGCACTGCCGACTGCAATTGGTTGGCCCACAGAAGAACACAGTCCAGAAACACACAGCTTTCAACGTGAGCAACCCGGCCTCTCAACGTCCCGGGCATAGCACATGAGCGCTTGTTGCTGGTTTTTCTTGCGTGTGAAGGTGAGGCAGTGCAGAGGGAGCAGTGCTCTGAAGGGACTGCAGGATTGCGGGGGGAAGCAGCCGAGCACCTTGCGCAGTTCCTTCACGCAGGCGTACAGCTGCTTCTTGGGCACACAGACAACGGCGCCAAAAAGGTGCGGCGCGCTGCCTGCCGAGCCGTTGCCGCCGCCGCCGATGCTGTCGGGGGTGTAGACGGGGCTAACGGTGGGGCCCTGCAGCGGAGCAGTTTTTGGCTAGTGTTCGAAAGTTGACTAGTACCTTGGTAACAGTGTCCGGGTAGTCTAGTGCTCGGTCAACTACATCGTCATCGAATCTGTGGTCAATTACAGAGCAGTGTGGTCTCTGGTCAATTGCAGTCTGTTATTGTTATTATAATACCCTTCTTTCAACCTGTCACAACGCAGTAGTCGGTAATGCTCTCACCTGCAGCCCGCGCAGGCCGTCGGACGACAGGATCCGGGCGGCGACCTCCTCCGCCGACGTGCCGCGCATGTTGGCGATCACCGAGTAGAAGTTGCCTGCATGCGGAAGAGGCAGGAGGGCCAATGATCAACAGGTGTGCCTGCAGGCTGCCTCAATTAATGCTTTCAGGCGCCGGCGGCAGCAGCGTGCCCTGACGAACGCGATGCAGGCCTCCAGCAGCCACGGGCGCAGGACAGTTTGGCGCATCATGGGATATTGGGGGAAGCAATGGATGCGGGCGTCCCGGCCGTTTCCACAGGGGTACACGCTGGCTGCCTGAAGCTGGCCACGACGAGCCAATATTGCAATGCGTCAAAGAGGCCGGGCTGCTGCGACTGCCTTGTCACTCAGCTTGTGCCGTTTTGGCAGTGAGTCAGCATCTTAGTCAGGTGAGGTACATACATTGGTAATTGGAGCGGCACACTGCGCCACAGACACCACGAGTACTGCACCGCACTACAGGCCGCACTATGAATTACTAGCTTCGTGTGCGCTAGCCCCGCAGCCGCCTGTGCGCTCTCTCATCAAACCCTGCAGCGCAATTCTCTGGGTAGGGAGGCGCCAGCGCCACCCACACCGGAGGCTGTGGCTGCTCTACAGGAGCCGTGGGGCGGAGGGTGCAGGCAGCAGCCCTTTCGAAAGAGCCAATCCATTAGACACGCACAATCTGAGAGGTTTCTTGATCTGAACATATTCTAGTGATATGACCAGATGAAACATAACCCCACCTGCGATGGGGTGCGCCTCAAAGCGATCGATGTGCTCGTGGACGATGGCAAACAGGCTTATAAGGTTTAAGGTACCTAAAACCATACGATGAACGCCCACTGCAGTCCGGTGCGCCTTAGCTCGATGAGCTCGTGGACGATGACTAGCAGAATCTGAAGACGAAGACAATCTATGAAAGACAAGGTGAAAAGGGATCCAGCAGGTGACCGCACCCGCAGTCAGGTGCGCCTCAAAGCGCTCGATGAGCTCGTGGACGATGGCGAGCAGCTCGGGGCGGGCGAGCAGCGCGGCGCGGTTGCCGACCAGCACGCCCTGGCTGTCCATGATCTTGCCGCCCTCCAGCTGCTTCAGATTGTTCTCCCGCAGCGTCACCCCCGTGGACACCTGTGCGCGTACAGCTGTGCAGTTTGCAAATGTTTTGCTGTTGAATGGGTGACTGTACAGATCAATGGCAAGTAGAAAGAGACAGCTTGTCATAGATGCCCTTACACTGCTGAAGAAGTTGTTCTTCAGTGCAGCTTGCTGATCACGGCTCAGTTTTCTGTGACTAGAGTCACTCCGCTAACCGGCTCCTTGTGCGGGAACAATGTCAGCGGGCCCGCCTATACCTTTTGAGTTCTGACGCAGTTCATCACGTCCAGGATCGTGTTGGGAAATCCCGTCGCAGGGCACAGCTTCCAGCTTCTGAAAGCATCAAGTGTGAACTGCTCTGATCGCGCCGCACAGCTCTCACCAGGTCCAGGATGATGTCGGCGGAGCCCATGCCGGGTGCACCTCCGCAGTTGTTAAATCTGGCAACCACCAAGGATGCACATCCAAGGCAAACAAGAATGCCTTGGGAGATTAGCTCACCAGGTCCAGGATGATGTCGGCGGAGCCCATAGCAGGGTGTGCCTCCAGCGCGCCATCCGCGGCGAGCAGCACAAAGTGCTTGAAGCCCTGCGCCTCGAAGAAGCGGCGCGCGATGGCCTGGTACCCAGTCACCACCCGCAGCGGCGTCTCCGCGCTCCACTCCGGCATGTCACGCAGATCCTGGAAGGACAGCGTGCATGTATTGTTACTCGTGATGGACAGCGCATGTACTGGGCAAGTGAAGATGGCCTGGTACCCCGTGACAACCCGCAGCGGCGTCTCCGCGCTCCACTCCGGCATGTCCCGCAGATTCCAGAAAGGTGAACAGCGATATGCTGATGGGTTTGCTGCAGGGAAGACGGCCTCCGTCATACCCTGTCACCACTCACAGTGGCGTCTCTGCGCTCCACTCCGGCATGTCCCGCAGCTCATGAGTACGGCAAAAGTTCCAGGTTGTTCTGTCTGTGCAGGACGACAGCAAGAGTTGTCTGCCGCCACAAGCACCGGTGTCACGGCGATCCACTTCATCGCGTCCGGCTGCGACTGTAGTGCGGTCCGGCGCAAAGCTCATGCCAGGATCAGTTCTTTCAAGGCAGGCAGGACACAACTCGCTGCTGCCTTGTGCCGCAATGTGATCAACCGCGACCCTCAGCTGCAGCCGTCACGGAGCGGCTGCTGGAAGCTGAAAGCGTCTGCCGCAGCGCCGTGAACTCGCAGGCGCCCCACGCCACGCTGAAGCGTGTTACTGCAATGCGTCAGAACAGAGCAAACGCAGCCGCGCACCTGCAGCGAGTTGACGTCGGAGAAGCGGCCGCTGGTTGGCACGCCAAGGCCCAGGTGGCAGTGCCCAAAGTCCAGCGCGTCGTGCAGCACGATCAGGTCCGGCGAGTCGGCCGCGATCTCCGCAAACATGTCGCCGCCCACGATGCCCAGGTCCAGGTCCCCCCGCACCTAAATTTGCTTATTCACATTCAGGTCATTGCGGTTGCAACCAATTTGCAAGAAGCCCGCATATCATTGACAATGACGATGGGGTTTGAGGGGTGCCCAGCGTCGTGCGGTAGGCGTGGCTCCCTGTTGATCCGCTGCCGCTGTTCAAGCATGCCTTTTGTTCAAGCGCGTGCCTGCTGCCTACGTTGAGAACTTCCCAGCTCCAGCAGCCACAGGTGCTCACGTGGAGATTGGCGGCTGTGTTGCCTGAGATTGCTCATGTGGGTGCGACTGAGCTGCTACTTGGAGAAACTACCGCACCAGCTTGCGCACGACGTCCGAGGCGCGCTGAAACCACACCTCCAGGTCCGGCAGCTGTAGCGACAAGGGAGAAAAAGCGGTGGAGAATACGGTGATGTGGAGCAAGCGCAGCTCGAGCAGGGCATTGGCCGGGACGTCAGGCAGTGTCGTTGCTGGTACGGTAGCATGAACAGTGTGATGCGGCAGGTCGTCAGCGGAATCCGCATCAGTCTGCGGTGTCTCAAACAAACGAAGCAGCCGACTTATTCAGCAGCTGCAAGATCGTTGTGGTGCAGCATGTGCGGCCGCCGCACCTGCGAGATGGTGGCGACGTACTGCCGCGGGTTCGGCTTGTACACCGACAGCTGGCAGTCCTGCACGCAGGAAGCGTTGGCACATCAGAGCGCGTTCACCATGAGCTGACAGTGTTAAGTCTCCGGATGTAGGCCTCAGGACGGCGCGGTTCGACAGTACACCGCTTGTGCATGTTTGAAGCTGTGTGCTTGCATGTGGGCGCTGCAGTGCGGCATTGAGCTGAAGCAGGATGTTACCGTCAGGCAGCTGATCCACTCACCCGCAAGAGCTCCTGGGTGTCCTCTGCCATGCGGCCCTTGCTCGGCAGCCCCAGCCGCATGGACGTCCGCTCCTCGCCTCGCCGCTCCAGCGCCGCCGCCACTGCGCTTGTTCATATGAAGCCTTTGGTATGAGACGGCATGAAGGGCATGACGGACCTGATGTTCCCTACCAGCAGAGGCTCGTTCGAGCATGGTCTGCACCTTGGAATGACGCGTATGTCTGCCGCGGCAGCATATACGTGCTCAATCAAGCGCTTGTGCTGGTCCGTGAGGGGTGCGAGTCACACGGTGATCAATACAGGATGCACCATGCAGGACGTCCAACTACTTGCCGTCATCGTGGACTCTGAGGCTGGCACAGACTTGCTGCTGGGTGCGGTCTGCTGGTCTTTGTTGCCGCCTGCTGCAGCGGCTGAGCAGCTCTGCTGGCCTCCTTGGCATCCATGAAGGTGCGCAGACAGGTGGCGAGGTGCATGGCAAGCTCTCGCGAGCCTGCCACGGCGCCTGCAGCAACCTGCCTCGCATGGCAACTGGCGTCCGGATTTGTCACGAAGCCAGCAGATCGGCGCACAGGATCGGATGCAGCGGGTCGACGACACACACTCTCTAAAAGGTTCTGGCTTCTCCACACAACAAGTTGCAATTTGCAAAGATGCGTTTGCAGATGCGCGCTGATGTGCGCAAGATGCAAATTAGCAGGCCTGCAAATTAGTTTGATTGGGCATGTTTAGCGCAGCTAACACGACGGCGGGCAGCGCAAAGCAAGCTCAGAATGTCTCGTGGCTAGCCTGTGGCAAGCCTGTGGTACATTGCTGATAGGCTTGGCGTCAGTAATCTCGCCACGGCAAAAGTCTTGCAGCCCTTTTGTTGTGCACTTTATAGTTTTGCGTCCACCACACCGTCAGCTGGGCCGGATCTGAGGTCAGCCTGACATCGTGTGGATCAGCAAATATTATTCTCAATGTTCTAAGGTGTAGCGAGACCGCTGGCGCGCACTGAAGGGTCGACACTGCTATGATGTCGTGGCTGTTGCCTCAGCTGCGATCAGGCACCGCGCGCCTCGGGGCCTGCAAGCACGGCTTGCCGGCGCTCCGAAGCGGCTCGGAGGCGCTGCTGCGAGCATCGCAGCTGGACGTGCTACCAGAAGGCCAGTCAGCATGTGCTGCCGGCGGCGACCAGATGCGGCAGCACGCCAGCGACAACACGCCAGCGGGCAAACCAGCCGATGGGGGCGAAGGAGGTAGGCAGTCATGTTTGCTGCGGCCTCATACAAAGGATGCTAAGAAAGCAACATGCATCGCACGCGTGTGCATACGATGAGTGCGAAAAGGATGCTCGCGCATGTGGACTACGCCAGGCTGAAGGCCTCGTTTTGCAGGTGGCCTACTCAAAGTTCTGCTGCGAGTGCCTTTCGATGGCCATCCGCTACATGGCTGCAACTCGTGTTGTTGCAGCATGCCAATATGCATTCCTCTGCGGCGGCTCTGCACAGATCGAACCCGTGTGACGTGTCTGCCCTCTGCAGAGGAGCGATCCCGCCGCGGCGACCGCGCCAAGTGGCGTGAGTGGATCGAAGGGAAGTTCGACGCGAAAACAGACGCGCCAGCAAATGTGCCCGCGCCTCCGGGCCCTTCAGCCGGCATGAGCGCTGAGGTGGCGGCGGCGGCGGAGCGGCAGCAGCCCTTCCTGCGGCGGACGCCGGCAGCGACTGAGGCAACAGCCGAGACCGGCACCCATGTCCCCGCAGAGGTGGGCATCTCACTGCGTCAAGGCAAATGCTGCAAAGTGCGATGACAGTCGAGACATGCTACGGTGCACCCAGTGTCACACACTTGTCAGCTTCAATAGCACCTGCTGTTCAATTCACGGCTCTCACTGCGCTGCCCCCATATTGCAACCTGACCCATGCTGCGCAGGAGGCCATGGCAGCGGCCGAGGCCGACGCGGCAGACAGCCGGCAGGTGGCGGATGCCGCGGCGGCGGCCGAGCCGGCAGACAGCCCCGTGACGGCGGCGGTCGAGCCGGGAGGCGTTCTGCGCACTTTGGCGCAGCGCCTGGGGCTCTCAGACTCCGCGGCCGACAGCGCTGCCGAAAGCGACGGCGCGCCGCAGCCAGCGCAGCAGCAGCAGCAGCGGGCAGACGCGGAACAGGCGGCGGCGGAACACGTGGCGGCGGCAGAGGCGCAGGTGGAGGCGAATCCCGGCGGTGTGGCGGCGGCTTTGGAGCAGCGGGATGAGCTGCTTTCCGCGGGCATCGACGTGTCATCCGGCGCAGCAGAGGCGCCTGCGACGGTGGCGACGGCGGCGGAAGGCTCGGCGGCAGCATCGGGAAAGCCGGCGCCGCCAGAGTGGGCTGCGTTTGTGGCCGCGCAGGCGCCGCAGCAGCAGCCGCACGCGGGTGCGCAATCCTTTGCAGGACAAAGCCAGCCGCTGCTTGCTGTACCTTGTGAATGGCTCTGTCAGCGCATGCACACTTCAAGACTGCAGCTGGGGTCTCAAGCCAGGCCAAGCTGAGCTGCGACTGACTGCATCAAAGTCACTCCCAGCAGGCAGCTCCATGCACCAGAAGCATGCGCCGGCAGCTGCGCTCGCTTGCTCCATTGACGATGCCATCTTTGTATCTCAAATGTCCATGCTTTTCCCTGCAACAGAAGCGCTGCGGGAGGACGCGTTGCCGGCGCACCGCCGGCGCGCGTTTCGTGACGAGAGCGGCGACGCGGCGCCCCTCAATCATTTGAATGTAGTGTAAACCTTCCATTGTTTTGTTGTCATCAGACGCGCTGCGGGAGGACGCGCTGCCGCCGCACCGCCGGCGGGTCTTCCGCGGGGAGAGCGGCGACGCAGCGCCAGGGGCGCCGCGCCCCAACCCGTCAACGGGGTACGCCGCCGTGGGCACCGGCGGCGAGCGCCCCGTGCCGCACGCGCCGCCGCGGCTGCACCCCACCCGCGACTTCTTTCCCGGCCAGTTCTACCGCCCCGCGGTACGTGGCCCAGCGGCTTTGGTGTTTGGTAGCACCATTCAGAATGTGTGTTGCCTGCTTGCATCGTATGAGGAGGGTGCTGCTTTTTGTCGATCATGTCTGCTGCCTGGGTTCGGTGCTGGCCGCGGCACACTTGGTCTTGCTCTGGAAACACCTGCTGAATTGGATTCCTGTGGCATTGCCGCAGGACCTGAACCCCTTTGCGCCGGCGGAGACCAGCCAGTACGCGCCCTACTCGCGCGGCCTGCAGCAGGCGATGCCGACGAATGGCGAGGCGGAGGCGGCGGCCGACTTCCGAAACGTGTCCTTTCTGGCGCGCTACCTCACCGAGACCGGGCGCGTCGTCCCCCGCCGCAAGACCCACCTGCAGGTAACGTTTCCTGTTGGAAGCGTTGTTGTGTTATGATATTTTCTAACCAGCTTGCCGGTTTTTCAAATGCAGCCAACAGGCCTGCATGTGCTGAATACCTGCATCCATGCGAGTGCGCCGAGCGGTGCCAATAGTGTTATCGTTCGTTTGGCTGGCCTGCATATGTGCTGTAGTGCCCTGCGTCATTGTCCTGCGGATGTGTTGCCAGGGGATGTGCTGGTTTGTCACTCCATTTCTGCAACCCCAAACCGTGCGGCAACTTCCGACTGCTGCTCCATCACGGTCCGCAGGCCAAGATCCACAGGAAGGTGGCGCGGCAGGTCAAGGTGGCCAAGCTCATGGCACTGGCGCCCATCAGCAGCCGCCCCTCGCTGCAGCCGCAGGGCCAGCCGCGGCGCGCCCACGCCGCGTCGCGCGCCTCCTACAGCACCGGTGCCGCGGCGCCGCCCACCGCCGCCGCGGCGTCCACCGACGAGTGAGGCGGAGTGAGTGATTCGGCGGCGGCAGCGCTGCCGGTGTGACAGCCGAAACGGAGGCGTATGGCGTTTCCCGCATGACAATGTTGGCTTCCTTAGGGCAACGGCGGAGGTTCACGCGAATCGCAGCCCGGATGACCCGGATGACAAACACCATCCGGCGTCCCTTATCTGGGTGCTGCATCACCTGGCATGTGCGTTGCGGCAACAGCTAGGCTTTCAGAGGCTGGCACACAAACCGGATAGGCCACAGCTATTCCAAGTACAATCATAAACGTGCAACATGCCAAAGGCAGCTAGCATTTAGGTAGGATACACCCTCGTTGCAGGCTCGAAATAGACCAGCACGAGCCCTGATAGACGCCCAGAAGTACCCACTGTTAGACTCTTTGTAAACACAAAGCCCGACATGCATTTCTCTGCACATGGACATTTGAAACAGTGCGGTCGAAACAACGAGATGGCAATGGTGCTTCGAATGTGCGTCAGGCATATCGCCACTGTTCTGAGTCAATCATGCTTGCATTCAATTGATGGCCAGTATATACCCTTGGTCGTGCACCTTTCATGTGGACTCTCTGGCGCAATTAATTCTCAAGGTAGGTCTTACGCATAGCCTGCGGTTCCAGCACTGAGTTTGGGCGCTGTGATTAGAAGGCTGAAAGAGGGGCGGCAGTCAACTGTTGCCCCCCGCTGCCGGCCTGTAGCTAGTACGCACTCGCGGGTGTTGTGTGTGAATTTGCATGCAGCGCAGGCGGACCGCCTGCGGCCCACCCGCTGACACCCGCGCCACATCAGCTGCCATTTCCGGCCCGACCACGGTGCGAGGCTAGACGCCTCTGATCAAACCCGACCGGACTTCAGAGTTTCTCGGCGGCGCTCGAACGGCCGCGTTCCACTATGAGCGGCGCCATCTCGGTCTCCGCCGGCGCCCAGCCGCTGCCGCTGCCTGCGTTGCCCGTGCCGCCCCGCCGGAGCCGCGTCGGCACCGCCGGCGTCGCCATCGAGTCGCCCTGTCGGCGAATCACAGCGGAGTCACTCGTCTAGATTCCAAGTCTTCTATGCGCTTGCCTGAGCCCGAAAGGCTGCAGACAAACTCCAGCTGGCGCACAGCAGACGCCTCGCATGAACACCGAGTCGGCCGTTGTCCCGCCGGAGGCTCAGCCTCTGTTCTGGGACTGGAAATGTTAGAACCCCATGTGAACGACAAGTCTCTGATCTGCTCGCACCTGCGCGGGGTAGCCCTCGCCGTATTCTGCGGCAGCGATGGAGTCCCACCGCTCGTCGCCGCCGCCGCCCAGGCTGAAGGCGTCGCGCCCCACCGTCGGGTCGTATGCGCCTGCGGCAGTGGACACAAAACCCTTGCAACCCCATGAAATTGGCCCTAGTGGAGTCTGGGAGGCTTTTTTGCAAGCACATTCTGCCTTGCTTGGGGCCGTACAGGGTTTAGTACAGGGTTTAGTGCAGAAATGAGGATGCGGGAAATCTGTGCGCCCCAGGTCGCCGGCGGTCCATGCTGCAGGAATGTCAGGTCATTCAGAACGGTGAATCGATGATGATCTACATTCCTTACCGTAAGGTATATAAGGAAGCGTCTCCATGCGGGCTAGGTCGGCTGCCGAGGCAGTGGTCAGCCCCGCGGACGCTTTGTGCCCCAGCACCAGTTTGGCGTTTGGCTCCGCCAGGTCTTTCCGGGTGACCACGCCCACCACCTACACGGTAACAGGCGAAAAGGGCGTCTGACACCGGCGAAGCTCTGACAGTACGAGCTGTTGGCGTCAGGCTCCGCCAGGCCACTTCCACGCGGCCCCGCACCCAGCTGCATCGCGCAGCAGTAACAGATTGCGCAGGTTCAGGCATTCAGACAGCAGGGAAGGTTGCAGTGGTCATCGGAAAGTCGTGCTAGTGCCGAAGACCCTGTGCAGCGCCCTGGTGCCTGCCCGGGTCAGCTGCTGCCGGTGAGGGGCGGGCGCCGAGTGCCGATGAGATGGGAAAACAGGCAGCCCCGGCACTCACAGCTGCGAGGCCTTGCGACTCTTGGCACAGGGCGATCACACAGGACTGCGACCTGGGCTGCCTCCGCATCAGCAGAAGACAGGGGCACTGAGGAGCTGCAAGACGCGCGGAGTCCCATGAACATGTGGCGCAGGCCGGTGGTAGGCGCGGCTCATGCTGGCGTCTTGAGAATCACGAGAATGAACAAGCTTACAAAGTCTGCGGATGCACCTTGGGGCGCGGCGGCCCGACGAACATGTGGCGCAGGCCCATGGTGCGGAACCGGCGGTAGGCGCGGCTCGTGCTGGTGTCTTGAGAATCAGGAGAATGAACAAACTTACAAAGTCTGCGGATGCACCTTGGGGCGCGGCGGCCCGACGAACATGTGGCGCAGGCCCATGGTTCGGAAGAGGCGGTAGGCGCGGCTCATGCTGGCATCCGCCGCCACGACAAAGGGGTGGCGCTGCATGAAGGGCCTCAGGTCCAGCTTCCCCGTGAGTTCCTCCGCGCTCAGGCTGCACAGCACGCGCTCCTGGTCCTCCTTCGGCCGGATCTGGTACAGGCAACCCAATTGCAGATGTAGTTGCTGACGGGCTGGTGACGCACAATGACGCAGGTTTGCGTTGCCTACGGGTGCACCTGGGCACAGGTTGGACAGCTCTAGCTCCTGGTCCTTCTGGCAGGAGCTGGCACACACAACACAGATACCAATAGTGATCTAGCTGACGGTTGTTGACGGTGACATCCGGTCAAGAGCAAGTGGACACTCCGTCCGGGGCTGAACTTCCGCAGCAGCGCCTGCTGCCCTGTGTGCCTCTGTCGCCTCGCTCTCCTCATTGCTGGTTGCGCTTCCTTTCCTATCTGTATATCTTCTGTTTTGAAAACAGGATGCAGCCAGCCACAGAGGAACAAAGCGAACACCTGTGCTCACCTTCAACGGGATCTGCTCGAGCTGCTCCAGCAGCGCCAGCCGCTCGCGCTGGCTGGCCGGCACGTGCGCCCGCGCCGGCGGCGGCTCCGGCGGCAGCAGCCGCCGCCCCCGCCCGCCGCCTAGCCCGCTGCCGCCGCCACCCAACCCGCCGCCGCCGCCACCCACACCGCCGCTGCCTAAGCCGCCTAAGCCGCCGCCATCGCTGCCGCTATTCAATCCGCTGCCGCCTGCCAGCTCGCCGCCGCCTAATGCGTTTAATCCGCTGCCATTGAGCGGCAGCGGCGCGCCCGGCGTCAGCCCCAGCCGGTGCGCCAGCAGCCGCAGCAGCGTGGTGCGCAGGATGCAGCCGTGCAGCTCCCACGGCTCGGCGGCGGCGGCCGCCTTATTGACCTCTGGTGTCACTGGGAACGCCTGCGCAAAGCGGAACGAAGTTTTGGCTATCCGCATAGCCGGGCAAACCTGCCGCGCTCAGGAGAATCACTGCAAGAAGGAATTGAGTGGGACGCGACATGTGCAGCCTCCCTAGGGCTAGCTGCCTGCCCACTCTGCATCGAACACCCGATAGCAGGCCATTGCCAGACCGATCAGTTTTTCGAGAATTTTCTCCCGGGTGTCTCATTCGGACACACTGGCAGAAGGCCCCACCTGGTGGTTGCAGCTGGACAGACCTGAAGCAGCTGGCCCACGGGCACCAGCGGCGGCGGCGCTGTCCCAACTAGAGTCCTCGGCTATCAACTCTCACCTGATGGTTGCAGCTGCGGAGGACCTCCAGGAGTTGCCCCACAGGCACCAGAGGCGGCAGGGCGGTGACGCTCCTCGTCATGAGCTCCGCAACCGCCAGCTTGTCCGCTATCATCTTCTGGTGCGCGTCTAGCGCCGCCTGCGTTCCATTCAGACAGCACAGGTCGAAGGCATTTCTTGAGATGAAAGAGGCCACAGGGCTCGGCTGTAGGGACGTCCAAGCTTTGCACAATGTATGCTGTGACATGCACAACCAGTGCAAACCGCATGTCGTGGTTTCCGGACAGCGTTACCTCGTCCAGGACGGGCGCGCCACGCAGCTTGATGTGCGTGTCGTCGATGCCCACCCCGAAGCGGTCGCCCACGACCTGCAGCCGGGACAACAGAAGCTTTACGTTTGTACGTTGTGAGCACCAGGTTGACCGTTCAATACAAGTAAATGCGGACGGTCAGCCGCATGGTCAAACTGTCCTGGAGCGCGCGCCCCACTGCACACCTCAACTGATCAAACCGCAGGTGAGCGACCGTCGGCATGATGGGCGCGATGAACTGCACGGCATGAGGCCAGCCAAAAGGAGGGAAGTGCCCAGCGCTCACCTTTGCCACAAACACCGTCAGCATGATGGGCACGATGAGCTGCAGCGCCCCTGTTGTCTCCATGACCATGACGGTGGTCGTCAGCGTCATGCGCGTGGCGCCGCCCATGTACGCCGCCGCACCCACTACGCTGTAGGCGGTCAGGCTGACCGGCAGCTTGCTGCCGCACGCCCTGCAGAGGCAGAAATACAGCTTTGATTGTCAAGATGCACATTGATGCGCATGGCGCCGCCTATGAACGCCGCCGTTACGCCATCAGACTCACAGGCAGCTTGCTGCCGCGGGCCCTGTCGCGATAGAGGGTCGAATCAAGTGTTAAGACAGGCTAATTTCAAGACAGGAATTGAATTGATGCACATGGCGCCGCCCATGTACGCCGCTGCGCCCACCACGCTGTGCGCAGTTAGCGACACCGGCAGCTTGCTGCCGCATGCCCTGCAGGCAGAAGCAAATAGGAGTTGAGACGTTGGTAGGAAAAGAAATCAGTAGACGATGGTTGTCAGCGTCATGCTCGTTGCCCACCGCGGAAGATGCTGTTAGCAACGCCTTGCTGTTGCACACCCTGCGGATTGAGGGTCGGATATGGTGAGGCAGGGCCCGCCAGCTGGCCGGGTTCCAATAGCAGAGGATGAGCTGCCTGTGAAGACAACCCGTAGCTCAAGTGCGATGCCACATGCGCACAGCAAGGCATGCGTATAGCAGGTTATTCCCTTGATGCCCATGAAGGATTGCGAATGCAGCGCACCGCACAAGCAGCTTGACAACACGGCCGAACATGCGGCCGCCCGTGGCGCCGATCGCGAGCGCCGGCACAAACATGCCCGTCGACGCACCCACGCCGTTAGTCCAGATCATCAGCAGGTACGTCAGCCTGCAGTCGGAACATGGTATGGCTTTCCAGACAGCTGCCATTTGCTTGTTGCCATATTCCACTTCCGCAAGAGGTATCAGCGCAGTCGAAAACTGTGCTCAAAACGCGGCGGAAGGATGACACACAGAGAAATGCACCGGACCAATCATGTGACACACATGCCTGGGCACGATGCAGGCCCGCCGGAGCAAGCTGACTTTCCCGTCAGACACAGCGCACCCAAAGAAGGCGGCCAGGACACCAAAGTCGAAGTAGAAGGTGGGGCGGTCGGCGGGCAGCGGCTCCCCCAGGTGCATCACCATGCGCAGGCTCTGGCTCAGCGGCTGGAAGAACAGCTGCGCGCAGCCACACAAACATCTTATCCTCAAGGCTCCGGAAACGTTCATGTGCGCTTGACGGGGCGTTTGCACATTGAAAAACACTTGGAAATCAACGCGCTAGGGTTTCAGGAGGTGCGGCGGATTCCGAGGGTAGTGTCATCGAAGGACTATAAACCCTGAATTCGCGAAAGCCTGGATCTCAGTTTCTAGGGCGCGTCTGGCCGCTGGAGGCGTAGCTGAGGAGTTGGTGCCATTGGCACCACATAAGGTTTGCCCACACATCGAAATAAAAATGTCAATTCAGCTTGGTTTCACGATATTCTCGTCACAGCAGACAGAGAATCTGTGACGTGCCTGGCCGCCGGAGGAGTAGGTGCCATTGGGGCACCACAGCCGTGGAAAATGCTCCAGGGGCTTCTCCTCGCCGCCGCCACCGTAAAACTTCTCGGCGGCAGCATCCTCACTGGCCTCCAGGTACTGCAGGTCCTCCTGTAGCCATGCGTGCAGGGCTTGTTTAGGGCTTACAGGATTGAGTCTAGTGTGTCGCCTCCGAAAAAATCCTCGGTGGCTGAATCCTCGCTGGCCTCCAGGTACTGCAGATCCTCCTGCAAGGCACAGATTGTGGTTCCTAGGCTTTGAGTACCGACAGTTGTAGGCTGCTAGGGCATAGCACCACCTCTGCAGCGATGCAGCACACAGGCTGTGTACGCAGCTCAGGCTTCAGGGACCCAGGGGTGTCAGACGACAGCAGCAGGTGCGGCAACGACTGAGTGTGCAGCTGCCGTCCTGCACAGAAGCTGCATGTGGTACCCGGCTTTTGGAATCCGGGGCACGAAGTGTTCCAGCATCCCGCCCCTGTTCTCGCCGTGTGCGACACCGAACATGCAGAGTGATTCCAAGGCACGCCCTCCTATCAAACCACGAGTAGTGTGCGGGAAGGGCGACGGATTCGCAATCTTCGTTGCACTGCACATGTTGGTCAACAGACCTATGCCATCAGGGCACCGCACCGCGACGGGGCCAGGCACAGAAGACGGTGTTTACATGCACGTCCCTTGGAAACTGCAGTTTGTATTTACAATGTCGGCGCCGCACCGCATTGGGCAGCGTGCGGCAGGGGGAGGCGTAGGAGGCAGCAAACCACAGAGTGCCAGTGACCAGCACCAGGAACAGCAGCTCCGCTAGCCGCCGCCCGGGGCTGCGCACCGGGATGAACCTGCAGCACCGATTCCGTGGTTTGAATCGGTTCGAATGAGGGTCGATAAGAAACAAGAGACAAAAGAGGTCGGTCACCAGCACCAGGACCAGTAGCTTCGCCATGCTGCGCACTGACATGAACCTGCAACAGAGGTACCCAAACAATTGTGCAATGCTGGAATGCTTGAAGCAGAGGTCTTTGCTTGTGCCTCGTTGGTGTGAAATGTGTCTGCAAGGAGCAAGAGTCACCACGGTGGGCGTGACCGCATTCCTCGTGCAGGAAAACCCTACCAACCTGCAGATGCTGCAGCAGTCGGCACAGACTGCAGTCCTCCAGAGTCAGGCGGCGCCCGTGGCGCCACTGCAGGAAGCATAGCCGACAATGCAAAGCCTCAAAATACGCACCTGTGGCGCAGCTGCGTGATATTCACGTTGGAGTGGCATGAGCCGGCACCCGTGAGGCCGCGCCAAATCGCTGCAAAATTAAATAACACCTTGCCAACACGAGCTTCCAGAAGATCTCACCTGTGGCGCAGCTGCGTGACTTTGACGTTGACGTGGCAGAAGATGGCGCCCATGAGGCAAGGACGGACGCCCTAAACACTGTAGGAGTTTGATCAGACATGTTCAGTCGCCTGTGCCGCAGCTGCGCGACCTTGACATTGAGGTGGCAGAAGCCGCCGCCCATGTGCCAGAACCAGACACGGTAAAACCTGGGGAGTTCGTTGAGAACTGTTGGGCACTCACCTGTGCCGCAGCTGCGTGACTCTGATGTTGACGCGGCAGGAGCCGGCGCCCAGCAGCCACGCCAAGGCGCTGCAATGTCTGATGAGAAAACGCATGTCAAGACCAACTGATGTGATGAAACCGCACCGGTGGCGCAGCTGCGTGACCTTGACGTTGAAGTGGCAGAAGCCGGCGCCCATCAGACCGCCAATGGCGCCCATGCACATGAACAGCGGCACATCCCACACGTAGTAGAACATTCGCGCCCCATCTGCACCGAGGCAGACATGTCAGCTATCTCGAGCGTTTTAAAGGGCGCTGTATGAGCAGATACAGCAGAGACCCAAGCAAGTTCCCAGTCGAGTTTTGCGCATTCGTCAGGGTGCGCATGTGCGCACTGACATCATGCGCAGTGACAAGGGCGACCGAGCCGTTGGATGCGCCTCGCGATGCAGACATCACGCTTGGCAGCATCCGAGAAGCTGTGGAGCACTCACAGAAGGCCAGACTGTCGGTGTACAGGCCGAAGTCCCGATACCGCCCAAAGTGCGCCTCCATGATCCGCGTCGGGTGCTCCTGCAGACAGCAGGCAGAATGCTTGATTGTGTGAAACGAACACCCAATGCCGGTCCCTGGCCAGCAGAACGTCAGTCGTCACAGTTTGCGAAACGAGGCAGGCACCAGATGCGATTAGTAAGGCTTTAATAAAGATCTGATGAAATGTAAGTATGGCTGCACCGTGGCCTCCACCAGGAAGTGCAGCGTCAGCACAGCGACGCAGGTGGCCAGGAAGCCGCGCCAGAAGATGCCGGTGGAGTAGAAGGAGACGCCCTCCTCGATGGTGAACAGCACGCCGCCGATGGGCGCCGCAAAGGCAGCCGCCACGCCTGAGACACGCCGTAGCCACACCACTCACGTGGTCACGCCTGGGCGGTGAAGCTTGGACTGGCAACCGCTTCAATGATGCTGTCAGCTTGCCGTTTTGCAGGCTGGCGCATCGCGCCAAAGCGGGCAACACAGACCAGCAGGAGCTTTAGTAACCCAGATGTTTGGGCCGCACCCGCGGCGGTGCCGATGGCAGCAAAGTCGCGGTGGTCCGCATCATTGCGAAAATAACCACCCCATTTGCGCGGCAGCCGCACGTTCCACCGCTTCAGCACCGCCGTCAACGTCCTGCGAACGGCACACAGCCTCTCAGCGGCCCCTCAAAAGCACGATACAGAACAGCCTCTCAGTAGCAAGATACAGACCTGTTGCCCACATTACACATCTGGCTGACGGCCTGTGACTATGTGCATGGTGCCCCCTGCGCAGGGACAGTGGCAAAGCAAAGATCCGCTATGCATGATCTGATGATCTAGTCGCTACAACAAGACAAGGAGGCCATCAAAGCCCGCTTGGGTTTCAGGCCGCCAACGCCGCCGCTGCTGGCTTTCTTGCTGTCAGAACAGCAATTCTTGCAGAGGACGACACGAACTGACGCGCACTTGGAGCCGAGGCCGCCGATGCCGCCGCCCACAACGCCGCCGCCATGCACGAAGGGTCCCTCCTTGCCCGCGACGACGCCTGCGCCAATGGCGAACACGATGCCCAGCAGCTTCGCCGCCAGCGTGCGGATCGTCAGCAGCCCCTTGATGTGGATGCCGTTGAGGTACGTCTTGACCTGCGGTGAACAGCATACAGCGGTAGTAAGTATGTTTGAGTTTCAGTGGCCCCTTGGTGTGGATGCCGTTCAGAAACTTGTGCCGATACAGAAAGCTACAGGCACCTGCAGATTGTCACAGGCATCGCCTCTCCAGATGCCGTGCATGTCTGGAACATGATGTCATCGAGCACGGACCAGCATGTACCATAGGCACATGCTGCGCCAGCGCCATGCCATACCGCAGCAACTGACCTTTACCAAGCCGCTGGTAAGCATCTCAAACAAGGCTACCAGGCTGACCGCCAGCATCATGACAGCTGAAAGTGAAGCTTGCAGTCGAACAAAGACGTGGTACAGGTCGCAGACCTCGGGAATGCCGGAGCCGCCGGCGAGAGGTTCCACGAAGGCCACCAGGCTGCCCGCCACCACCGCGTAGGCGAGGCTGACGCTCATGTACGCCAGGTACGGCGCCCAGAAGCCGCCTGCGCGTGCGGGACAGATGCGCTTGTCGGCAGTTGGTGCATGTCTGGCAGGAAACTGAGCGGCGCAGCTGCGGAGGCTCACGCTCATGTATGCCAGGTACGACGCCCAGAAGCCGCCTGCAAGCTGAGATCAGAAATGCAGCCCTGGGCGGTCTGTGCGATTTAATGCAGACCTGGACGGTCTGTGCGTGTTTTCCCAGCGCTGACCTCTTTGCAGTGCTGGGCACGGTCTAAGCGGCACCATCAGGAGGGCCAACCCTCGAAGCACTTCAGTGGTCTGAGCGGCAACCCACCTGAGTCCTCGATGCTGGCGTTGACGAGGCGGTACTTCGAATTGTTCAGCGTGTCGATGCCCCAGTCCACACAAAAGGCCAGCGTGCCCATCGTCGCGCCGATTGCCGCCGCCAGGAACCAGCGCCAAAACTCCGCCTTGGAGTAATCCGCCTCAGTTCGATGCACTGCCGTCTCCCGCTCCACGTCGTTGTCCTGTGGAGTGCAACAGTCACGTTATCTCCTTGAGTTGCTTATTCGCCGCCGCCAGGGACCAGCGCCAGAACTGCGCCTTGGGGTGTCCTTCTCAGTGACAAGCATCGTTGTTCTGGGGTGCACGCAATTTTCCTGTTTACTTAGTATTTGCAGACCGAAACTCCGCCTTTGAGTCGTCCCTCCTACGTGTGGTGAACCAATTCCAGCTCCAAGGCCGTTGTCCTGTGAGGCGGGACGCTACAACGTCTGGAGCAGTTCCAAGACGGATCTTCAGGGCGGCACATACGACAGCGCGTCCTGACCACCACCCACGAAAAAACCGTCGCAAACCTAGAAACCAAAATTTCAACTCACCGCCGGGTCGAAGTCCTGCGATTCAAAGCCCGCCATGCGCTTCAGCCGGTCCAGCGTCACCCGGCTCTCCTGCGAACGTGGCAGCAGCACAGTCGCGGGCCAGTCAACCCTCAAATGAGCTGTTTTCCATGCTTTGTGATACCAGGCTCAAAGCGAGCCTGCGAAGTAGGTGAGCTGCCTTTTGCTTGGCCATATACCTGTGCAGCAGCTGGCGCACAATGGCATGTTGATGCCGGTGTTCCTGACCGCTTCTCAGTGCATTCTCAGTCCCTCCGAAGCCTCTGCTACAGCATCGCAGAGGTGCTCGACAGCACCGATCCACAATGCACACGCACCTCGGCGGTCTCGGGGGCGCCGTGCAGCGCGGAGGGTATGGTCGCGCTGCCGCGCTCGCCGTGCCGCAGCTTTTCCACAGAGTACTGCTCCCCGAAGTCCGGGTCCGCCTCATCCAGCGCCAGGTGTGACCTGGAAGCGTTTGCTGACGAGTTTGCTTGAAGCAAAGTGCACAGCGCACTGATGATGCGGTCGCCGTGCCGCAGCTTCTCCACAGAGTACTGCTCCCTGAAGTCTGGGTCCGCCTCATCCAGCGCCAGGTGTGTGGCCTGCGGCCAGATGCGGCCAGATGCGGCCAGATACGTTCTGCTTATGCTGATTTGCTGTATAGGGAAAGTGTGGCGATGCACAAAGCCATGAACTCGGCTTCTCCACAGTATACTGCACGGCAAAGTCCGGGGCCGCCTCGTCCAGCGCCAGGTCTCGGAGTTCGAAATTCATGGGAAAATCAAGGTGCAGTAGCAGGGTGGTCTCTGAGGGAATTGCAGACCCATGACATATCGTGTGGTGCACCTGGAGCATGGAGCAGCCCTTCAATTGAGGGCGCGCTGGTCGATTTACAAGCGGCTCCCTTGCAAGAATGGCCCCGCATGACTTCACAACACCTCATACTGTCTTGAAAATAAACCCCTTGACAGTGTCTCACCTGAGTGCGCCCTGCGATAGCGCATAGTTGCGGTTCCACGAGCGCAGCTTGCCGTCGCTGCTGCCGCTGCCCCCATTGCGGCCGCTGCCGATGAGGCTTTCCCTCTCCCCCTCCGCCATGCCGCCGCCGCCGCCGCCGCTGCACCCGTGTGCGCCGACCGCTGCAGCAGCCGTCGCGGGGCGTTTTCAAGGCCTCCCGAGCTGTCGGATGCCGGCTGGAGGCTCAGTCGCCGCCGGCCGCGGCGCTGCTAACGGAGGCCGCCCGCTGCCTGTTCGCAGTCACCTGCCGGCTGCCCGAGGCGCAGGCGGCTTGCCGCTGTCAGTCGCTGCCCATGGGCCGTCGCATTGACGCTTGCCGCTTGCCAGCAGCAGTTGCTGGACAGATCTGCCTCTCCTGATCGGCTGCACAGGCTATGCGCGCCGCTGTTGCGCTTGGCGCACGGCCGGGCTCGGCATGCGCAATGGCCTCTTCCGCTTCCGCACCGGCTGCAGGTCTAGCTGGCTAGCAGTCTCCTGATACACCCGCAGCTGAGGGTGACTGCGACACAGCTGCGGGTGTCTCCTGCGCCAGGCCGCTACACCTGCTTGCGGTACGGCGCGCCACCCAAGCTGCAGCACTTGCACTTGCATTGGTGAGATGGCTTTGGATTCTGGATCACACATGTGTGGGATGCGTGGTGCTTTGCAACGCCACCAGCCGAGTCAACAGGGGCTGTGCGTTCTGTGCTCCATGGCCGCTGACCAGACCGCTCACCTCCAAGGCTGACAAATGGCGTGAAATACTGCAGCTTGCTGACGGGTTGCTCGTCCTGTGTCATAAACGCATCGCTCTGCACATGGCAGTTCGTTCCCAATCGCCTTGATCACAAATGGCCTCTGGGCCGGAATGCGACTTTGTGGATATGGCAAGCGGCAAATCGATCCAGGCACCGAGGCTCAGCACCGAACAATGATCTGCCATTAACAGATTCATGCACAAAATAAGAAGTGCATGCACGGAGGCGTGTGCCGGAAGTTTGTGCCATGCCCACGTGCACCTTCCACAGTGGCCATCTGGCAACGATTAATGGATCCTCACAACACGTTTCCGCTTCTTGCTCAGTGTTGAAGCGGATCATTGTTTTTGTGGTTTTGTGGTTTTTGTGGTTCAGGTATCGCAATGATCGATACAGGCAGCAGATCCTCTGAATTATGGTCTCGTCAGGGAATGACAAGCATTCGAGCTGACCGCGACCCGGTTTCGCAGCCGTGCAGGCGCGGCTGCACTGCGCACCGGTCTACAGTATGTTCAAACAAGAATCCAGCTCGCGGACATGATGCCAGAAGACCCGCCTTGAACATAACGAATGTAGCTGCATCTGTGCTTCGCTGGCAGCACTTGCCGCATCGTGCGGCGATGGCGGCGCCGCGAGCTGTGTCAGAAAGTGCGCCCGCTGGTGGTGGCCCCGGCAATCAGCCCAAAGAACTATGGGTGCAGACCACCACCAAGGTGCAGCATCATTCCTCTCCTGCACAATGCCAAACCCATATGCCCGCGTCAGTTTTGTCGACCAACACGCGCCTCGACAAGTCGATCGCATGGCGGCCTGCTCGTGTAAATCTTGCTGTGTGCGCCAGGGCGTGTTCACCGCCGCGGTGGAAGCCGGCGTCCAAACCTTCGTCTTTGACAGCGACAGCGCTCAGCTGGCGGACGATTGGGGAAAGATTGCCGCGATTCGCCACAAATTCTGGCTGGAGGACGAGGCGGCCGGTGGGCGGCAGTCCATGACAGACCGGTCTGGCGAATTTGCGGTGAGTGTCGGCACAGGGCTGTGGCTGTAGTTCCCTGAGCATGACGATCGGCAGAAGGGTTTGGGCTGTTTCGCGAGGGGGCGCGTCTCGCGGCACGCCTTTGTCAAATCACACGCCCCTGGGATCTATCATGACATTCGGATTGTTCATATCTTCAGCTCCACCAATGAACCAAAAACCGACTTTTTCAAGTGGAGCTGGCGCTTGGAGCTGCCGGGCGGACGTGAAGGCGGCGGCGAATGTGGCGGAACGCACGACACGATTTCAATTAACTAATACAACACGGTTTCGTGTTACATCCGACAGGAGCTGGCGGCAGTGATTGGACGGGTCGCAAGTAGGGCAGATGTGGAGTCGGTCGCAAAACTGGCGGGCGACCCGTCGGTGCCGGCGGTGGTAATGGATGCCACGGACTGGCAAAGCATTCCCGCGGAAAACCTGGTGGCGGCGTTCCAGGCGCGCAGCCTTGCAAAAAGCTGTACTCTGTGGTAATAGTGTCGTCCATCCTGAAGAGCGTGCCCGCAGAGAACCTGGTGCGGCGTTCCAGGCAAGCATTCTCAATTCCCTGGCAATCAGCGTACACTGGCATTGTGTCCCAGTGTTGCAGCAGTGCTGTGACCAGGTGCTTGATGTACGGAACTCGATGCGGCAGAAGCTATGGAATCTGGCAGCACACGTCCAGCGGCGCACTGGTCTCTGATCATAATGCAGCCGCAGATGTTTCTGGCGCCACATAGCATCCGAGTGGCACTCTCGATCGGACCACAGCTGGCGAGGCTGCCTAGTATCCGTTGCTTAGCAATGCAGGGCAGCGGCGTGCGGCTGATGGCGACCGCTGGCTCGGCGGCGGACGGCCGCATGAAGCTGGAGGCTCTAGAGGCAGGCGTGGGGGGCATCCTCCTGCGCACCGACGACCCCCTGCAGGCAGAGTCTCCTGGATGTCAAGTGCAATGTTTGACTTCTTGCACGCAAAATCACAAAGCCGGAGGCACCGGAGGCGGGCCTTGGCGGCATCCTCCTGCGCACTGACGACATGTTGCAAGTGAGTTTTGGCGTGAGGCGGGCGGCGGCCGCACTCTCCCGTCACCGAGGACCTCTACAAGTTGCATTGCATGGTGAGCTGTCAACATGGCGCATCCTCTTGCAGGTGCGGGAGCTGGCGGCGTATGTGGCGCGTCTTGGCAGAGCCGGGAATTCCATACGCTGCAGCTCTCTTTGCTCGGCTCTCGTTCTTTCGGCTTGTGAGATCAGACATTGCGTATCCTATCCTCCCCAGGTGCGGGAGCTGGCGGCGTATGTGGTGCGGCAGGCGGAGGCGGGCGCTCAGCGGCTGCAGTATGAGGTCGCCACCGTCACGCGGCTACAGCCCGTCGGCATGGGCGACCGGTCAGCGCTCTTTGATGCGGCTCTGTATGGTGTCCTTGGCCAAAAACATCGCTAAAGGAAGCGGTTGTCATCTTGACTTGCTGCATGGCGCACTGCCGACTTGCCGCCACAAGGCTGCAGCCCATCGGCACTGGCGACAGACCAGCAATCTGCTCGCTCCTTGGCCCTCTGGCGTTGCACAGCGCATGCTCGTGCGCACCTGCAGCCCATGGCAGAGTGGGCAATCTGAGGAATGCAGTCCAAATAAAACATGATGCGACGTCAAACCTTTCGGCAGGGTGTGCGTGGACCTGTGCAGCAACATGGCGCCGGGGGAGGGGCTGCTGGTCGGCAGCTTTGCGCGCGGCCTGTTCCTGGTGCACTCCGAATGCGCCGAGTCCGCGTGCATCAACAGCCGCCCCTTCCGCGTCAACGCCGGCCCGGTGAGGAAATGTATGTCATTCGATATTCGTGCATCATTCTATCGAATACAAAATTGAGTTTTGAAATGCAAGCTTGTAAGTGCCGGGCAGGATCCGCTGGACTGAGGAAGTCCACTGGACTATGAGGAAGACGCTTTGTGCCTGCGGCTGCTTGGCCAGCAGGTTGCCATAAATGATCGTTGGTGTTTTGGTGGTTTTCAGTGTACGGTTCATCTGTGGGTGCCAGGTGCATGCGTACATGCAGGGCGGGGCGGCCGCACGCCTACCTGACGGCGGTATTTGAACACCATCTTGGAACTATAACAGTAGGTTGCTTCTTCTCTGGGTGCCAGGTGCATGCAGGGCGAGGGCGGGAAGACGGCCTACCTGGCCGAGCTGTCAATCTGTATCATATCAACATCGGACAATTGTGATCTACCTTCTTTTTCTATGCCAGGTGCACGCGTACACGCAGGGGCAGGGCAGCAGGACGGCCTATCTGGCTGAGCTGGCCAGCGGGCAGACTGTGTCGGTGGCGGACGCCGCAGGGCGCACCCGCCCCGCCGTCGTCGGCCGCGTCAAGGTAGGCCACTTGTGGAGAGCGACGTTCGCTGAGTGCACAAGCTATTGCAGTCCGGATCGAAAACTGAAACTGATGAGTGAATGCTGTGAAGATCTGCACGAGGTGCGCTCCTCCCTGGCCTTTTCCGGTGGATGCGGTCGCTGACGCTGATCAAGGCGACTGCGGACGACGGCTGAGAAGTGCACTGCTTGGATGCACTGCATGGTAAATCGATTCGAGACCCTTCGTCAGAAACCTTTCAGGTGGAGACGCGACCGCTGACGCTGGTGGAAGTGACCGCGGAGGACGGCTCGACGTTCAGCACGCTACTACAGAATGCAGAGACGGTTCGTCTGGTCGGTCCCGGCGACGCGGCAGACTCCGAGGTGAGATCTGAGCCATGTGTTCAAGTGGAGCATTTGCGTGTGCACTCTGTCATAACGTCGTGGGATTCCCTTGCTGCAGCATTCCCATCTGAGATGAAGCACGGACAATTGGAACCCGCAAGTGTTCGCGCAGCTGGGCGGTCAACGCAGAGCTGGCGGAGGGTGCTCAAGCCTATTTGAGCAATGCTTCTCTACCAACACTCAGTTCCGAGTATTCTGTCGCACACGCTGCAGGGCTGGCAGGCAACCTCGGTGTCGCAGCTGGCGGAGGGCGGCAGCCGCGTGTACATCCTGCGGCAGGGCGCCGCTCGGCACACCGGCATCGCCATCCAAGAAAACATCACGGAACGGTGACGGTGCCGGCGCCGCAATAGCGCATTTGCGGACGGGGCGGCCGTTGGCAGGATTATCGCAAAGCGCCACACCCCACGGGGTAATTATTTCCTATCTACAGGGGCTTTGTCAGGTCGGAAGCCCAAAGTCGGGAACGATACGTGCGCGCCCCTGATTGGCGCCCCGCCATGAAGGCACCAGTATGCGGGAATAGCAACAAGCCTAAGGCTGCAGCGCTACAATGCGCCAGAGCGGTCATGTATACGCGAAGCGGATGTGGGGCGAGCGTCTAATGTTCATATTCCTCAGAGATCCTTTTGTCTGACAGGCGCCGGCACGCACGAGACATATAGTGTGAGATGACCTATGGTGTGGGATGACTGTTGCAGATGAACGGCTTACAAAGTGACTGTCATCTGTTGTTTCTGTCCGACGTCATTGGTTCATCTTCGGACGCATTCTGATGCAGCCCATGCAGTGCTTTGCGACGGACTTCATCAATGCAAAGAATATTTTTTTTGCGGCAGCTCCGCAGTCGGCCGCGCAACAGGCGCCGGCGGTGTGCGGAATTCGCGCGGGGCCGGCACGTGAGCAAACCGGGGAGGCCGCCGCCTATGCAGGTCGCCAGCAGCTAGTTACAATCTGATGGCTGTTGCTGAATGTCTGCATCCCCAGGCGGCTGAAAATTCGGCGCGGCCACCTTAACGCAGTCAGCGTTTGGTGCCGAGACGCTGTGCGAGCCCATGTGGTTATGCGATGCACGTTTGGCGCTCTGCTATGCCGCCCACGGGCGCCGCCGGCCCCGGCCCCGCGATTAGCCAAGTTCGCCAGCAGCTAGATGACCCAGGCGAAGACGGCCCGCAGGCGCTGGGTCCAGCGCCTGCGGGCCGACCGGCACCTCCGCAAAAAAACTCCAGGCCGATGCTGCTGCTCGTCAGGTGGTGGATTGATGCCAAAATGGCGAGTACGGCCACCGGAGGTTCATGTGGCTGATTCGAAGCGGCATGCGCAGTTCGTAAATGCCCAGTATATGTCTGCAGGTGCCACAACAGGCTAGATATGTGCATGCTCACCGCGTGCTCCCACGATTTGTAGGCAACCTGCAGGCATTCTGACTGGTGCACCACCTACGACACACCGATGCGGCGGTTGAGGAACGTCCCTCAAAACTATGGCACTTGCGCGCCGCAACGAGCGCTGCTCTGCGCCGACGCTCACGCCAATGTTTGTGCGGCCCTCCAATGTGGCTTGTATCTTTCAAGATTTTCAGTCGTCGGGAACTTCAGCCGCTCAGCACAGGGTGCTGACAGCGGCGACAGGTGACTCGACGATTGTACCCGTCAACAGGAGGCGACCAATGTCAACAGAGCCTCCGGTCAGCACGTCTACCTGCCCGGAAGAAAGGGCAGAATTGCCAATTGCGATGCTGCGATGAACACAATTCACTACCATTGTTCAGCAGCGTTGCGAGTTCTGCTTGTACCTTGACCATCTGTAGAGTCAGCCAAGGGGAGTGAAGAAATTGCACACGTGGCACTGATCGGCAAGCGCCTTTCAATCGAAAGGGTGGCCTTTCGATGAATCTGTTTTGGTCGCAGAACTTTGCCAGGCCTGTGCAGTTTTCAGCCGCAGCTTCATAGTCGAAGCGCTGTGGGCTGCATTTGCTGTGTGGCATGTTGATGTGAGGCAGCACATCAACATTTTCTTTCTGCCTCGTCAACGCCTCGAGGAGAGTTGTGAGCTGCAGGCAAGAACGATGAGAGACTTCGAGGTTGCTAATGACGGATGCATGACAGGAGGCAACGCTTCCGCAGGCTTGCAGACGGTCCTGGTAGCATTGCCGAGCCCAGCCTGACCTCGTCAGCATGCCTTCCGATCGAAGGCTCCAGCTGCGCACGGTCATCAAGCGAGTGCACCCGGACCTCTTTTCGGCACACCCCAATGCTCGTGCAACCAACGCCGAGTCGCTCAAGGTGGGTGACTAATCCAGAGGCATGCACAACCCCATCGTTCCTCAGAGGTCCACCTCGCCAGCTGAGCGCACCAATTCCTTCATCTGCGTTATTCCGATTTTGTCGTGCTGACGCGCAGGCGCTGAACGCTTACTGCGATGACCTGGCTTCCGGACGGCTGCCGCCCGAGGCGCGGCTCTCGTTCTTTGTACGTGACACTGCCGCCGCGGCGCCCAGCTCAGTGGCAAATGCCGCGGACGCCGCCGCCGCCGTCGCCACTGCGCAGTCAGACGGCGGGCTGCGCCGCATTGAGGCGACGCTGCCGGCGCGAGGCTCGCTGGCGCCGCTGCTGCATGCTTTTGGGCTGCTGTCAGACACGGAGTTGCAGCAAGAGGAGCAGCAGGGAAGACCAGGTGGCCGCCTCGACAGAGAGACAATCGACTATGCTTTTCTTGCGGACCGCTCTAGGCGTATTTCGGCAATGCAAATGCTGTCCAGGAGAGGCTGCGGCCAAGCCGGCTGCGGTGCTACAGTCTTGCACGTGCGAACAGCAATCGCACACCATCAGCACCGGCGCTGGTGCAGGCGGCGAGGATCTGAAACTGGCTATGCGGCCGCGCAAGTGCGCACCCTGTCGGCAAGATCGTGCCAACTTCAACATTCAATTTAAAGCAGGCGGGCAGGACCGGAACCTGGTGGTGTGGCTGCACGAGATGGTGGCGGAGGCGGTGCGCGCGGCGGAGGAGGCGGAGGGCATGACCGCCGCCGTGCGGCAGCAGCAGGCCGCCATCCGGCGCACCTACCAGCTCGCCGAGCTGCAGGTGCTGCACTGCATGTTCTTGGATCGACGACTTCTGGAATCACATCCCCGCTGTCAAGGCACAGTCACGCAACGAACATGCAGGCGGTAAACAAAACGAATGAGCATTCTGTGCAGCCTCATGGGTTTTTAGGCACTGCGCTGATGCTGGCCCCGCAGAGCAGCAGCGCTGGCTGCATGCGCTGGACATGCTGGACGCTGCTCTGAGCCTGCTGACCAAATGATTGACTCGGACTTGGACTTGGTGACATACTGTGCCGTCAATTGGCTGACTATAGCACAGGCCCGGAGGCAGACGGAATGCACAGCGCAAGGCAACGCGCTTAGGTGTCACGAGGGCAGCACATAGATAGACGGCAAACAAAATCGCCAAAGACTGTCCAAGTCCAAAAGCTGGTGCCACAGGAATGCTGGAAATCATGTCCTAGTGCTATGTGCCACGGCACCCGCGGGTAGTCCCGATAAACCCCGCGCAACTATGCAAGGACCGGTAGCGCACGAAACGCACGAGCTCCTTTTGCTCGCCGAGACCGGATTCGCTGTGACACTGCTCAATATTGATGCTCAACCCTCGACAGGCGGGCGCGACGCTAACGGCGGGTGCTGGACATGCTGGCGGCATGCAATCTCGTGGAAAGCGCTCTGATACAAACAGTTGAAACTCATCCTTGACTTGCCTCTGTGACCGCCTCCACAGGCAGGGGCGGCGCTGACGGCGGGGCCTGCAGAGCAGCAGCGCTGGCTGCACGCGCTGGACATGCTCGACGCCGCTCTGGGCCTTCTGACGGAGGGCGACCTGGGGCGCTATGCCGGGCTGTCGGTGCGGCTGCTGCAGTCGGACGGGCAGGAACCGGAGGGCTGGTCCGTGTTGACAGATAGCCCCCTCGGCCCCGTCAGCCAGCAGGTGGGCTGTGGTCTAAGTTTCCCTGGTGTCTATTGGATTGAGTCCGCTGCTATTGGTGTCTGCTGCTCTCTAGCTCGTAATGTGCGCTTATCAACAGCGGGGGCTGTCAGGCATGCGCCACATGCTGGACATCCTCAAGATGAAGTCATAGCACTGCTGCGCTCCTTCGCAAGGCAGCGGCTGCGGCCCATCGTGGCGGACGGAGCGGCATGTGCTGGAGGGCCCCAATCGCCCACTCAAAGCTACAAGAAAGATTCTTCGAACCAATTGCTCTACTGCTTGGCAGACGCGCGTGTCGAGCAGTGGCTGCCTGCACATGCTGAACACGCTCAAACCCCGCTCGGAATCTTAGGAATCCTTACACAGCATGTCCGTTTTCTACATTGCAGACACATGTTTCCAGCAGCGGCTGCCTGCACATCGTGGCGGATGAGCGGCACATGCTGGATGCGATAGACGCGCTGGATCTGCAGCGGGCGCGCCTGCTCGCCCGCCTGTCCGCCTTCTGGAACCAGCAGGCCCAGTGCGCTTGTTCCTTCCAAACGACACGCTTGCTGAGTTCCCCCGCGTTCTCCTCCATCAAACGCTGAGAAACACCCGCAGATTGGACCCGCAGCGCCTGCTCGCCCGCCCGTTCGCCTTCAGCAGGCCCTGTGCGCTTTCAGCCCCACAAAGCCCTATACAACATCTGAAAGTCCCGTAGAACACCTCTGAAAACCCGCACGGCTGCAGTGGACCTGCTGCGCGCGCGCCTGCTCGCCCGCCTGTCTGCCTGTTGGAACTAGCAGGCCCAGTGCGCTTCTCGCCTCCCTTCCCTTTCCTGGGAATCCACATCTTGTTTGTATCCAGGGTGCATGCTGCTTGTTGCCCGTGACCGCTGTCCTGCAATATACGACAGGCGTACCGCCTATGTGAACTCCTTGCCTCGGAGTCGGGCGGCAATGCGAGACGCTTTACGAAGCCACATGGCTTTGCTGTGAAGACAAACCACTGTCACCTTGAGTGATGATATTAAGTCGCACATGTGCTGCAGGACCTGCTTCTCGCCGGTATTGCCGGTGCGGCAACTGCGGGGGCGTCTCCGCTGGGCGCACCCCACATTGATTCGAGCCCCTGTCTAATGATCTCAAACTTCCGATTTGTGCAGGGACCTCGCATCCTATCTGCTCCTATCATCATTCATTAGATTTTTTCAATATGTGCAGGTCGCCGGCGCCGGCGGTGCGGCAGCTGCGAGGCGTGCCGCGGTGCGGCTTGACTCGGGCGCGCACATGGCACTCTTTCCTTGTTGTTTTTCGAAACTTCAGTTTTTGCAGGTCGCAGGTGCCGCCTGCGGCAGCTGCTGGGCGTGGCCGTGGTGGGCGCAGACGCTGAGCCTTTTAACGCTGCGCCTTTCGTGCTCTTTTGTAATGATGCTGCATCCTTGATTCATGCAGGTCGCTGGTGCCGCCTGTGCGGCAGCTGCTGGGCGTGGCCGCAGTGTGGCACGACTCCGGGGCCGACCTCGCGTCGCAGCGCTTCGTGCTGTGGGCCAGCCGGCTGCTGGAAGCGACGGAAGCGACGGATGCCTACCACCAGGTGCTGCGCCCGGCGGCAGAGCCCGAGGCTGTCAGCGACGCCGCCAGCGGCGCCGACACGAATCGCAGCAGCAGCGGCGCCGCCGCCGCCAATGGCAGCGGCGCCTCGGCAAACGGCAGCAGCATTGGCGGCGGCGCAGCAGCCAAAGGCAGCGGCGGCGGAGTTGCAAATGGCAGCGGCGCGGGCGCTGCAGCTTTCTGCGCCGACACCGCCGGCGGCGCGCCGCTGCCCGTGTCAGTGCTGGTGCACTGCGATGCGGACGGGCCGCCCGTCGAGCTGCTCGCCTCCCGCCGCCTGCTGCAGGTAGGCCCCTTGCTTTGCGGGCTTTGTTCATCACACAGTCTTGATGGCCAGCCTTGATGGGTAGTCTTGATGGGGCCCATGATGGACCCGCTACTACAGCAGCTAGGGCTGTGCTGCCTCGTGATGAGCATACAACATCATGGCCGTGCTTGGGTGATGGTTCCCCAATCGATGGCAGCAGCTGCTCAGATATCAGATGCCCTGCAAGGGCGGCGCATGCCCCGGAAAACGTCCCATGAGCATAGGCACTCCTATGCCAAGAGCACTGGTCTGCACCCGTTTTGAAATTTTTGAAATTGTGGTTCTGCAAATGCGTGCTTGCACACAGGTGCGGCACGACTGCCCGCCGGAGACGCTGCTGGCGGTGCTGACAAAGGCGGTGCAGCAGGACACCTTCGCGGCCGCCGGCTCGCAGGCGCAGGCGCAGCATGCGGTGCGCCGGCGGCACTCTGTGTTGTGGCTCTGCTGCGCTCTTGAACGTGTTTTGGGGGGTTTCATAGGGTTGTCACATGGCGATCTGATTCCAGGATGTGTGGTGTGCGCCTCCTGCGGGGTCGAAAGCCCCAGTGCGCTTCCAGGGGCATCGCATCAGGGATCAGGGGCCCAGTATCGCAATCCGCACTCACCCAGCGCCCTTCTGCTGTGGCAGCCGACCTGACCATGGCTGCTTCATGTGGAAGCAGGAAGCAGTGCTACTGGAGGTGGCGCGGGCGGCGCTGGGCGCCCGGCGCCTCGTGCGCGTGTGCACGCAGTGCAGCCAGGTGCGGCGCCTTGGGTTTGGACACCTTGTTGAACATGCGCCCTTCCTCCTCTGGCTCAGCATCAACGCACCATCCTCTGGCGTCCCGCTGGCGTCCCTCCTCTGGCTAGCATCAAGCGGATGTAACTTCTTACAGCCCGACAGCATTGGACCCCCTTCCAGTGCTGCCTCCAGTGCGAGCGGCGTCAGCCTACAGCATTCCGAGCTCGTGTTCATCACCGCTTTTCCGTGCTGCGCCCCCTGACATGATGCCCTTGGAACTTTAATGACAAACTTTGATGACAAACTTCAGTGACAAATGCTGATGTGTTACCAAGCAATGCCGTGCAGGCCGATGTGGAGGCAGCCCTGAAGCGGTTCATCGATCACGCCATTGACATCCGCAGCGCGGTCGACCTGACAGGTGCCAGCCGCACCACTGCTGCCCCCAACCCATTGGCCCGGCGCTGCCTGGCTGGCTGTGCTGTGTCCGGCGTGCTCGCTGCCCGGCTTCGAAGTACTCTGCAAAGCTTTGGCCATGGATATTTGCGACCATGCGCAGGCGCCAGCATCGCGATCGACGACCGCTTTGAGATCTGGGACTCGGGCTACATCTCCGTTCCCTTCAATTTCCAGGTGAGACGACAATATTGCGTAACGAGGGCTGTGCCTTGCTGAGGGCTGCTGGATGTTGGCGATGACCTGGTTTTCCGCATGCCATCCATCTGTTTGGGCAGTCATCTAGTTGGGCAGTCAATGCCTCCTTCCCACGTCTGAGACGCACTGGAAGGCAAGTCCAACCTTTGAAACCCTTGAACCGCCTCTCGCACAGGTGGACGCTCTGCGAGCCACCCTGCGGCGCAAGCTGCTGGGCAGCGGCGGCGGCGGCGGCGGCATGTCCGACTTTGCGGACGCTGCCGCCGCCGCTCCGGCGCCCGGAGACCGCGCCTCGCCGCTGCAGGCGTGCGCCGCAGCGGCGCCTTCGCCACGGCAGCGCGCCCCGCCGTGGAGTCGCGAGGCGCCGAGTGGCGGCCTCGGTCGCAGGTGTGGCAGGATCGCTGCATGCGCCAGCGGCCCCTGCGACAGGCAAATGATGCGCCTCCTAGTGTCAGCGCGCTGGCAGCAGCGGCACCTGGTGGTGCCGCGCCAAGCCTCGGCCGGCGGCCGCCCCGGCTGGCAGCCAGGCTGGCCGCCGAGCACGCCCGCCCCCCGTGCCGCGGCGGCACTGGTGGCGTGCCGGCTGGGCTCTCTAGCGCCTTTCAGGGTTTAGGATGCAGTCACCAAGGGTGACGCGGCAGTCGCTGCTGCCTCTGCATGCTGAGTGCGGCGACGTGAAAACGCGCTTGCAGCGCAGCCCACGTGAATGTGTCACAGTTTTGCCCAGCACGCGACGTCTTCCCTCGTGCATGTCAACGTGTGTTATTGCGACCCCATGTGAGTGAACACCGCGCAGCCAAGTCAACGCGGCATCACCGCGCAGCTGCGATGCCGCATCGCAGCTGCCGCGTCGCAGCCGCATCGCAGCTGCGCGGTGTCCACTCGTTGGCATGGCGGATCCAAAAGCGCCTCTGCAAGTGAATTCTTCAATTGCTGATATACACTCCTGAACAAGGAAAGGCTGCCGGGCCAAAACTTGTTGCATTGAGACACGCCAAAGAAAGGAGATGGCTGCAGAGCACCTTCCTGACTTGCTGACAGCAGCATGTCGTCCCGCTACTCCGACTTACGCCCCGAAGTCAGGCTGATGGACCAAATCTCTCCCTTGCTAGTTTGCGCCCTGTGGGTCATGGCCACGCAGCTGCCGAATTGTGCCAGCTCAAGAAAGGCGAGAGCTCATCAGTGAGCGAATCTGGCTGTTTTGGCTCGAGAACAGTCTCCCCAGCAATCCATCGACAGCATTTGTATCGCAAGCCTTCATCCAAAGCCTCAAGTCCAGCAGCCAAATCCAGCGATCCAGAATGCGCGGCCTAATCATCTGTCTGATTACGGCGGGTTTCCTGGCGGCCTCGTGCTCGGCTGTGAAATTCGAGGTTCGCCCTGCGCTCAAGACCGCCGCCTGGGTGTTTATTGTGCCCCAGTAGTATGCTGATCGCTTGCCAGCCTCTCGCTATGCACCCAAAGCGTTCCCCTACCATCGCACATGCTGAGCCTTTGGGATGTAATACATGCCGCTCAATCTCAAATCTCGCTCTGCACATTGCGTGCGAATCGTTGAACGCACCATGCGTGCGAATCGTTGAACGCAAGCGTGGGCTCATCTTTCACGGTATGAGCTTTCACGGTATGGGCTGCCGCTCAGCACGCAGCGAGCGCGGCGCGTCAATGTGCAATATGTGTTGGGCCTGCGGGCAGGCCCTCAGCGTGTCCCCTCAGACGTGCCGGACCAAGGGTGCAGCTATGTGCACGTACTGGCGATGGTTTTCCTGCACGCCGCGGCAGCAGGTGCACCTGCGGATCTTCCGGCAGCGGCACTCGGCGCGGCGCATCGGCAGCTATCTACGGTTTCGACAACGCCGCGGTGGTGGCGACGAGCGGCACATGATTTTTGAGTGCCCATCAGTGCAGCACATTCGCGATCAGAATTCGGACTTGTTCTGGGACGGTCAATCCAGGCGTGAGTTCGTCAACCAGGCAGACCAGGTTGCTGTGATGGACTTCATCGTTGCTTGTTTCGACAGTTTCGTCCAGACAGATTAGCTTAGCTGGGAGCGCTTCGGCGCATTTGCTCTCTGCTTTTCATGTTACGGCGTGCGCCTTCCCACTTCAACTGCATTAGGAGCTCGATGTTCGCCGCTGACGTGTTCCATGCAGTCTACAATCGGGCACACACACACACACCATTGAGGCTGGCGGGTCCACCCCGGTCATGAGCGGGGTTTAAGGTCAGCTGAAGGTCAGCTTGAAGTCAGTGTTGTGCCATGGATGTAGATATGATGCTCAACGAGCACCACATCTTCTGAGCACTGCAAATTGGATTGAGGTTTTGCCGCGCCTACTGCGCGCATAACCTGTGCTGCAGCAGAAACAGCACGTTGCTGCCTGACGCGCACCGCTTCAGACGGTTAATCCACCCCGCAATCAGCAGGCAGCATTCAACGCACCGTGCCGCGCGCGCAGTCTACATCCAGGAGTCAGCAGGCCTGATATCTGAAATGCTGATCGCGGCCCCGCGAAAGGCAAGCACGCGCAAGCCAGATGGTAATCGCATATTCAGCAAGGCTCGCAGGGCTTCCGCCTACGTGGTTCACTGAATCCCCACAGGGGGGAACTTTCATCACCCTGATACGGCAGGCACAATGCAGTACGCTGCGCACACACAAGATCCGAGCCTCCAACAGGCTATCGTTCAATGCGGATGACACTGAGGCCTCACTCCGGCTTGACGAATCGGTGGGCAAAGCGCCCGTGGGCATGTGGTGGCCCGATTGGGCTCATCATGCCGAAACTCGCTTCCGATGGCTCGGGTACGGTACTCCAAAATGGTGGCAGGTGACGGCAAGAGCATCCTTGAACGGCGGCCGCTTCTTCCGCTTCTTCGACGCAGTATCCAGCAGCCGCATGACACTCGCCTCCCCATCGTCGCTGCCGCACAGCTGATCCAGCATGCCGCCCGCATCACCTCCACCGCTGCTGCCATCAGTACTGCAGCCAGCGAAATCTCTATCCGCCCGTGTTGGCAGCGGCGTGTTTGTCCCCGCGGGAGTGCGCGCTGTGCTGGCCGCCGTTGCCGCCGAAGCTGGAGCCGCTGCCGCTGCCGCCGCCGCTGCCGCTGGATGCTCGATTTCCAGCCGCCGGGCCGAGCCGCCGCCGCCCCACTGCAGCATCGAGGTGATACGCCCAGTCACGTCCTGCTGCTGCCCTGACAGTCTGCCGCTGCCGCCAGAAGCAGCCGGTTCGCGGCCGCCCGCGCTGCGATCGCCTGCGTTGCCTGAGATGGCGCTGCCGCGGGCGGCAGCGCCTTCCTGCTGCGGAGTAGCTGCAGACCTCGGCTGCGCCTGCCGCCCAACGCTGTGCCGCCGGGCTGCAGGCGACTCGGCAGCTTGCGAGGCATCTGGCTGTGCCGCCGCCGGCTGCGCCACTGCGGCAGGCTGCGATGCCGCAGGCTGTGGCACCCCTGCAAGCTGCGCCGCAGGCTGCGGCGCCAGTTGCGAAGCTGGCAGCGGCGTCCAAGCTGGTTGCGGCGCCGCCGCCTGGGACGCCGCCGGCTGCTGGTTGGAAGCGACTGCATCTTCTGGCGTCGGCTGGCTCCCATCCGAGCGCTGGCTGCCGTTCGCCGTGCTGCCATCGTGCTGTGTTCGGGCGTCAGCGCCGGGCGGCGCCTGGCCGCACTGGATCGGCTGCGATTCGTACGGCGGCATATCATCGTCGAGGCTACCGGTCAGGTCGCCAGGCGACTCGCCGTCGGCCAGGCCGCCGGGCGACGCCGGGAAGCCCTGCGTGATGGGGTCCTGGCCGGCGAACAGCCTGCGATGCTGAATATTATGATCTGAGTCGAAACAATAACGCAGCCAAAACAGCATCGCGCCGATATTCAGGAATGGTTTCGGATGGTCGATTCGTACGATGGCACTCCTCGACTGGGGGAGGTCGCTGGTTCGAATCTCGGCACCGGCTTCTTTCCGGTGTCAACTGGATGCTGGATTGGCGGAAAAGCTCCCTCTGT
>JAABUM010001389.1_pt1 | contig 36470 bp, 46 predicted proteins | sample 5559161 | NCBI WGS metagenome assembly JAABUM01 (sample SAMN10711868, study PRJNA513369) | rock metagenome | isolation source: Antarctica rocks | place: Antarctica: Victoria Land, Siegfried Peak nord
CTTCTTCGCCAAGCTCAAGCAGTTCAGGGCCATCGCGACCCGATATGACAAGACCGCCCGCAACTTCCTCGGCGCCGTCCACCTCGCCGCCGCAACCATCTGGCTCAATTGAGGACACGCCCTAGTCGAAGCTGCGCCAGAAACCCTTGCCCCGATGCGCTCGCCGATCCGCCTTGATGCCCTCAATCGAGTGGCCGAGTGCGGCGAGTTCTCGCGTTATCACATCACGGCAGACGCCGATCTCTTCGGAAATGTAACTGAACGTCCGACCCTTCTTCCGCATTTCGACAATGGCCGTGACTTCGTTATCGAACAGCGTCATGCGACGGGCCTCCTGCGCTGCCGCCAGCTTGCGCCGATGCTCGGCCCAACGCGGATCGTTGGCGACGTATGCGAGCTGGGCCACTGATAGCTTGGCGCGCTGTTCCGCGCTGATTGTGCGGCGCTCTCCCTGCTTGGAGACAATCGCTGTATTCAGGTTGATCTTATTCGGCTTCGCCATGATTGCGGCTTGTCCTTGGTCTTGGCCGGGGACCATTCCCCTGGCGCACTCTCCTTATAGCCGCAATGACATTATGATGCAATGGCCTTGTAAAGCCATAAGGCCATTAACTATCACAGGTTCGTGAACTTGGTCTGTTCCGGCCGGGAGGCAAGATGATGCCTTATGACCCTGCAACTGTCTTACATAACGGCCTTACAAGGCCATTGCATCTCTATGCTGCTGCGACCATTTGGTGCGGCACGCCGGTTGCGGCCCGTTGCTGCCAGGGAAAGAAAGGTTTGCATCCAATGGACGGTGAGGGAGACAATCCATGCTCGACCTAGATCGGATGACCCTGGTGTTGCCTGACGTGATTACCGACTTGGAAGCGTTGCAGGACCGTTTGCGCGACCGCGACGCGGCGCAAACCCCGGAAACCCTGGCGGACGCGGCCCATGCTGTTCGCGCGCTGATTGCCCTGCTGGGCATCAGCCAAGGCGGCTTGGCGCGCGAGCTGGGGGGCGTCAACGAAAAGACCGTGCGCGACTGGTGCGCCGCCAAGGTGCCGCCAGGCCCTCCGGCTGTGCGCGCGATGCGCCTTCTTGCTGAGCGATTGGTTGCCCCGCCCCCATCGGATATGGTGGTGAGCACGAACAGGGTTGCGCCTTGTGCTGAAGCTCTGGCACCGCATCTGGTTGCGCTGCTAGGTCGGGCAGAGACCGCGGGGTGGCAGCGGGGGGAGGTCGTTGCGGCGGTTGCCGCATGGTCCAAGGCCGTGAAGCCACAAAGCTAATAAGCCGTGCGGCTACTATGTCAAGAAGGCACAGCTTTGCAGCCTTGTGGCTTCACAGCATCTCGAAGCCGATGCATAACTAAGCCGCAGGGGAGTTGACGACATGGCAAGGCCAAAGGTGCTCGTGGTCGCAAGCCAAAAGGGAGGCGTCGGCAAAACCGCGCTTTCGGCACACCTTGCCGTGGCGGCAGAGCAAGCCGGCTTCGGGCCTGTGGCGCTCTACGACACCGATCCGCAGCAGTCGTTAGCCAGGTGGTTCCACGACCGCGAAGCCGACACACCCAAGCTGGCGCTGGGCGGGGTGGCGGAACTGGCCGCAACGCTTGATCGGCTGGGCGCTGCTGGCATCCGGCTCATGGTGGTGGACACGCCGCCTGCACTGACGGACGCCATTCAGGCTGTGATCGAGTATGCCGACTTCGTGCTGATCCCGACCCAGGATGGCAAGACCGATATCGCGGCGATCAGCAGCACGGTGCGCCTCGTACGCGAGTTGGACAAGCCGTATGCCTTTGCGCTGACCTTCATCAAACGCAACACGACGCAAGCCACGTCGGCCGCCATGTTCCTGTCGAAGCACGGCGCGATGGCCGGCAGCATCGCGCACCGGATGGCATTCAAGACGGCCTGGAACGACGGTCGGACGGCGCTGGAAACGGAACCCCGCGGGAAGGCCGCAGAGGAGGTCCGCGAGGTCTGGTCCTATGTTGGCGAGGCAATCGGCCTAGTCAGGGTCAAGAGGAAGGAGAAGGCATATGTCTGAGAAAACCACTACAGCCCGCAAGGGGCCGGCAAAGCTCGGTGGGGACCTGGACGCCGTGTTTGCGCCGAAAGGGGCGGTGCCGGCGCCGCCAAGCATCGAAGCAGTGAAGGATGCCGGAGCTGCCCACCAGCCCGAGCCGGTGGACAAAGAGGCCGTGACGTCGAGCACCATCCGCATCCCGCACTACCTGTCTGACCGCATCTCGGATTACCTGCACGCCAACAAGGGCGACACGCTTACCACTCTCGTGTTCAAGGGCCTCACCAAGCTCGGCATCGAGGTTGAACCCGGAGACCTGGTGCCCAAGCGCCAGCGACGGTCACGGTAGCAGTTGTGTTGGAGGCTGGACACATGGGCGAACTGTATGATGCCGACGTGTTGGAATGGTCGGAACACCAGGCCCGGCTGCTGCGGCATCACGCGGCGGGCGAACCGGGCAACGAGGCACCGGACTGGACCAACATCATTGAGGAAGTCGAGAGCGTGGGCCGCAGCCAACTGACCGCTGTGCAATCCTTGCTGGTGCAAGCGCTCCTGCACGACCTCAAGGCGGAAGCGTGGCCCTTGTCGCGCGACGTGCCGCACTGGCGAGCCGAAGCGCGCGGCTTCCGCAGGGATGCGGCCCGCTCCTTCACCCCATCCATGCGGCAGCGCATAGACGTGCCGGACCTGTATGCGGACGCGCTGCACCGAATGCCGGAAAGCATGGACGGGCTACCTCCGTTGCCGGTGCCGGACGCCTGCCCGGTGACACTGGATGAGCTACTGTGGGGGGAGGGGAGCCAGGCACGAGGCCGCATCACGTAGGTTCTCTGGTCCGGGCCTGGTACCAGCCCTGGCCTTGTATCAACAAACAAGTCGTTGCGATAATTTATCAAGAAACATTGTAATAGAGATAGGTGCCTTTCTCGAATGTCCCATGGACCCTGTTCATGCCCCATATCGCCAAGGTGGCCGCGCAAGGAAAGGGTACATGGTCCCCGACCATCGAGCCACGGGCGTACGTTGCAGGCTATGGACGGCACGTCGCCCATAGTACCGGCCAGGCGTCGCGGGAAGACCGCGCCAGCAGCGTCAACTTCACCAAGTCTCAAACGGAGACAGCCGGGGCCGACCTGGATACGGCGACTGCCATCAAGCATCGGAACCGGCGAAGGTCCGATGCGGCCTAAGCCAAACCGTCCGCAATGTTCTTGTAATGTTCCCTATGTAAGTCCACGGTCTGCGCGCCCATCCTGGAGCGCCGATGCACCCGCCAGACTTCCGCCTCGATCATCGCCTGTCAGATTGGCCGGGCTGCTGCCTGGAAGTGCGCTGCCCCTGCTCGCCGCGGGTCACTACGTTTCCAATCCGGCTGCTGGTTGAGCGGCACGGGGACCGCCCTTTCCGGGCCGTGCTGACCCGCCTGCGATGCTCAACCTGCAAGGGGCGACCGGCGCCGGTGTATCTCGTCGCCGGGCACCATCGGACCTTCCTGGGCGGCCCGCCGGCAGAATGGGCCTTGGAGCTGGTGCCGCCGCCATTGTCCTGCCAGGCAGGAACCATCCCGCCGAAACCGGCCTTTGGGCATTCGTAGTTGACATGCAGCGTAAATGTCCGCATATTGCGGACATAGCAAGGGGATCAGCCCCGGCCCGATTGAGAGGAAAGCCCCAATGAGCGCCAGCATGGCAGACTATCCCGAACGCCTGAACCTCGCGGAGCAAGTCGCCCGCATCGAGCGTTCGCAAGAGGAAACCCGCAAGTTCGTGGCCGAGCAGCACAAGCTGATGGGTGAGGCCGGCAACCTCCGGGTCAGCCGCTTCCTGACTCCGACCGCGGCCGTGGTGGCGGCCATTGCTGCTTTGACGGCGGCTGCTCCGGTGCTGGTCCGCTGGTTCGGCAGGGGCGGATGACCCCCGACCGCCTCCGCGAATGCCTCGCCCTGCTGCGCTGGTCGCAGCGGGGCCTTGCGGACGCGCTTGCGATGGATGAACGGCAGGTCCGCCGCTGGGCCACGGGTGCAGCCTCCATCCCCGATCAAGTCGCCGCGTGGTTGGAACGCCGTGCCGTAGAGATGGCGGCCGATCCGCCGCCAGCCCTGCCGCGCGACCGTGAGCTTGCCACACGCCGCATGGCAGGCAGCGCCGGATAGGCCGGGCGATGGCGATCTACCATCTCAGCCTCAGCATGGTGCAGCGGTCCCGTGGGCAGAGCGTGGTCGCGGTCGCCGCCGACCGCGCCCGTGTGCGGCTGCACGACTGTCGATTGGACCAGACCTTTGCGCCGCTTCCCGCCAAGCGCGGCACACAGCCAATCCTGTCCGAGGTGCTGCTGCCCAGCGGGGCGCCCCAAAGCTGGCGCGACCGGGAAACGCTATGGAACGCCGTCGAGACCTTTGAGCGCCGGCCCGACGCCGGCCTCGCCCGTGAGGTTGAAATTGCGCTGCCGGCGGAGCTGTCACGCGAGCAGGCGGGGCATCTGGCCCGCAGCTACGTGCTGGCAGCCTTCGTCGCGGACGGCATGGTCGCCGACCTGAACGTGCATTGGGCGGTGCGGTCCGATGGGCACCCCAAGCCCTCTGCACAGGCAATGCTCACCCTCCGCCGGATCGGCCCGGACGGTTTCGGGCTGAAGGAGCGCGCCTGGAACGACCGGGCCAACGCGGCCCGCTGGCGCCGCCTCTGGGCGGAGATGGCGAATGCCGACCTGGCCGCACACGGGCACGCAGCGCGCATCGACCATCGCAGCCATGCCGAACGGGGCATCCTGTTGGAGCCACAGAACAAGATCGGCGCCAATGCGGCCCGGCGTGCCGGGCGCGGCGAACCGTCTGAGCGGGTGGACGAGCACCAAGCCATCGCCCGTCGCAACAAGGAAAGGACTGCGCCGGGCGACGCCGTGTGACGGACCCAATAGTCCGTGTAGGGTTTGGGGGTCCGGTAGCAGCGGAACCGAAAGTTCATTTGAGCGAGACGCCCCAGCTTAGGGCGTTGAAGTTGCACGACAACGCAGAAGACCTGCGTTTGATGTAGGGCAGCCGCAGATCCCTAAATCTCGCCCCTCAAGCGTCCTCTGACGTGCCTCAACCCGTGCATCTATCTCTGACCAGCAAACCCACTGCTCAAACAGGCTGGAACGCACTTTCGGTTCCGCTGCTACCAGACCCCCAAGCTCGGGGCTAGCACACTGTCAGCCCTGGTTGTGCTTCATGCCGCTGCCAGTTCGGCCTTGCCTGGTTCAGCCTCGCAACGGAGGCTGTTCCCGTGCCGCTCCAGCAGTCCGAGCTTCACCAATGCGGACACATCGGCGTGGACAGCGGCATAGTCCCGGCCCAGGGCAGCCGCCAGGGCGCGCGTGCTCGCCACCACATCATGCGCGGCGACGTGTTCAAGGACGGCGATCCGGTTGGGCGTCATGCTCCGAAAGAACGTCGTCCAGTTCTCGAAGCTTACCGTGCGCCTCGGCTCGAATGTTTCGCCATGCTCGGCAGCCACCAGCGCTGCTTCGCAGTTCGCGACGATCTCGCGGTCGATCTCCTCCATGCTCACGCCAACCCGGAACACCAACTTGCCTGCCATGCTCACCCTCCTCTCTCTGCCTTGATAAGCTTCCGGAAATCGGCCAGCAGCTTTGCGATCCCGCCGAACTCATAGGGCGTCTCCACACCATGCAGGTGGCGGTGATCGCCTTTGCCCCGCTCATTGTCGAGCCCAATCACCCGGACGCCCCCCACGACGTAAACCAGCCTGTACTTGAAGCGGTGCGTCGCGGGTGGAACCGGCTGCGGCACAAGCCAGATCGCCGCTTGGCGGATAGCCCCGTCCTCGAACACCTCCTTTGCTGACTGAATCAGCACCGCCTTCATTGATTGACTATGCTATCATACACATATGTAGTAAATCACATATGTGTAGGATGGCACAATCCCTTTAGGCGCACCAACTCTTGTTGCGATGGTGTGCCACACTCTTTACAGAAGGCGTAGACACTGCTGCCGAGGGAATAGGGCCTGGACGTCACCCGAAGTAGCGGTCAAGTGCCTCATTTACTTGCCATGATGGTGCGCGCCCCGCGCGCGGCTGATCTGTTGGCGAAGTCAGCCGACCCGTTCCATCACCCACCCAAACACCGGTGCAAGGGGGCGGCAAATTGGGTGAGGACGGGTTTATCGGGGCCAGCATCGCGTGAACAAACAGCCAACGCCGACTTCGCCAAGAGCTATGCTGGAACCTGGGTGACGCCGTGATCAGGCGGCGCTCTGTGCTGGCGTGTCGGTGACCTCGACGCCGTTGCGGAATGTGACGCCCTGGACGACTTTGGGCAACTGGTTCTCGCCCTTCAGCCGACGCCAGGTTTTCGCAGCAGCCATGACGAGCTTGAACACCATCAGCCGGGCGCTGTCCTGCGACAGCGCGCCCTTGGTCCGCACCGTCCGGTGCCGCACCGTGGCGAACACGCTCTCGATCGGGTTGGACGTCCGCAAGTGGTCCCAGTGCTCGGCCGGGAAGTCGTAGAAGGTCAGCAACGCGTTCTGGTCCTTCACCAAGCAGGCGACCGCCTTGTCGTACTTGGCCCCATACTTGTCGGCGAACGTCGCGATGGCCGCCTCCGCCGTCGCCCGGTCCGGCGCGTTCCAAACCTCGCGCAGGTCCGACTTGGCCGCCGGCTGGACGGACTTGGGCAGCTTGTCGAGCACGTTGACGGTCTTATGGAGGGTGCAGCGCTGGTGCCGCGTCGTCGGCGACACCTTGTCCAGCGCCTTCCAGAAGCCGAGCGCCCCGTCGCCGGTCGCCAGCTCCGGCGCGACGACCATGCCGCGCGCCTTGAGATCGACCAGCAGCTCGCGCCAGCTCTGCGCGCTTTCCCGCACGCCCACCTGGAAGCCGAGCAGCTCCTTCCTGCCCTCCGGCGTCGCCCCGATCAGAACCAGCATGCACTCGGCCTGCGGCTCCATGCGGGCCTGCAGGTAGACGCCGTCGGCCCAGACATACACGTAGCGCCGGGCCGACAGGTCGCGCCGCTGCCAGCGCGCGTAGTCCGCCTCCCACTCGCCCCGCAGCCGCGCAACCACCGACGGCGACAGGTTCGGGGCGTCGCGGCCGAGTAAGGCTGCGAGCGCCTCACCAAAGTCGCCCATCGACACGCCGCGCAGGTAGAGGATCGGCAGCAAGGCATCCAGGCTGCGCGTCCGCCTGGCCCAGCGCGGAAGGATCGCCGAGGTGAACCGGATGCGGTCCGCCCCTGACTTGCCGGCACCCCGGTCGCGCAGCTTCGCCCGCCGCACCGCGACCGGGCCGATCCCGGTCTGCACTTGGCGCTCCGGACCATGGCCGTGCCGGACCAGGCGCTCGCGCCCGTCCGGCAGCCGCACCTCCCGCATGGTGGCCAGGAACGCCTCGGCTTCCGCCTCGACGGCCTGTGCCAGCAGCCGGCGGGCGCCGTCCCGCAGGACGGCCGTGAGCGGGTCGTCAACCGCGTCGGGCTGACGGAGGGGAACGACGGTGCTACTGCTCGACATGGCGTATCGGCTCCTTCAGGAGTTCAGGCAGGCCTTCACCCGCCTCGATACGCCGCCCTTCTCAAACCGTCGTCACCCAGGTTCGGACATAGCTCCTTGGCCAACAGTGTCGGCGCATTCTGTAAAGAGTTGGGGGTGTTCAGGGATCGCCTCGTTTGCGGAACGCGCTCACGGCTATGTTGTCACTTCATTCCTGGGTTTAGACTCCATACAGGCAGCCGTGGTCGTGACACGCGGTAGCGTCCGTCTACGTTACGGACACTATCTCCAAGCCAGCAGCTTGATCCGACCCGCGCGCGTGCTACCTTCAGGCTCATGCTGAGGGTCTTGCGACGCTTCCTGGTCGTGTTCGTTGCGTTCGCCGTCATCGGCGGCACAATGTCCCAACTTGCTTGGTCGGCCGACTACAGCATGGTTGCCGTTGGAACGTCCTGCGACATGACGATGCCAGCGCAGGCGGACGATGGGCATTCTGCGCCGATGACCCCGTGCAAGATGATAGGGGTTAACTGCCTCAAGCAGATCGGCTGCGTGGCCGCTACTGCTTTGCCCGCCCGGTTCGCTTCTCTTGATGCGGTCGCGCACCACACCTCGGTCAATTATTGGGCCACTTGGTCGAACCTTGCTGGTGTCGTGCGCGAACCCGAACCCCTGCCGCCGCGAACGACCTGATCCAGACGGCGCACGCTTGACGTGCGTCCGATCTGCACTTGGTTGCCGCGCCGCGGCTCCGGTTTCCAAGCGCAGCAGTGAACCTCTCCCGACCGGGCCATATACGCGCTGTCCTCTCACGTTCGGTCTCGGGAACACCACAGGCCATGAAAGACACGATCATGACGACCAAAGCAGCTCTCACAATGCTCATCGGTGGCTTGGCAGTTGCCAGCGTTTCGGGCGCCTTCGCCCAACCCGCGGCACCGACTGCCCCGCCCGCACAAGACGGCAAGCCGATGCAGCCCGGCATGATGCCGGGTGGCCAGGGCGGGATGCAGCCCATGAAAATGGACGATCACATGATGCAGCAGATGACCAAGATGATGGATAACTGCAACAAGATGATGGAAAGCAAGTTGCAGAAGCCGCCGGTCGCCCCGGCCACGCCAGCCCCGTCTGAGAAGCAGGGCTAGCCCTGTTGCGGGGGGCGGATAGGCCGCCCCCCGCAAGTAGATCGACTGGCTGCCGCTGGAGATGGGAGCCGTGCGCTCGACGCAAGGGCGGACCCTGGCCGTGATGCAGGTGTCCGGTGGCTCGCAGTCGTTCAACGCCGTGAACACGCTGCGCCTGCTCGGGCGCTGGATGCGGATGTTCACCATTCCCAACCAGTCCAGCGTGCCCAAGGCGTACGAGCAGTTCGGCGATGACGGGCAGATGCGGCCAGGGCCGCTGTATGACCGCGTGGTGGACGTGATGGAGGAACTGGTGCGCTTCACCTGGCTGCTCCGCGACCGTGCGGACTACCTGGTGGACCGCTACAGCGAACGCGCCGCGGTTGCGGCCAAGCTGCCGGCCTTGTAGCGCCGCGTGCTTGAGCTGACGCCGGGCCGGAACTGGCTGCAGATGCTCGGGCGTTATCTGCTCGCGTCGGCAATCGGGAACGTTGTTTGGGAGGTCGTGCAGCTTCCGCTTTACAAGCTGTGGCACACGGGAACGCCGTTTGAGATTGCCTCGATGGTTCTGCACTGCACGGCGGGAGACATGCTAATCGCGCTCGTTGCGGTTATTGCCGCCCTGCTTGCTGTAGGAAGCCCGTCCTGGCCCGAACAGCGGTTCACAGCGGTGATGCTGAGCACCGTAGCTGTGTCGGTTGTCGTCACGATTGCCGTTGAGTACCTGAGTACCGTCGTTTGGCAGTTCTGGGCCTACACAGAGACAATGCCAACGCTGCCTTGGATCGGCACAGGCTTAGCGCCCGTGGCGCAATGGTTAGTCCTGCCTCCTTTGGTGCTCATGTGGGCCAGACACCGACGAAAGTCGTACGGCTGAGCGGGGCGATGCACTTACAACCGTGTTCCGCAGACGGTGAGTTGCGGACCAGGGCTTCCGATCCAGGAGTTCCAGGACCTTACACGTTCCGCAAACGTGTTCCGAAGGGGAGGGGCCTCGATGTGGACATCCCCTCTATCCTTCTCTTGAATACGGCCGACTCAGCTTCACCCGGAACTCCCTCCCGGAACACTGGCCCTCGGTCTCCAGCAACCGCAACCCTTTGCGGGAGATTCCAGCAAGGCGACTTTGTTTCAGGGCACAGTTCTGGGAGGTGGTGGCTGGCCGCCGGTTGGTAGTTAGGCCGGTTCGGGCTGGGTTGGGTCCATATTGATCGAAACCGGACACAGGCTTCGGGCTGGTTCGTCACCGCCCAGCAATCAACTCCTTGATCCGGCTGGCGAGCGCTTCCATCGCAAACGGCTTGGTCAGCACGTGCATGCCAGGGTCAAGGTGGCCGTTGCCGACCACGGCGTTCTCGGCGTAGCCCGTGATGAACAGCACCTTCAGGCCGGGCCGCACTGCGCGTCCCGCGTCCGCCACCTGCCGGCCGTTCATGCCGCCGGGCAGCCCCACGTCCGTCACCAGCAGGTCGATGCGGGCGTCGGACCGCAGCACCTTCAGCCCGGCGGGGCCGTCCGCCGCCTCGATGGCGGTGTAGCCCAGGTCCTCCAGCACCTCCGTCACCAGCATCCGCACTGTCGGCTCGTCATCCACCACCAGCACCGTCTCGCCCTGCCCGGCGCGCGGCGCCCCGGCCAGCTCGGCGTTCGCCTCTTCGCAGGCCGCCTCGCCGTGGTGCCGGGGCAGGTACAGGCACACCATCGCGCCCTGGCCCGCCTCGGAGTAGATGCGCGCCTGGCCGCCGGACTGCTGCACGAAGCCGTAGATCATGGACAGGCCGAGACCCGTGCCCATGCCGATGGGCTTGGTGGTGAAGAACGGGTCGAAGGCGCGCCGGACCACCTCGGGCGTCATGCCCATGCCGGTGTCGCTGACGCACAGCGACACGTATTGGCCCGCAGGCAGGTCGCGCTGCCGCGCCGTGCGATCGTCCAGCCAGCGGTTCGCCGTCTCGATCGTCAGGCGCCCGCCGTCCGGCATGGCGTCACGGGCGTTGATGCACAGGTTCAGCAGCGCGTTCTCAAGCTGGTTCGGGTCCACCAGCGTCGTCCACAGCCCGCCGGCCCCGACGATCTCGACTACGACCTGCGGTCCGACCGTGCGGCGGATCAGCTCCTCCATCCCGGCCGCCAGGCGGTTCACGTCGGTGGGCTTGGGATCAAGCGTCTGCCGGCGGGTGAAGGCCAGCAGCCGGTGCGTCAGCGCCGCCGCGCGCTTGGACGCGCCCTGGGCCGCGGCGAGGTAGCGGTCCAGGTCCCCGATCCGGCCCTGCGCCACCCGGGCCTGCAGCAGCTCCAGGCTGCCCGAGATGCCGGCCAGGAGATTGTTGAAGTCGTGCGCCAGCCCGCCCGTGAGCTGCCCCACCGCCTCCATCTTCTGCGACTGGCGCAAGGCGTCTTGTGCTGCCTCCAACTCGGCCTGGCGCTGCTTTGCGGCAGTGATGTCGCGGCCAACGCCGGTCAGGCGCTCGCCGCCAGGCTCGGGCGACAGCGTCCAGGCGATCCAACGCCAGGCGCCGTCGGTGGCAAGCACGCGGTCCTCGAAGCTGACCGGCCGGCCACTGGACCGCATGGCCAGGAGGGCGTCCATGACCACCTGGATGTCATCGGGATGGATGATCTCGGCATAGGGGCGCGTGAGCAGCGCCTGTTCGTCATGGCCGAGAAGCCGCGTCCACGAGGGGCTGACACGCAGGAGGTGCCCGTCGTAGTCGGCTGCGATAAGCAGGTCCTCGCTCAGCTCCCAAAGGCGGTCGCGCTCACGCGTGCGCTCCGTGACCCTAGCATCCAGCGTTTGGTTAAGCTCACTCAGCCTGTTCTCGGCCTCCTTGCGCTTGGTGATGTCGCGTCCGGACGACACCAGCCGTTCCGGCTTGCCATCCAGGCCGGGAATGGGCGAGATCACGACGTCCCACCACTTGGGCGTCCCCTTGTGGGTCGCGCAGAGTCCCTGGAACCGGCCAAGCCTGCCAGCCCGCGCCTCGGCGACCGCGGTGCGCGCCGCCTCATGGTCGGCGTCCTTCCAGACCCGCAGCCATGAGAGGCCCAGGATGGCATCCACGTCGGCCACCTCCATGGCCTCGATCCCGCCGGGGCTGACCCATTGGGTGTGACCGTCGAGGTCAAGCAGCACAATGCAATCGCGACTTGAGTTCAGGATGGAGCTGTTCAGCGCTTCCGCCTCGCGCAGGGCCTCCTCGGCCCGTCTTGTCGCGGAGATGTCGCGGGAAACGGAGAGCAGCCTTTCCGGCCGGCCATCGGCGCCCAGTATGGGTGTGACCTGCACGTCCCAGTAGCGGGGCGTCCCAGCCATCGTGTTGCCCGCGCCCTGGAAGTGTCCGACGCCACCGGCCTTGGCCGCCTCGACTGCGGCTCGGGCCTGCTCGTTCTCTTCGCCCTGCCAGAAGTCCAGCCAGGGGCAGCCCCGGATGGCGTTGAAGTCGCCAACTTCCATCACACGCTGGCCGCCCTTGCTCATGAAGAGGAGCTTCGCATCGAGGTCGAGCACCTTGATGCAGTCGGCGGACGAAGCGAGGACGCTGCGCAGGAACTCGGCGTCAGCTCGCTGCGCTTCCGCGGCCTGCCGCTGCTCGGTCCGATCCCGGATTATCTCGAGGAAGCCAATGTGGGCGTCATCTTGGCCCCGCAGCGGCGTTATCTCGCCGCTGGCCCAGAACCGCGAACCATCCCGGCGCAGGTGCCACCGCTCCTTGTTGGCCCAGCCGGTTTCCAACGCACGCCGCCTCTCGGTGCCGGGACAGCCCTCAGCCAGGTCCTCTGGTGTGAAGATGCGATCAATCGGAACGCCCAGCATATCCTCGGCCGACCATCCCAAGATGCTTGCAGCACCGGTGTTCCAATCGGTAACCCGTCCTTCCAGGTCCGTGACAATGATCGCGAAATCGACCGCACTCTCAAAGACGGCCCGATAGCGTAACTCCTGGGTGAAGCCCGAACTGGGCGCCACCGATCGCGAACCTGGCGGCGTCCCATTGACCTCAGACAACCGGGTTTCGCTCCGGTGATCCGCTATGCCGCTTTTCGGCCTCGTTGCGCTCGATCAGCAGCCGGAGAGCCGCGCGGACAACTTCGCTCGCGGTGGCATAGTGCCCCGTTGCGACCTGATCGCCGACGTACCTGACCAAAGGCTGAGTGAGGGCGACGTGAAGGGTGTGCTGCGCGGCCATGACCGCAAGCCTACCAACACTGCGGTAGGGTGTCACCCTATGGACGCCTGATCGCAAAGAGCAGGCGGAACACATCCCAAGGCAGGGTGACCGGACGCAAGCTTGTTGCAGCCAGCCGTAAGGTCGATGTTCCTGATCGTCAGATTTCAGGATACGGGTTCGAGCGGTCCGGCATGGGTCGGCCCGGTCCAGCCGACGCGCGCCAGGGTGCCAAGCAACGTCGAACGCGGCACCTTGAAGCTGCGGCACACGCTGGCCTTGCTGGCGCCGCCGTCCAGCGCCGAGACGATCTGCTCCACCCGCTCCGGGTCGAGCGCAGGTGGGCGCCCGCCCTTGCGGCCCCGGCGCTTGGCCGCGGCCAGGCCGGCGACGACGCGCTCGCGGGTGAGGGCGCGCTCGTACTGGGCCAGCGACCCGAAGATGCCGAACAGCAGCTCGCCATGCGGCGTGGTGGTGTCCATCTGCTCGGTCAAGGACCGGAACGCGACGCCACGCTTTTTCAGGTCCGTCACGATGGCCAGCAAGTGGGGCAGGGAGCGGCCGAGCCGGTCCAGCTTCCACACTACCAGCACGTCCCCTTGCCGAAGGTCATCGAGGCAGGCTTTCAACCCGGGCCGGTCGTCGCGGGCGCCTGACGCCTTGTCCTGATGCAGGTGGCGCGCATCCACTCCGGCGGCGAGCAGAGCATCACGTTGCAAGTTCACCGTTTGACGGTCATCAGCGGAAGAGACGCGCATGTAGCCGACAAGCATGTACGGAAAACCCTCGATCCGGGATTGCCGCACAGCACAGCAATCCGATAGGGTTTATCGCACAGTTCTGGCGGGGTTTGAAGTGTCGAGTAGGACCGGGGCAGGGGGGTGTCGGGAATCAAGTGTTTTCCGACAGCCCCCAGTCATCCGATAAGCGAGCGGCGCCGCCACGGCGGTCTTGACTTGACCGGTTTTGGGCCATGTATCGGGCAGTTGTGCGATGTTGTCAGGCTGCTGCGGTGCGGATGGTCCGGTCTGTGAACAAGCGCCGAACCGGGACCCCGCTGGGGTCGGGTCCACCGCATTGATCGCACGTAGGAAACGCTGCAAGGGTGGGGTTCCGGTCGGCGCCGACCGGAACCCCACCTTTACGCCAGTTCTCGGAACAAAGTTAGTTTGTTGAAGTCAGTTTCGGAAGGGGTCCCGGTTCGGCGCTCACTTACACTCGTGGCGTCAACAGTCCCGCAAGCATGGCACCCAGGTCTGACTCGCTATACGGTTTCTGCAACATCGGGCAGTTCTCGTAGCCGTTTGGCAGACTGTCCTTGTTGTAGCCCGAAGAGAAGACAAACGGCACGCCCCGCGCACTGAGCGCGTCAGCAACCGGGTAGCTCTTTTCCCCGTTCAGATTGACGTCAAGCACGGCCAAGTCGAGAGCCTCCACCTCAACCATCGCCAGAGCTTGGCTGAGGCGGGCGGCGGGTCCGACAACCGTGCAGCCGAAGTCGGTGAGCATGTCTTCCAACATCCACGAAACCATCACCTCGTCTTCCACCACAAGAACGCGACGGCCAGACAGGAGGTCGTTCATGGCGTGTTCACCGACCCTCCTCTGGAAAGAGCATGGCAAGCTGGCAAACCACACCAGAGGGCGCGTAGTCGAGGTGGACTTCACCATCCAGATCCTGCGCCAGTCCGCGCTCGATCAGGCGAGTGCCGAAACCCTTGCGGACAGGGAGCGACACGGTTGGCCCATCGCGCTCCGCCCATTGCAGCCATAAGTGCTTGCCTTCTTTGGTCAACTCAACCTGCCAGCTTATGGCGATCTTCCCGGCGGCATCACGTGAAAGCGCGCCATGCTTCGCGGCGTTGGTCGCCAGCTCGTGGAACACCATCGCGAGGGTCAACGCCGCCTTTGGTTGCAGGCGAACATCGCTGCCCTGGACGGAGAGGCGGTCCGTCGCGCGGTCGTCAAGTCCAAAGGGCTGCAACATTCGATCGATCACGTCGCGTAGGCTCACCCGATCCCAGCTCACGCTCCCCAGCAGGCTCTGGGCCTTGGACAGCGCCAGGATGCGGCCTTCGAAAAGGTCCATCACGTCCTTGTCTGCCGCGCGGCGCAGGGTTTGCCTGGCAACAGCCAGCACTATAGCGAGTGTATTCTGGGTGCGGTGGTTCAGCTCGTCCAGGAGGAAGCGTAGGTGGTCCTCCTTCTCCTTGTGCTGGGTGATGTCATGGAGCGAGGCGAAGTACTGCACGACATCGCCCGCGGCATCCCGCACAGGGCTGATGAAAATCGTGGCCCAGAACACGCTCCCGTCCTTGCGGCGGTAGCGAACCTGCGACGCCAAGTCCTGGGTGCTCTCGAAAGCCGTCCGGATTCCCGCGACCGCCTCAGAATCGGCACCTCGCTCCATCAGGAAGTCAAAGCTCTGCCCTAAGACCTCTTGCTCATCATACCCCACCAAACTCAGGAAGGCTTGGTTGACGAAGATGATCGGCCAGCTCGCTGCCTTGGCGCTGGTGAACACCATGGGCATACGGGTCGTCTCAGCGGCAACGACGAACGGGCCTAGCTTCTTTCTGAAGACATCAACGCTGGCCTCAGCGGCCTGCTGCTCGTGGGACTTTTCGTTGTCAGGTAGCATGATCGCTCGTTTTGACAGGGTGCGAGACGGATGCGGGCTGGGGCAGGTGTTCCGGACAGCAGGCTCAAGTCACCTCGACCCGAGTGCAGACGGCCAGCCGCGGGCGTCATTCGGCCAATTCAGCTTCTGCAAACCTTCCCGCCGCCAGCTCCGCCGCGGCCATTGCATCGTGCAGGCGAACCCCGGCGCCGGCCTCCACGACAGCGAACAAGCTTCCTTGCCCATACTGCCGCCGCAACACCGTGAAGCGGAACTCGCCGACGAAGCACGCCGGAGCCTCGACGATCAGGCGCAGACTGCCCTTGTCCGCCATCAAGACCTCGTTCGGCCCGGCACGCCAGTTGAGCAAGGTGGCCTTCCGTGATGAAGGAGGCGCGCAGCCAGCCGGGCTGACTGCGCGCAGCATCGTCAATAGGACCGTGCAGCCGGCCGCTGGTTCCGCGGATACGCGCCGCTCACGTCCGAGCCGGTCACCCGGTCGTAAGCCCGGCCCACTGCAGTGCCGGGCGGGTTGCTGGGCGTGCCGTCCCGCTGGGCGGGGTAGGCGCCGCTGACGTCCGTCCCAGCCGCGCGGTCCAGCGCACGGCTTGCCGCCGTCCCGGACGGGTTCGCGGGCGTGCCGTCGCGCTGCGCCGGGTAAACCCCGCTTGTGTCGGTCCGCGCAGCCCGGTCGTATGCGGCGCAGCCGGACATCCCGAAGAACGTCGCCACTGCTACGACGCCAAGGAAGCGATTGTTGCTGTTCATGTAGTCCTCCATTAGGCCCAATGGGCCTGTCCCAACTGGTTGATGTAAGGTCAGCCCACCGGCTGCCTGGACCGGCGACGCCGGACGGCAGGGCGCGGTGCAGCCAGGCGCCGGCCTGCCAAGGTTCCTGTTTCCTCCTGCAACCGCCTGAGTTGCTCGAATGGCGAAGCTGACCCAGTGGTGAGCAAGCTCAACGCAGCGTCCGCCGGCCGGCGACGGTGTGATAAAGCCACAGCACCACGACGGCGCCGACGACGGCGACGAACATGCTGTACAGGTTGAAGCCGGTGACGGGTGCCGCCCCGATGAACGAGAACAAGAAGCCGCCGACAACGGCGCCGACGATGCCGAGCACGATGTCGAGCACCGCGCCCTGGCCCGTGCCGGCGTAGAGCTTGCTCGCGATGAAGCCAGCGATCAGGCCGAGGACCAGCCAACCTATGATGGACATTCCACTTTCCTTTCTTGTTGGAGCGTAAGGATGGTCGGCGGCTGGCACCAGTTCGCGCCGGCCGCGATCAGGTGCGGCCTAGCTCACACTCACGACACGGCGCTTGCGCTCCGTCGTGACCTGTTCGGCAGTGTAGGACGCGGCGGCTGGGTCGTAGCCCTTCCAGCCCGCGGCCTCATACTCGCTGCGGCGGCTGGTGAGGTCCACCGGCGTGCGGCCGTCCAGCACGGAGTTGACGCGTGCGGCCTGCGTCTCGTCCGCGCGCACCGTGACCAGCGTGCCGCCGCGGCGGACGCCCTCGGCGTGAACGTGTGCGTCCGCCTCGGACACGCCCGCGCCCGTCAGCGACCCCATCAGGCCGCCCGCTGCCGCGCCCACGCCCGCACCCGTCAGCGCCGCCACGAGCCAGCCGGCAGCGACAATGGGACCGATGCCAGGGATGGCAAGCGCGCCGATGCCGGCCAGCAGGCCGGCGCCGCCACCCAGCGCGGTGCCGAGCGACGCGCCTGTGCCGGCCCCCGTTGCCGCACCCTGGTCGGGGTCGCCCGAGGTTAGGCCGGTGGCGGTGCCCGTCGGGCGCACGTTGCTGTGGAGACCCTCGGCGTCGTTGGAAACAAGACTGACGTCGGAATGCGCCACGCCGGCAGCCTCCAGTTGCTGGACCACCTCAACGGCATCGGCATGGTTGTCGTAAAGCCGGGTGATGGTTTGGCTGGCCATGTCAGGCTCCTACGGCTTGTGGCAGTGCGGCGGATGGTGCCGATGCCTGGACGGCACCGGCACCCCGCGTCAGGCAGCGGGATCAGCGCGCGGGCGTGGTGACCGCGTTGTTGCCACCCGGATTGGCGCCGGTCGCGTTGGTCCCGAGCGTCCGGTCAACGGCCCGCCCTGCCGCGGTACCGGGCGGGTTGCCAGGAGTGCCATCCGGCTTGTTGGCTGCGGGATTGGTGCCGGTGGCGTTGGTACCCAAGGCACGGTCCATCGTGCGGGTCGCGGCCGTGCCCGGCGGGTTGCCGGTCGTGCCGTCCAGGTTGCGGGCGGCGGGGTTCGTCCCGGTGCCGTTCGTGCCGGGCGCCCGATCGGTGGCCCGCCCTGCGGCGGTGCCCGGCGGATTGGCCGTGCTGGCGGTCGAGGGCGCCATGCCGCCGTCCTGGCCGACGTTGCCCTTGTAGTCGAGCCAGACCTGGGCGCTGGCGCCGTTCTTGGTCGCCGTGCCGCGCCACACGCCGCCCTCGTCCTTGCGCAGCGCGCCCACGCCGCTGAAGCCTCCGCCCTCGATCCGGCGCCGGGCCTCGCCCTCGCTGAAGGAGTTGGCCCCGCGCGCGGGCTGTGGCGCATTTGCGCCGGTGGTGGCAAGCGCCTGATTGCGGTCGCCTGCGGCGGCTGCGGTGCCGGTGTTCCGGTCCACGACGCCAGTGCCCGGTGTGACCCCGGTGCTGGGGCTGACACCCGGCATGGGTGCGTTGGACGTGGCGCCCGGGGCGGTGCTGCCGGGCGTGGCCGGGCGAGTGACGCTCTGGGCCAGGGCTGTGCCGGCCAGCAGCGTGGCAGCGAGTGCGAGAGAGGTGATCTTCATGGCGTGTCTCCTGTGTGTCTTGTGTCAGGCGCGAAGAGCCGGGGAAGGGCCTGCAAGCTCCCGCACGTTCATTGCGTCCAGCGCGTCCCGGGACTTTTGCCTGGGTTCGCGCCGTTGATGTTGGTGCCGGGTGTCCTGTCCACGGCGCGACTGGCCATCGTGCCCTTGGAACTGCCAGGCGTGCCGTCCGGGGCATGAGCAGCCTAGTCGGTGTCATTATCGTGGCGAAGGTTGCGTGGCACGACCCCCCGTTCGCCCTGGCCCGATTGGGATGCAGGTTGGGCAAGCGGCCTAACCGCCTGCCAGGTGCAAGGGCTGGCAGGCTGCAGGGGCCGGTTAGTAGCGGCTGTAGTGGCGGCGGCCGTAGTAGGAGTGGCGGCCATAGCGGCGATAGCGGCGGTAGTACCGCACCGTTTGGACGGACGCACCCTCGTTCAGGGTAGGGTCGGCCGCAGTGTTCGCGACGGGCAGCAGCGCCTCGACCGACGGCAGCAAGCCGTGGGCGAGCGGAGCCGCGTCCGCCGGGGTGGCGGCGGTGCCGCCGGCCAGCCCGGCCAGCACGGAGAGAGCAAGCAATGTTTTGCGCATGATGGCACCTTTGAGTGTGAAAGAGAAAAGGAGTGCATATCGGACACAGTGCAAGCGCCGGTTTGATAACGGCTCTAGTTCGCAAGCTGTAATGGCCAGCTTGCAATATATAGAGCTATCATCCGTGTAGCTATACGTTCTCAAACGATCACTGTTGCCGCACATATGGTATAAGTAGTGAATAGCAATTCTGGAAAACATAGTGCGTCAGGTTATGTGATAAATTGTTATATGAGGCTCTGATAACAGTAGGCCCAGGAGTTCTACACAATACAAACCAAAGCGGGCCAGGTTTGCTGGCCAGAGATAAAGGCGCCGATTGATGCGCACGCCGAGCGGACCGCGCCCAAGTTGGTGAATACAGCCGTCTGCGGGGGACGCCAGCCTGCGACCGGGCGCATCAGGCGTGCCGGGCCGTCGGGCGTCCCAAAACAGCCTCTTGAAACCCTCTCCCGATTAGGAGACGGTTCATACGAGTTTCGGGAGAGACCTGATGGTGGACGGGACGGGGCAGGGGCCTGGGCACGGACGGCCAGCACGGGATGCAGCTCCGCCGCGGATGCGCCGCAATGGCCAGCCTGCCGCCGCCTACACCTGGCACGTTGCATCCGGCGGCGTCCTGGTCGTCGTGGACCTGGGCCGCGACGGCTGGCGCTCTGTCACCAACGATGCCGCAGGCATCGTGCACGACCTTGCCGAGCTGCGGCCCGACCTGCTGGCCCGCGTGCCGCTGATCCCCTACCGGGACAGCATGGGCGATTGGCACGCGCTGCGCGTCAGCAGCAAGGGTGCCTTTGCAGGCTTCGCGCCGATTGGGGCTGCCAGCGAAACAGAGGCGGTCGCCTGGGTGCTGGCCCGGCATGGCTAAGCGGGCAGGGGCGGGCAGCCACGCCGCGGCCCGGGTAGGCGACCCGGTGGGCTATGCCCGCGTGTCCACCCGCGACCAGACGGTGGCACTGCAGCTTGACGCCCTGAACGCGGCCAGGTGCGCGCGCGTGTTCGAGGAAACCGCTTCCGGTGCGCAGCGCGACCGGCCGCAGCTCGCGGCGGCCCTGGACTACATGCGCGCGGGCGACACGCTCGTGGTCTGGAAGCTGGACCGCCTGGCGCGGTCCACCAAGCAGCTCATCGAGACCGTGGAGGAGCTGGCCCGCCGCGGCATCGGCTTTCGCTGCCTGACGCAGGACATAGACACGACGACCGCCGGCGGCCGGCTGGTGTTCACCATCTTCTCGGCCATTGCCGAGTTCGAGCGCGAGATCATCCAGGAGCGCACCCGCGCGGGCCTGGATGCCGCACGCGCCAGGGGGCGCCGCGGCGGGCGCCCACCGGCGCTGAAGGCCCGTGACCTCAAGGAGGCCAGGGCGCTGCTGAGTGACCCGGAGATCACCGTGGAAGAGGTCGCGGCCCGGCTTGGGGTGTCGTCCTCCACGCTATATCGCCACCTGCCGGGCGGGCGCGGCGCGGTCGTCGGCACGACGGCCGACCCTGCCTGAGCTACCGACCAGACCTTGAGGAAGCGAGGCTTGAAGGTGCAGCATCAGCGTGGGTGAGGGCATGACACGGGAACGCTGGCTCAGCCTTGGCCTGCAAGAAGACGCGCTGCCGACGTTCGAGGCGGGCGGCTTGCAGTCCGTCGAGGCTGCCGGCAACAGGATCGTCGGCGTTCCCAAGCACGGCGCCGGCCACCACCTGCTCGGAACCGCAGGGTCCCGGGAGGAGGCGGTCGTGATCGCCACCATCCTGCGCCTGTTCAACCCGAACTGACGTGCGAGCTGGGTGCGCCCTACCTACTCCGGCCGGAGACATACAGCGAACAGTGGATAAGGCCGGGGATGGATTGGTGGACGTGGCCGCGCCGCGGGCCGATGATCCCGGCCCGTTCGCCTGCTGCGCTGCCCGCATCGCAATCGACGCTCTGCCTTGCCAACTGGGGCAGCATCCGTTTTCCCGTCCGGCAATCAAGTTGTCCGCCTTCCCGTGAGCGGTCCAGGGCTGCCGGACGGAGTGAGCCTGGCCAGTTGGGGTTCGTTTGTTGGTGTGGACGGCCCCTGACGGCATCGATGTGCCAGAGTGAGGTCGTTGCTGATCTCAGACAGAGGAGACCGTCCGTGGAACAGATTAGCCGCATTGGCATGGATACGTCGAAACATGTTTTCCAGCTTCATGGCGTGAACGCCTCCGAGGAGGTGGTCTTGCGTCGGAAGCTGCGTCGCAAAGAGATGGTGGCGTTCTTCGAGAAGCTAGCGCCGACCGTGATCGCGATCGAGGCGTGCGGCGCGTCGCACCATTGGGCTCGGCTTCTGCGGTCGTTCGGCCACGAGGTGAAGCTGATCGCGCCTCAGAGACTGTCTCTTGGATGATTGGACTCCTGTGCTAGGATGGTGAGACTGGACCATTGGAGCGCCGATTATGGCCGAGCCGTCCGCTACTGCGGGTCAGCAGCGGGTTCCGACGTTGACCAGCACCACATTGCGTTGAAAAGCCAGAGTTCCCCTGGGTCCCACACCTGCGCTGGTTTACACCTCAGCGCTGGGTTGAGTCGCACGATCGGGAAACCACTCCACCGGTTCTACAATTCTGTCGAAGCGAGTCTCATGATCCAGGGAAAGCGATAAATCCGAACTGACACGCCCCGAACTGACACGCAGATGCCAGAGTCGCGCCCGCTCTGGCCAGAGACATACAGCGAACTGTGGATAGCTCCGGGGATGGATCGGTGGACGCGGCCACACTGCGAGCCAACGGCCAGGGTCCGGTTACAGGCCGCCCTTCCGCCAGGCCAACTCAGGCGTAAAGCCGCAGCGCCCGCTGCGCCTGGTCCAGCGCCTCCGCCCAGCGAGCTGCGCGCTTGGCCCTTCAAGAACAAACCCGGCCGCCGCGCACCTGCTCGGCACCGGCGCCCCGGCGCTTGTGGCCGTCCAGCTTGTCCGCCAGCCCGAACAGGGTCCGGTCCAGCCGCAGCCTGCCCGACTCGTGCAGCTCCACCATGCGCCGCAGCAGCCCGCCCGGTGAACGCACCTTCCCCGCTGCATGGCGGGCGCAGATGGCCGCAAGCGCCGTGATCGCCTCCTCCTGCCCAAGCATGATGCGCGCCTGTCCCCACGCCTGGGGGGAGATGCCGAGTGCTGACCGGACGTGGAATGCGGCCTGGTCCAGCTCGTCCCATCCAGCTCGGGCGCTGCTGGTCCAGTCCCGGAAGGTGGGCGCGACCGCCAGGATGAACCCTGGCGTCACCACGAACCCCCGCAATACGCTGGGCTGAACTTCACTTGCCCGAGTCGGCCCGACTCGCTCCTGCTGCCGCGCCACCTGCGGGCTTGGCAGGGCGTCACTACTCGCTTCTTTGTCAGCCACGGGCCTGGAAGGCCCTGCCGCGTCGGTCGGGTTTGTATTCGCGGTAGCGATAGGAAGTTGGTTTGTAGTTGTAAGGTGGGGCCGGTATTCCGGCCCCGCGGGGCCGTTCTTCACGGCTTCCACAGCCACCAGGGCTGCCGCTACCTGCTCCTGGACGTGGATGCTCAACGCCCGCAACCGAGCCGCAATCGGCACCAGGGGGAGGGGGTCGCGCTGGCTGCCCCGCTCGTGCCATAGGGCGTCGGCCTGCGCGGCAGCCGCGGACCACCCGGCGCCGTCCAGGTCCTGCGCGGTCGCCAGGTCCACCAGGGACAGGACGTGGTTGCGCGAGCTGGTGATCTCGCGCCGCAGCCGCCGCCCCTCGTCGCGCCGCGCTTCCCACTCGGCCGCCAGGCGCTCGAACTCCCCCGTGCGCTCTGCCAGGGGTGCCAGGTCAAAGCCGTAGGCGTCCAGGATGCGGCCCCCGCGCCCACCCTTCTCGCGGTGCCCCCAACGCTTGCCGGTCGGGCTGCGGCGAAGGCGCATGAAGCCTGCATCCAGCGCCGCGCGCACGATCACCTTGCGCTGGCTCGGTCCAACGCAAAGGCGGTCCTCAAGCTCGGCGTCGGACGGCCAGACGATGGGACCAAGGCCGGGGCTGCCGTCCCAATCCTGCGCCGGGCTGTAGCTCATCAGGCAGTCAACCAGGTCCACCACCCTCCGGGGCACGCCTAGCGCCGCGGCAGCGCGCTTGAACGTGGCCGCTGCCCGGCCGGGGCTGGTCGGGGGAAGAGGAACGCCTCTGGCCGATTCGGCGCGGAGCTGGGACGGGGTGATCTTACGCCGGCCTGTCGGCGGCGCGGTGTGCGTGTTCATGCTCTTGTCCTTGGTTGGGACAAGCCTTCGGAGAGGGCACGAACCCGACGTCGGGAGCCTTGACGGCTTGAAAAGCCGTCACTACTCTCGGTGCCACACATTCGGTTGTCTCAGCCTTGGCGGGCTGGGGTTCTGTGCCTTCTCGGAAAGCCGCCCCTGCAAGGGCGGCTTTTTCCGTTTCCGGCTCGCTCTCGTGGGTTGTACTGCGCGGTAGCCGACACTCCTCACATTCAGGATGCGATTGTTGCCGTTTCAGCGGCGCGCGTCCATGCGTCCTCGCCCGTGTGGCGCCGACACGGTTGCACGTCACGCCTTCCGCGCGGGCGTGTCAACGTATGTCCTGGCATAACGTATCCTAACACTGCTCACGGGCACGATAGGCAGCACGATGCCAGGTGTGACTGAGGCGCCCCACCACCCGGCGCAAACGGCAAACCAGCACCAAGATTGCGCCAAACGCACCTTGCCATGGGTGGGCGCGCGTGATTATGCTGATTTCCGAACAGAAAGTGTCTGAGAGAGAGTATATGGTTTCTGCTCAAACCAAGATGCGGGCTTACCATTCTGTGCGCGCAATAGTTAGATTCTCTCAAAGCGCGCCGGCCTTCTTCTATCTTGGTTCGCTTCCTCCGGGCAATGGGGCGCAAGCTAAAGTTGTGCATGGCTCGTCTGCACACGCAGCCGAGAGGATTGGGCCGCTGCGCCACGCTGCCCTGTAGAACGCTGTCATCCCTGCATACCTGTCAGCGATAGGGTTTATCCTCGCGCCGAATCCGTGCATCGCTTCGAGCGAGTTGCTGGGTTTGCAGGGGAGGGATGGTGCCGGAGGGCTACGACGAAGCCGACATACGGGCTGGGCTGCGCGATGGCGGCAGTATTCTGCAAGCCTTCGTCGTCTTGCGGCCCTCAAACCCAAGTGACGGACCACTGGACGCAGAATATGTATGTTACGTCCGCACAGATTGGCGGCGTGGATACAAGATTTTGCAGGTATTCAGGCATAAAGGCGATAAGGTTTATATGGGTTCCGGCGTCGGCCGGCTCATCTGGCTACTCCGCAGAGAGTTCAACTACAACGGGCCGCTCATCTTCTACAACGCCGGCTGCGAGCACTTGCAACGCTTCGCCGGCTTGCGCCCTCTCGACCATGGGCGCCCTGCCGAAGAGGAAAGCGGACCGCCCCGCGCCGCCTCTGCCAAACCGCCGTGGGAATGGCCGGTGCGCGACCCTCCCCCGCCAGCAGAGAACCCGGACCCGGACCCGGAAGCAGAGTAGGTCCACCCTCGCCGGGGGGGCGGTCACATGAGCGCGACCGTCCTGACCCTCGCCACTGTTCTGGCGCTCGCCGCCAATCCGCAGTGCGGCGCCGCGCCGGCAGGCAGTGAGTTCCAATCCCGCCTGGCTGCCATCGCCATCCATGAGAGTGGCGGCGATCCCCTGGTCATCGGCGTCAATGCTGACCGTGCGCGCGGCCTGCCCGCTGCCGCGATCCGCTCCGCAATTCCGCAAGAGGCCGCAACGCGGGCGGCTGCCCTGGTCGCGCAAGGCCGGTCCATTGATCTGGGCCTCATGCAGGTCAACTCCGGCCAGCTCGCCCGCCACGGTCTGACCGTGGAAACCGCATTCGACGCCTGCCGCAGCATGGCGGCCGGCGCCGACCACTACGCGGCTGACGTGCAAGCGGTCTGGTCCCTCGCGCATCGGCGCTACAACACCGGCAGCACCGAACACGGCGCGGCCTATGCCGCCAGCGTCGAACAGGTGTTGAACCGCGTGCGGGCGCAGCGAGACGCGCTGCCCACGTCCCCCATGCAACCCTCCCTCGTGCCCCAGCAGCCTCCCGCCCCGCCGCCCTGTGCGCCGGCATGGGACGCCTGGGCGCTCGCGCAGTGCAGTGCGCGGCAGGCAGTGCCTCCCGCACCGTCACCGGCGGACGGCAACCCGGTCGTCGCCGTCATCACCGCCACCCTTGGAGAAGCCAATGCTGCAATTTCCCCCTAAGCCCGCCAGCACGGCGCGGCTCGTGTTCACCGCGCTGGTGCTTACCCTCGCCGCCGCCGGGCTGGCGCACGCCCAAGGCGCCGATCCTCTTGGCGTGTCCTCGATCAAGGACGCGGTGATCGCCACGTTCAAGGTTCTCGCCGGCATCGGTATCGTGTGGGGATTTTTGCGGATGATGTCCGGCCGCCACACCGTCGAGGGCCTGGTTACGATGGCCGTGGGCGCCCTCGGCATCGCCAAGGCGGACACCATCGCGTCCCTGCTCGGCGTCGGCTGAACCATGTTCGAGCAGGATGAACCGCTGGAGGAGGAGGAGTTCGACATGGCAGCCACCCGGCCGCCCATGACGCTGGGGCTGCCGCACACCCTGTCGATCTCCCTGATTACCACCGCCCTGATGTTCTTCCTGCTCTACAGCACTGGCAACCAGGTCAACGACGCGGTTGCCGACGTTCTGGCGGTTGGCCTCATTGGTATGGTGTGGTCGGCCGCCAAAATCCTGCTCCGCACCGATTACCACGGCTGGGACAACTTCATCGCGTGGGTCCGGCTGGACGGCCGGTGCCTGGACACGGCGGAGTGGGGCGGCGCGCGGATCGCGTCGTTCCCGCTCCGCTCCGCTTACCGCAGCGAGGCGTCCGACCATGCTGTTTGAACGCATCGGCCCGGCGACGCTGCTGGATGCGGACAGCTCGGTTATGGGCGTGCTGCGTATGCCGGGCGCCCCTTTCTCCTTGGTGCCGAAAGGGGCGCGCGACGGTCACATGCGCCGCCTGGCGGCATTCCTCAACGCCGTTGCCGACAAAAACGTGGAAGTTCACATCCGCCTGGTCAGGCATGATGCCACGCTGCCGCCGGCCAGCCGCGGCGGCGCGTCCTCCTGCCGCAGCGAGGGGTCCGACCATGTTGATTGAACGCATCGCGGACCAGCTCGGCTACGCGGGCGCCATGGAGCGCGCCAGCGACCGATTTTTCCCCTACGTGGACCACATCGGCACGGCGACGATGCTGCTCGCCGATGATTCGGTCATGGGCACGCTGCGGATGCCGGGCGCCCCGTTCTCGCTGGTGATGAACGGGGAACGCAACGGCCACAAGCGCCGCCTGGTGGCGTTCCTCAACGCCGTTTCCGACGAAAACGTGGAAGTTCACCTCCACCTGGTCAAGCACGACGCCACGCTGCCGCCGGTCAGCCACGGCGACGCGGCGGCCCCCTATGCCCAACACCTGCTGGATGACTACCACGCCTCCATCCAAGAGGATTTGGCCGTGGTGGACTGGTTCCTGACCGTCCGCGTGAAGCCCCGCAGCAAGCCCTTCGCCAGCGTTACCGACAAGGCGCGTGACGCCCTGGCCAAGATCGGGATTGGCCGCGTATCCCGTGCCGCCGATCCGCTGCTAGAAGTGCAGCTAGAGGATGCGATGCGCCTGGCGCTCGGCGTCCTCAAGCCGTTCGGCCCGGTGCGGCTCGGGACGCGCATCGAGCATGATCCCGTCACGGGCGAAGAGGCCGGCGCGTTCAGCGAGATTGCCGAGTTCCTATACCTGCTCCGCACGACGCAGTTCTCCCCGCAGCCGCTGGCCGACGTGTGCGATTTCCTGGGCGCCGGGATCGCGGCTGTGGATGTGACCGCGGTGGCCCGCAAGCGGATGCTGCGGATTGACCATGCGGCCGGCGGCAGCGCCGCGTCACAGACCTTGGCCGCCGCGGTGGGGATGCTGACCTACCCGCGCCGCCTCGACCCGTCGCGCATGGATGGGCTGCTGGCGCTGCCGGGCCGCTTCGTGATGACGGTGGCGATCCGCTTCCAGTCGCGCGCCGAAGTGCAGGACAGCCTTGACCTGCTGCAACGACGGCTTGTTGCCGGCAACAGCCGCGCCGTGTCCGACACTGAGGCGCTGAACGACGCCATAGACGCTGTGGCCGGTGGCCGGGCGGAAAGCGGTATCAGCCGCTGGTCGCTGGTGCTGCATGGCGCCACCCCCACGGAAGTGGATCAGCTCGTGTCGGCCGCGCGCAACGTCGTGGCGAACGCCGGAGCCAAGGTCGGGCCGGAAGGCAAGGGGATGCTCAATGCCTTCCTGGCGCAGCTCCCCGGCGCCCCGCTCTCGACCTGGATCAGGCCGGCGCAGTGCAGCACGAAGCAGGTTGCGGTGCTGGCGACGCTGGCCGGCTACCCGCGCGGTCCGGTCAAGGCGCGCTGGGACCACCACCTGTTCCGCCTCGTGTCGCCGGCCGGCACCGCTTACGACCACGACCTGTTCGTGGGGGACGTGGGGCACAACTTCCTGGGCGGCCCGAACGGCGGCGGCAAAACCGTGTGGCTGGGCATGAACATCGCCGCCCTCGATGGCCCGGTCAGCCGCAAGGGCGGCACGCAAATCGTCCTCGACGTGGACGAAAGCAACCACAACACCATCGTCGCCCTGGGCGGGCGCTACTCCACCCTGCAAGTCGGGCGGTCCGGCATCGCCCCCCTGCGCGGCCTGCCCGACAGTCCGCGCGTGCGGGCGTTCCTGCGCGACCTGGTTGCCGGCCTGGTGCAGTCGGACGGGGCGCCCGCGCCCAACAAGGGGGAGCGTGACGGCATCCGGCAGGGCGTGGACTTTGTCATGGGCGAAATGGAGCCGCATGAACGCAGCTTCGGCACTGTCCGGTCCTTCATGGGCTTTGAGGAGCACGGCGCGGGCGAACGGCTGGAACCCTGGTGCGAGGGTGGCGAGCTGGGCTGGGTATTCGACGGCGCCGAACACCTGGTTGACTTCAACACCCGCCTGGTCGGCGTGGACCTGACGGCGGTGATGAACGACGCGCGCATCATGCCGCCCATCGCCCTCACGCTGCTGTGGATGGCGTCCGACGTGATGGACGGGCGCCGGGTGGTGATCTGGTGCGAGGAAGCGCCGGCCTACATGCCGACGCCGGCATTTGCCAAACCGTTCAAGGGCATCGCGCTGCGGGCGCGCAAGCGCAATGCGAGCTTCAACGCCATCGCGCAGCAGCCCTCGGACATGCTGGAAAACGAGGCGGGGAAGGCACTCATCAAGCAGGCCCGGCAGATGGTCCTGTTCCGCAACGACAAGGCGGTGGAAGCCGATTACCGGAATGGCCTCGGCTTCACACTGGCAGAGTTCCACGCCGTCCGGGAAGGCATGTTTGCCCTGCCGCACCACTCCGTCCTCATCAAGCGGCAGGACGGGCAAAGCGGCTTGTGCCGTTTCGACCTGAGCACGCTGCCGCAGCACCTGAACGTCCTGGCTGGCGAGCCTAAGCGGGTGGTGCTCCTGCGCGGCTGCCTTGACCGCCACGGGGGCGACATTCCCAAGGCGCTTGCCGAGTTCAACCGCCGCATCCACGAAACCGCGGCATAGCAAGGGATCAACCCCATGAAGCGCACCCTACTCGCCTCTGTCGCCTGCATCGGCCTTGGCCTGGCCGCCCCGGCGCACGCCCAACTTCCTGTTACGGACACGGCCAGCATCGCAACCCGCGCCGTCGAGGCGGGCAAGTCGCTCGGGCAGATGGTGCAGCAGTATCAGGTGATGCGGCAGCAGTACGACCAGCTCGTCTCGACCTACAACGTGCTGAGCCATCCCAACCAGGTTCTCGAAATCGCCAAGGGCCTGGGGCAGCAGCAGCTACGTTCCCCCGGTTCCACAGGCAGCAGCATCCCCGGCTTGTCATACGGCTCGTCGCTGTCATCCGCAGCGTCCAACTTCCTGAACCGGAACCGCCACTCCACGACGGAGAGCAACGACTTCAACGCGCAAGAAATGCGCCGCCGTGAGCAATCCACGGCGAACATCCAGGCTGAGGCGCAAGAGGGCCTGAACCGGTCCGACGAACGCATCAACCACCTCAACCAGTTGCAGTTGAGCATCCAGGACCAGCCGGACGTGACCGCCGTGGCGGCCGTGGAAGCCCGCATCCAGTCCGAAGCCCTTTACCTGCATAATGAGGGCAACAACGTCGCGCGCCTCGCGCTCATCCAGCAAACGATGGGGCGGGTGGATCAGCAGCGCGCCGAACAGGCCGGGCGCCGGGAAGCCGAAGAGTGGCGCGACCGCGCCGCCGCACGCGCCTTCGACGACGAGTAAGGGCCATGCAAAGGAACATGCGCCGCCATCTGGCGGCCCGCCTCCTGGGCGGTTTCGGCCTTCTGCTGGGCGGTGCCCTCGCCACCGCGCACGGCCAGCCCAAGTCACTGCACGACATACCCTGGTATATGGCGAACAACGCCGCACGCTCGGCGACGATCAACCTGTGCCGCAGTGACCATCGCTTTGCCCGCGACGTGGACTGCCTCAACGCGGAAACGGCAGAGGATCGGCTATGGGGCCAGCGTGCCGCCAACGGCGCGCTGCCGGGCCAGAAACAGGCCCAAGGGCGGGCGCGGTCCTCTGTGTTCGATGACGATCTGCTGTCGCCACAATACTGGGCGAACAATCGCCTGGTGCGCCAGGGCACATTGGTCAGTTGCAATAGACCCGTCCCTATCGTTCAGGCTGATGTGTGCGCTGCCGCACGGCAGGGTGACGCTCTTGACACAAGGCGGCCTCGGCCATGAACAGCACCAACATCATCGGCATCAGCTACGAAGCTATTGCCCAAGGCCGCATTGACCAAATCAAGTCGGCAATGGACGCGATAATTGCGGCCGAGCTGCAATTCATGGTGCCCATCATTAAGGCGCTGCTGGTCATGTTCGTGGTGCGGCAATTCACGCTCACCTGGACTGGCAACATGACGGTGGAGCGGTTCGTCGGCTCCTCCGTCCGCGCCGCCGTGATCGTGTTCCTCATCGTGCATTCCGGGTCGTTCGCCCAATACGTGCGCGACCCGATCTTTGACAAGATACCGCAAGCGATCAGCAGCACCATCCTGGCCTCTGCCGGAGTCCAGACCAACAGCAGCACGACAATCGCGCAGCAGTTCGACAGGGCATCGGCGGCTGCCGACGCCGTGACCGCGGCCATCGTCGCCCGGCAAACCAGCTTCTCCGTCGCCTCCTTTGCCAACTATCTGAGTGCCCAAGCCGCCAATGGCGGCATCCAAGGCCTGCTCTCGTGCATTGCCGCCATCTGGATGCTCGGCCAGTCGCTGCTGGCCATCATCCTGTGCTTCGGCCCGCTGCTGCTCGGCTTCGAGCTGTTTGACCGCACCCGCGGCTGGGTGGATCAGTGGATCGGCAAGCTGGTCGGCATGACGTGCTTCGGCATTGGCACCTCGATCCTGCTTTCCATCCAGATGACGGGTTTGCGAAGGATGCTGAAAGCGGTCATCGACAACCTGCCCACGGGCGGACCGGAAGCCGTCGCCGTGCTGATGCGGGTCGGCTGCAACCTCGTGCTTGACGCATTCACGATGGTCGCGCTGCCGACGATCTGCGCCTACGGCTCGGGCGTGGCTGCCGCCTTAGCCGCTCCCTCCGCGATGCTCGCGCTTCGGGGTGGTGCCGCCGTGGCCTCCGGCGCCGGCACTGTTGCGGTGGGATCGGTCCGCGGCCGGGCTGGTGGTGGTGGCCGTGCGTCCAACTCCATCAACCGCAACTAGGGGTGCCTCCATGCGCCGCCCTCTCGCCCTCCTTCTCACCCTTGCCGCCGCCGGCTGCACGTCCAGCCACACGCTGGCGACCTGCAAGGGGCCGCTCCTCGCGCTGAATGCGCCGCATTGGCAGCCAACCGCTGTCGAGATGACGGCGCTGGAAAAAGCCTGCCCGGAGGACCGCTGATGCCCGACCCTCACGCCGATCTGCGCCAGCAGCTTGACCAGCGCGCCTTGACGGTGCGGAAGCAGCACGCCGCCGCCGTCCGCGGCCAGCGCCGCGCCGGGAAGGCCAAGAACCTCGCCATCGCGGCGCTCGGCGCCGGCCTGGCCTGGGCCGTGTTCAACAACAACCGCCTTGCCCAGCTCGCCGCCACACGGGACACGGTTTACGCGACCCTCCAGCCGAACGGGGAGGTCATCAGCAGCACGCACTACAGCGAGTTGCCGCCGGCCGCGAAGCAGGAAGAGGCCGTCCAGAACGCGCTTTGGACCTACGTGCAGGCGCGCGACTGCTACGGCAGCAGCAGCTTCACCCGGCAAGCCTACATCGCCCAAGCCATGTCCGAGGAACGGGTCGCCCGCCAGGTCCGCGGCGCGTTCATCCTCGCCAACCCGCTCGCGCCGCAGCACGTCTATGGCGAGAAGAACATCACCGTGCAGTGCGAGCTGGTGGACCCTCCGACGCCGGTAGGCGACGACGGCAACCAATACCTGTTCCGCTTCCGGCGCTGGGAGGATGACGGGCGCACCACCGGCGCCGCGATGGCAACCGCCCCGGTCTATAGTGCCACGGTCCGCTACCGCACCGGCATCTACCCTGCTGACGACAAGCGCCGCGCCTGGCTGGATCGGACCACGTTCAACGCCCCCGGCGTCCAGGTTCTCGACTACCCCGGCGCCAAGCCGGAGAACGCCCGCCCACCGGCCAGACCCGCCCGCACCGCTGAGGCACGCCAATGACCCTTCGCTCCCTCCTGGCTGCGGCGACGATGCTGCACGCCGTCCCCGCCCTCGCCGCCGTTGACCCGCCGGCTGCCAGCGGCCTCGATCACCGGATGCGCGTCATCCCCTACAACCGCAACAACCCGGTGCAGCTCTACGCGGCGCCCGGGGCGTCGCTCCGCATCCAGCTCGGCGCCGATGAAGAGGTCGTGCGTATCGTGGTGTCCGATCAGGCCACCCTCGCCCCCGAAGAGGAAGCGCCTGCTGGGGGCGCTGCCACGACGGTCAGCTCCCCATTCGGCGCCCCCTCGCCCGCGCAACGCGGGCCGGCGTCGTGCGACCCCAACCTGTGCCGCGACGTGGCCGGCAACTTCGTCTATCTCAAGCCGCTGCGCGCCCTCGACGCGCAGCCCTTGTTCATCCAGACCAAGCGGTGCGCGGCCGAAACCGGCAAGTGCGAAATGGTGCCCTACGCCTTCGAGCTGCTGACCAAGGCTGGCGACCCCAAGATGACGGCAAGCGCCGCGGCCTGGGATGTGACCTTCACCTACCCGGACCGCGACCGCGCCGCCCGCCTGGCCGAACAGCGCAAGGCGTATGCGGCGCGGCTCGCCGCATGGCGGGAGCGCCAGGCCCTGCGCCCGCCGGCCCCGTCCGCTCCCAGCGTCACCGCCAACTGGCGGTATGGCTACCGGGGCAGCGAAGCGGTGCGGCCCGATCAAGCCTGGGACGACGGGCGCACCACGTTCCTGCGCTTCAACGGCAACCGCCGCGTGCCCAACGTGTATCGCCAACTGCCGGACGGCCATGAAGGTTTGGCGTCCTACGCGACCGAACCTGACGCGGGCGGCACCGTCCTCCGCATTTCGCGCACGGAAACCAAGTGGTTCATCCGCGACGGCGACGCGGCCGGGTGCCTGTTCAACGTCGGGTCGGACCCGGACGGCAAGGCTGCTGCCACGGTCGCCAGCGCCGCCCCGTTCGGTGCCCGGCCATGAGGAGCCTGTTCAACCGGGATGCCGGCCCGGCGCCGGCTGCAGAAGCAGTGGCGCCGGGCGGCTGGGACGGGATGCGCGGCAGCACGAAGCTGGCGCTGGGCGGGGTAGCCGTGGCCGGCTTGATCGCCGCCGTGGTGCTGCCGGGCATGGGGCAGCGCGCCGCGCCGCAGTTGCAGAACCAGGAGCCGCGCCCCCAGGCCAGGATCAACGATTACGAGCCGCCGGCCAGCCGGGACATCTTGCAGGACGCGGCCAAGGCGGCGGGCCTCGGCGGCCTCACCGGCAGCAGCACGCCGGCCCCCGGCCGCCGCCGCGCCGTCCCCACGGAAATGGCCCTGTTCGCAGCTCCGGTGCAGTCCGCCGCGGCGGCCGGGGCGGGCAAGTCTGCCGCAACCGCGGATATGCTGGCCGGGGAACCTGGCGGGGCCGGTGGCGGCGGGATCAGGAACGGGATCAACGGTGGCGCCGATGGTGACGACCGCCTTGCGGCGCACCTGTCGGGCGCCACTGCCCTGCCGACCATGAGGGCCACGCTGGTCCGCAATTCCGAGTTCACCATCCGGGCCGGCGACGTGATCCCGTGCCTACCCATCGACGCGCAGAACAGCGGGCGGCCCGGCTTCACGAGCTGCCGGGTGCCGGAGTGGTATCGCAGCTCCGACCAGCGGCGCGGGCTGCTGCCGCCGGGCACGCGCATCTTCGGGCAAATCCGCACCGGCATGGCCCAAGGGGAAATGCGCCTGGGCGTGCTCTACACGGAGATACAAACGCCGCGCTTCAAGATCGCGCTTGCTGCGCCGGGCGCGGACGCCCTGGGCCGGGCCGGGCTGGACGGCGACGTGCAAACCTTCTTCTGGGACCGTGCCAAGGGCGTGGCGCTCTACGCCCTGCTGGATGTGGCGATTGGCGCGGGGCAGGCCGCCGGCTCGGCCGCCCTGTCGCGCAGCCTGACGGGCAGCAACGGCAGCGTGGTGAACTTCGGCAACATCGGCGGCCAGGCGCAAGGGCTGGCCTCGCAAGAGATGGCCAGCCAGGTCAACCGGCGCCCCGTGCTGACGCGGGACCAAGCCATGCCGATGACGGTCACGGTCGGGCAGGACCTGGACTTCACCAGTGCCTGCAAGCAGGCCATGCAGGTTGACCCGATGGCGTGCCCCCTGCTGTGAGCCAGGGCCTCCTGACGGCCCTGCGGCCGATCTCGCACATCCTCCACGCCCCGGAAACTGAGGATTTGGGCATCCAGGAACCCGGCGTGGGCTGGTGGCTCAAGGGCGGCGCCTGGCACCGGGTCGAGCTGCCCGCCATGACCTACCAGCGCCTGCACGGCCTGTCCGTCATGGCGGCGGCGCAGACCGGGCAGCGCATCACCGCCCGCGACCCGATCCTCTCGACCGACCTGCCGGGCGGCCTGCGCCTGCAATCGGTCATGCCGCCCGCCGTGGCGCCGGGCACGATGGCGCTGACCTTCCGCCGCGGCGACGAACGCCTGGATGGGATAGCCGACGTGGACCGGCTGTTCGACACCAGCCGCTGGAACAAGTGGGGCAGCCGGCACGAACGGCGCCAGGCGCAGCATTCCGCGCTGCTGAACCGCTACGATGCTGGCGACCTGCCGGGCTTCCTGGTGGGGCTGGCCGAAACCAGGCAAACCGGGCTGTTCTGCGGCCCGACCGGCGCGGGCAAGTCCCGGATGAACAAGATGCTGGCCGGTGCGATCCCGCTGCAAGAGCGCATCATCACCATAGAGGACGCGGCGGAGCTGGTGCTGCGTCAGCCGAACCACATCCGGCACTTCTACGCGGCCGGTGGCGGCGGCATCTCGCCGGCCAAGCTGATGAAGGCGACGCTGCGCGAGCGTCCGCATCGCGTCCTGCTCGGGGAAATGCGCGACCCGGAAGCGGCGTCGGTGTTCGTGGACGAAGTGATGGCAGGCCACCCCGGCAGCATGTCCACTATCCACGGGCGCAACCCTGCGGAAGCCGCCCGGCGCTTGTTCAACCTGTTCAAGTCCAGTTCTGCCGGCCAGTCCATGCAGGATGACACGGTGGTTGCGATGCTCGCCAGCGCCATAGACTTCATCATCCCGGTGGAGAACGACGCCGGCACCCGTGCCATCGGTGAGATTTGGTTCGCGCCGGACGCCGCCCGCCGCGGCGAAACCTTCTCCGACCTGCTGCGGAGCCTGTGATGCTGACAAGCCGCGTCCTCGATGCCGGGCGTTGCGTGCGGCGTCGGCGGTGCCCCGCCTTGTCAGCAGCAGGCACGCTTGCCTTCCTGGCGATTGCAGCAGCGCACTCCGCGCGGGCCGAAGATGCTCCTCTCGACCCCGCCCTCTACTCGTCCCGCTACAGCCCGCCGCCGCCCCTGCAACTGCCCGATCCCCAGCCAAAGCGCGACATCTGCACCGCGATTGCCAACCCGGAGCGGGCGGTTCTTCAACTGCTCCTGTTCGGCGGTTCGCTTGGGGCAGCCCTGATGGTCGGCGGCCTAGTCGGGTTCTGCTGGCTGCGCGGGGTGCTGGTCAGCCTGTGGGCTGGACGCCCGGCGCACGTCACGAGGAGGAACGCCTGATGCTGAAACCGTGGTTCATCGTCGCCGTGAGCGGGTTCGCCTGGGCCGGGCTGGCGGTGGCGCTGTGGCTCACGCTGGCCTCCATCGCCTTCCTGTGGATGGCCGGGCTGCTAGGTTCTCCCGCCATCCCGTCCTGGGCACGCCCTTGGCAATGGTGGGTGTATGCCCGCTGGTTCGGGCGCTCCTACTCGGAAGCGGCCATGCTCATTGCCTCGGCCGCGCTGGCGACGGCGCCTTTCGCCGTGTGGCTGCGCCTGCTGTCGCTGCGTCCCGGCGGCCTGAGCTGGCGCCCGCTCGCACGCTCCTCGGGGATCGTCCGCGGCACGTCGGACAACCACGGGCACGCCGACTGGATGCCGGTGCCCCGGATGCAGGAGCTGTTCCCGCCCGTGCCAAGCGATGACGTGGGCGGCGTCGTGGTGGGTGAGGCGGACCGTGTTGACCTCGGGCCGGCGGCCGGCGCGGACTTCAACCCGGACAACCGCAACACCTGGGGCAACGGCGGCCGGGCGCCGTTGCTGATAGACCCCTGCAAGCGCGGCTCCACCCACTCGATGGTCATTGGCGGCGGCGGCACCTACAAGTCCACCACCCTGGTCACGACGCTGCTGACCTGGCGCAAGAGCGCCTTCGTCCTCGATCCCGCCGAAGAGCTGGCGGACCTGGTGGGCGCCGAGCTGGCGGACCGTGGCCGCAAGGTGGTGCGGCTGGGCATCGGCGGCGCCGGCCCGAACGTGCTGGACGGCATAGACATCACCGATACGATGGCTGAAACGCGGCTGCGCGCCATCGCCGGGCGTGTCATCGGCCCGATCCCGGATGACGACAAGGGCGGCAAGTTCAAGCGGTGGGGCCGCACCATCATCCTGGCCCTGCTCGCGCATATGATGTGGGACACCAGCATCCCGGCGGAGCTGAAAACGCTCCGCGCGTTGCGGGACGGCCTCGACGGTGGCGAGGAAGCCATACGCAACCGCCTGCGCGGCATTGCCGAAATCTCTCCCAGCCCGCTCGCGCGGTCGCTGGCCTCGACCATGTGGGGCATGGTCAAGGAAACCTTCGACGGCGCGCTCGGCAACGCCACCGAGGATACCGAGTGGCTGGCTTCGGAAGCCTATGCCGACCTGGTGAGCGGCGACGCTTACCGCATGAATGAGCTGGTGGGTGGCAACCTGGTGGTGTTCTGCCAGGTGCCGCAAGAGGCGCTGGAACACACCCCGGCCGTGGCGCGGGTGCTGGTCGGCTGCCACCTCGATGGTATCTGCTCAACCCGGGTAGAAGGAGGCCTGCCCGCGTAGGGTTTGCTGAATGGCTTGGTAGGCGCCCACGCCGCGGCGTGCGGCGGTGCCGATGACGGAGCGCACGCTGGCGAACAGGTCGGCG
>JAABUM010001394.1_pt1 | contig 36398 bp, 36 predicted proteins | sample 5559161 | NCBI WGS metagenome assembly JAABUM01 (sample SAMN10711868, study PRJNA513369) | rock metagenome | isolation source: Antarctica rocks | place: Antarctica: Victoria Land, Siegfried Peak nord
TGCCTCGCGACAAGATCGCGCGCATGCTGGCCAATGTCGGCGTGGAAGCCGCGGCCGGTCTCGTGCCCCTCCTGGGCGACCTGTTCGACATGGGCTTCAAGGCCAATCTGCGCAACATCGCCATCATCGAGGAGCACCTCGGCACGGCCAGTCGTGGTGGCTTCGGCGGGCGGGTCTGAAACGACTCGGCTTGATGAAGGCAGGCCCGTCGGCTTGCGCGCCGCGCTACGGTGACCGCAGACGAGACCTGCGGAGCGGAACCGCACCAGGGCTGCTCCGCGCTTCTCCGCCGCACCATGGTCCGAATGACTGATCCTACACCTTCCGCTCGTCTGCGGCCGGGCGATGACCCGGACGGGGCCATCGGCGCTGCGATGGTCGATGGCCCCGTCCGAAACCCTGCGCTGCGCCAGGGGTGGCGCCCGAAGCATGTCGGGCGCGCTCCGGCTCTGCGTGACGCCGCCGCCGCGATCGGTCTTGCCGTGTGGATGGCGGTTACGGTGTTTCGGCCCTTCATCACGGCCGTGCCCCAGGTGGGGCTCGATGCGTCCTGGATCGCGGCCCTGGGCGAGGCGGCTGACCGGCATCTGCGGTGGGGTGTCGATGTCGCCTTCCCCTACGGCCCGGCCTCCACGCTGGTCACGCATTACGGCAACGCCGCCTACCTGTCCTTGACGCTCCCCCTCGTCCTAATGACATGCCTGCTGTTCGGTGCCTGCGCGGTCATGCTGGTGCCGGCCGACGATGACGGCCTGAGCTCCGGCCCCGGCACGACGTTGGCCATGGTCGCGGCCCTCGGCCTCGTCGCCTCGAGCGCGGCCGACTTCATCGACTCCGTCGTCCTGGTTCTGCCGCTGCTGCCCGTCCTTCTGGTTCTAGGGCCTGCACGGGCGCGACGCGGTGCCACCTGGCTCGCCATCGCCATGGCGGCGGTGATCGGCGCCGTTGGCATGGCCAAGATCGGTTTCCCGGTTGCGGCGCTGCCCCCGTTCCTCGTGGCCGACGCCGCGCTGCTGCTTGGACGGCGTCCACCGATCCTCACCGTGCCGTTCCTCGCGGGTTTCTTCGCGGGCGACTTGGCCTACGGCCAGAGCCTTGCCGATCTGCCGGCCTTCCTGCGCCTGCAGGCACAGGTCGTGGCCGGCTACAGCGACGCCATGGCGTTCCGGGGCAGCAATGGGGAAATCCTGGCTTTCGCGTTTTCGGCCGGCCTCCTGCTGGCGCTCGCGGTGGCGGCCGGTCGCGCCGCGCCGGGCCGGTCGCGATTGGCGCTGCCGCTGGCCACCGCCCTCACGGTCATCATGCTGCTGAAGGCGGGGTTCGTGCGCCAGGACCTTCACACCACGATCGCCTGGAGCGGCTTGGCCCTCGTCGGGGTGTTGCTGGCCTGGACCGTGCTCCACACCTGGCGCCGCGATGCCGCATGGGCGGTGCTGGCCTGCGCTACCGTGGGGGGCATCGTGCTCTCGTCGTCAGCGGACCCCGGCGCGTCCCGCACAACCAGGGTGACGAGGGCACTCGCGGTCGAGTGGGATCGGCTCGTATCAGAACCGACCGGCCAGCTCACTGCAGCGTGGAGCTTGCTGCGACATCCCTGGGCCTCCGCGGCCGCGCTCGACGACGCCAAGGCGCAACGCTGGCAGGAACTCCGCGAACTTTTCCCGCTGCCTCACTTGGATGGCAGCATAGACGTCATTCCGTCGATCCAGAGCCGCGTGCTCGCCAGCGGTCTCGATTACAGACCCCGCCCGAGCTTTCAGGAATATGCAACCTATACGCCCGAACTGCTGGCCGCCAACCGCGTTTTCATCCAGGGACCGCGGGCACCCGATCGGATCATCTTCGGACAGGAACCCGGGTACGGATCCCTGACGATCGATCACCGCTATCCGAACTTCGCGGAAGGTGCGCTTTGGCCGGACCTCATGCGGCTCTACAGCCCCGAATGCAGCTTCGAATCGTTCCTGGTCCTGCGGCGGCGGGCCGTGCCCTCAGCGTTGAGGCTCGGTGATCTCCGACATGCGACTGCCGGTTTCGACGAGGCCGTCCCCGTGTCGACGGCGCCCTTCGCGTCCGCGACCTTCGCCAAAATCGCGGTACGCTACACGCTGCTCGGCCGCATCGCAGCCCTGCTGTTCAGGCCGGTGCCGCTCCGCATCACGGTGACGTTCGCGGACGGGCAGCAGCAATCCTACCGGTTCATTCCCGGCATCGGCGCGGCGGGCTTCGTCGTGTCGCCGATGGTCGACGACGCCGCCGCCTTCCTGCGGCTCGCTCAGGGCCAGGAACCCCCGGTCGTTCGCAGGGTCGCGGCCTTCGAAATCCATGCGCCGGAGGAGATGCGGAGCTTCGTCGCGTCCGAGATCGACATCGCGATGCAGTCCATCTCGATCGATGCGACCGGCGCGACGGACGCGCTCGAACCCTGCGATCCTGCCACGTGAAGAGGCGGTGGTGGCGGCCGTCACGAAGCGTCAACCTCGGTGGCGTTCAATGGGTGATCCCCTGTCCGACGGAGCAGACCTCGTGAATCAGATCCCGCCGGCCCTCGCCATCCGCGGATTGCGCAAGAGCTTCGGTCGCGGCCGGGCCGCGGTGGACGACCTCGACCTGACGGTCGCGGCCGGCGCCTTCTACGCATTGCTGGGCCCCAACGGCGCGGGCAAGACCACGACGCTCCGCATGGTGGCGGGACTGATGCGGCCGGATGCCGGTTCGATCCGGATCCACGGCGTCGACGCTCTCTCGGATTCGACCGCAGCCAAGCGGATCGTCGCTTGGCTGCCCGACGATCCGCTTCTCTACGACAAGCTGACGCCGCTCGAATATCTGAGCTTCGTGGCGGGGCTATGGTCCGTCGAGCCGGCGCGGGCACGGCAGAGCGGGGAGAGGTTGCTGGAGCAACTCGACCTCTGGCCGCATCGCTTCGACCGGTGCGAAGCCTTCTCCCGCGGGATGAAGCAGAAGGTCGCGCTGGCCGGAGCCCTGATCCATGAACCCCGCCTGCTGATCCTCGACGAGCCGCTGACCGGCCTCGACGCCGGCGCTGCCCGCACCGTCAAGACCATTCTGGGCGACCGCGTCGCGGCGGGCGCCACGGTGATCCTGACGACCCACATTCTCGAGGTGGCCGAGCGTCTGGCGAGCCGCATCGGCATCATCCGCCAGGGCCGCCTCGTGGCCGAGGGCTCGATGGCGGAGTTGCGGGTTCGGGCGGGCGCCGGGGCCGAACTCGCGGACGGCTCGCTCGAGCAGGTGTTTCTCCACCTCACCCGAGACGGCGCCGAGGCGGCATGACGTGAGAGCCCCTGCCCCGCAGGCCGGATCCACGGCCTGGTTCTTGTGCCACGACCTGCGCCTTGCCTGGCGCGACTTCCGCTCGACCTTCGGGTCGCTCGGCAATCGCGCTCTCACAGGCCTCCTCCTGCTGCTGGTCGGGCTGATGCACGTTCTCGTCTACCCGATCGCGGCCGACTTCGGCGCGCTCGCAGACACGCGGGGCGGACTGGACGAGGTTTACGGCGTGGCGCTGCCGATGGCCGGCTTCGCGCTGCTGCTGATGACGGCCCAGACACTCAACGGCACGACCAAGCTGCTCTACGCGCGAGGCGACCTCGACCTTCTGCTGTCGTCGCCGGTGCCGGCCAGCCGGATCCTGATCTCGCGGGCACTGTCGGTCGCGACCGGCGCCTTCACGTCGGCCGCGATTTTCGTGCTTCCACTCGCAGACGCCGGCATAGCGGCCGGCCATCCGCGTCTGCTGGCGCTCTACCCCACGCTGGTGAGCGGCGCCCTCCTGTCCGCGGCGGTCGGGTTGACGATAGGGCTCGCGCTCTTCAGGTCGATCGGGCCTCGTCGCACGCGCTTGGCGGCGCAACTGCTCGCCACGCTGATCGGGGCCGTGTTCATGATCGGTCTGCAGGTTCGCCGCGCCTTTCCCGGCGTCATGGCGTCCGGCATCGTGCCGCGCCACGGCTGGATGCACGATGCGGCGCTCCTCCCGGTACGGGCCGCCTTGGCCGAGCCGATGTCGTTGCTGGTGTGGTTCGCCGTCGGGCTCGCGACGTTCACGGCCGCGGCCCTGCTGCTCGGACCGGCTTTCGCGGCGAGCGTCAAGGCGGCGGTCGGTTCCGGGGCCGCCGGTCCGGGCTCGGCACCCCGCACGGGCTCGCGGGACACTCCGTGGTGGCGCCCGCGCCGTATGGCCCGGCACGCCGGCTGGTCCTTCGGCCGGAGTGCCGGCGCCAGCCTGCGCAGCAAGGAATGGCGGCTGATCGGCCGGGACCCCTGGGTCGCGTCGCAGATCCTGCTGCAGATTCTCTACATGACCCCGATGATCGCGATCCTGTGGTCGGGCAGCGGCAATCCGGCACTGGCCATCGCGCCCACGGTGGTGGTGGTGACGTTTCAGGTCGCGTCTTCCCTGACCTGGCTCAGCCTATCGGGAGAGGACGCGCCCGATCTGCTGCACACCGCGCCGATCACGGCCGGGGTGGTCCGGCGCAGCAAAATCGAAGCCGTGGGATGCCTGACACTCGGCATCGTGGCGCTCCCGTTGCTCTATCTCGCGACGGTGTCGCTGGCCGCCACCATGCTGTCGGTCGGCCTCGGCGCGGTCGGGCTCTGCACGGCCGTGATGCTGCAGCTCTGGCACGGGGCTCCGGCGCGGCGCTCGGCTTTCGCGGCCCGACACCGCGAATCAAAGCTGATGGCCTTGATCGAAATGTCGTTCTCGCTCCTGTTCGGCCTCACGACGGCTTTGTCGGTGCTGGGGACCGCCTGGGGTCTGGCGCCCTTCGCGGTCGTCGGCGCCATCCTGCTCTGGCTGAAGCCGCGAGGCTTTCCGACCGAAGCCGGTGCCGCTAGGTAGGACTCGACCGATCGGAGAACCAGGCCATGCGGCCCGACCCCGCCTCGACATCCGGCGCCCCCCTCATGCCGGCAGAGCCCGCCGGTCCACTGAGACCGACCCTTCTCGTCGGTGGGACGGCGTTCCGTTTCGGCGACGGCGTCGGGACCGCCATGGAGCGCGCCGTCGCAACCGAAGTGCCGGTGCAGATGCTGTTCGCCGACATCCCGTTCGGCATCATGATGGCGACTCCGGCGGACCTCGAGGACTTCGCCTACGGGTTCAGCCTCACCGAGGGCGTGATCGGGGCGCCGTCCGAGATCCGCGGCGTCTCGGTCGAGCCGGAAGATGGTGCCGTGCGGCTCAGGATCGACATCGTCGGGGCGCGGCTCCAGGCCCATCTGGCCCGCAAACGCGCCATGACGGGCCGGACGAGTTGCGGCCTCTGCGGCATCGACGACCTCTCGGCCCTGCCCCGGGCATCTTCCCCCAGCGGTTCGGCGCCGCGTATCGCGCTCGGCGCCATCGAACGAGCTCTCGCGTCGCTTGACGACTTGCAGCTGCTCAATGCAGCCACGAGGGCGGTTCACGGCGCCGCATGGGCTGGGTTCGATGGCGAGATCCGCATGGTGCGGGAGGACGTCGGCCGGCATAACGCACTCGACAAGCTCATCGGCGCCTGCCTGCGGACGGGGATGCACCCCGGTGACGGCTTCGTCCTCGTGACGAGCCGGGCCTCCTTCGAGATGGTCGAGAAGACCGCGACCTTCGGGGCCCGCACCATGGTGGCGATCTCGGCGCCGACCGCATTGGCGATCGCGCGGGCACGGGACCTCGACGTGACGCTGGCGTGCATCGCGCGGCGAGACGGCATGACCGTATTTCACGGCGCGGAGCGCATCACGAGCGGCCCGTGACGGCGCCCGCTACCCGCCGCGCGGCACGGGCGGCGCATCCCGCCAGCCGAGACCGGTGCCCGGGATCCGGCACCGCAAATCGGCGATCATTGACATGCCTAAAGGTTAGCCATTAGCCTCTGCCACTAAGGCTCGCGGGCGTGGCGACGGCGCATCGAAACGCGTGAGCAAAGTCGTTAACGGAACCGGGTTTTTCAGGTCGAAACTGTGTCGGAGGTGCGATCCTCGTCGGCACGCGGCTTGCTAGCCTGCTTCCGATTGCAGGAACACGCAGGCGCGATGCGTCGAAAGGTTTGCCGCCCCAGATGGACGTTTTTCTTCAGTCGATGATCAACGGCGTGACGCTGGGATCCATCTACGGGCTCATCGCCATCGGCTACACGATGGTGTTCGGCATCATCGGCATGGTGAACTTCGCCCACGGCGACGTGTTCATGCTGTCCGCCTTCGTGGCGCTGATCCTGTTCCTCGTCCTGACGCAGTTGCTCGGCATCACCTCGGTGGCCCTGGCCTTCGCGATCGTGCTGGTCGCCGCCATGGCCATCACGGCGCTGTGGAACTGGGCCATCGAGCGGGTCGCCTACCGGCCTCTGCGCGGCTCCTTCCGCTTGGCGCCGCTGATCTCGGCCATCGGCATGTCGATCTTCCTGTCCAACATGGTGCAGGTGATCCAAGGCCCGCGCAACAAGACCATCCCGCCCATGTTCGACAAGGTCATCCGGGTTACGTCGGGGGGCAGCTACGACGTGACCCTGTCGTACAAGCAGGTTCTCATCATGGTCTCGACCGCGGTGCTGATGGTGGGGTTCTGGTACCTGGTGCAGAAGACCTCGCTCGGTCGCGCCCAACGGGCTTGCGAGCAGGACAGGCGCATGGCGTCGCTCCTCGGCATCGACGTCGACCGCACGATTTCGTTGACCTTCGTGATCGGCGCCGCCTTGGCGGCCGTCGCCGGCGTGCTCTACCTCAGTTACTATGGCGTCGTGTCCTTCGCCGACGGCTTCGTGCCGGGCGTCAAGGCCTTCACGGCGGCGGTGCTGGGCGGCATCGGCTCGCTGCCCGGCGCCGTCCTGGGCGGCTTGCTGATCGGTCTGATCGAGGTGCTCTGGTCGACCTATGTATCGACCGACTACAAGGACGTGGCGGCCTTCTCGATCCTGGCCATCACCTTGATCTTCATGCCCACGGGTCTGCTCGGCCGCCCCGAGATCGAGAAGGTCTGATCCCATGCTGATGGAGACCGCGAAACCCGTCGTGGCGGCCGACGCCGCACCCGCGCCGGCCGCACCGGCCTTCGACGTGGCGGCGGCCCTGAAGAGCGCTGCCTTTTCGGCCGTGGTGACGCTCGGCCTCGGGTTCCCGCTGCTCGCCTTCGACACCCATCCGGACATCTCCAACACGCTGGTGGTGCTCCCCCGCTGGTCCTGGGCCATCTGGGCGGCTGCCTTCGTTTTCGCCATCCGGTTCCTCGGCCTGCTGTTCAAGGCTCGGCCCCGCGCGGCGAGGCGGCCCCAGCAGTTGCGCGTCCCGAGCCGTGCCGAGGGCTACGCCAAGGCCAACCTCGCCTGGTTCGCCCTCGCGGCTCTGCTGGCTTTCCCCATCGTGATGCTCTGGGCCAAGGGAGCGGACGGATCCCTGAAATGGATCAACAATTACGGGATCCAGATCCTGATCTATGTGATGCTGGGTTGGGGCCTCAACATCGTGGTGGGCTTGGCGGGGCTGCTGGATCTCGGCTACGTGGCGTTCTACGCGGTCGGCGCCTATTCCTACGCGCTGCTGTCGACCACGTTCGGCCTCAGCTTCTGGATCTGCCTGCCTCTGGCCGGCATCCTGGCGGCCTTCTGGGGCATGATCCTCGGCTTTCCGGTTCTGCGCCTCAGGGGCGACTACCTCGCCATCGTGACGCTGGCGTTCGGCGAGATCATCCGCATCGTCCTCATCAACTGGACCGACCTGACCAACGGCTACGCCGGCATCTCGTCGATCCCCCGCGCCACCTTCTTCGGCGTCAAGTTCAATGACAGCGACACCGGCTTCGCGCACCTCTTCGGGATCGAATACAATCCGATCCAACGCACGATCTTCCTGTTCTATGTCATTCTGTTCCTCGCGCTTCTCACCAACTTCGTGACCCTTCGCCTGCGCCGCCTGCCGGTCGGCCGGGCTTGGGAGGCGCTGCGCGAGGACGAGATCGCCTGCCGCTCGCTCGGCATCAACACGGTCAACACCAAGCTCACGGCCTTCTCGCTCGGCGCCATGTTCGGCGGCTTCGCGGGCTCGTTCTTCGCGGTGCGTCAGGGTTTCGTCAGTCCCGAATCCTTCACCTTCATCGAATCCGCCACTATCCTGGCCATCGTGGTGCTGGGCGGCATGGGCTCGCAGATCGGGGTGGCGATCGCCGCTACCGTGCTGATCGGCGGCACGGAACTGCTGCGCGAACTCGACTTCCTGAAGCGGATCTTCGGCGAGGGCTTCGATCCGGTGCAATACCGCATGCTGATCTTCGGCGGCGGCATGGTGATGATGATGATCTGGCGGCCGCGCGGCATCATCGCGACGCGCCAGCCCTCCATTTTCCTGAAGGAGCGCAAGGCCATATCGGGCGACATGGTCAAGGAAGGGCACGGCTGATGCGGTGGCAGAGCGATCCGCTGCTCGTCGTCGAACATGTCTTCATGCGGTTCGGCGGGCTCGTCGCCGTCAACGATCTGTCCTTCTCGGTCGGCCGCGGCGACATCACGGCGCTGATCGGCCCCAACGGGGCCGGCAAGACCACCGTGTTCAACTGCATCACCGGTTTCTACAAGCCCACCGAAGGGCGCATGGCGCTGGCCCGCCAGGGTGTGGCGGCGCCGGCCGACGTGCTGAGCCTCACGCGCTCGAGCAAGAAGCACATGCGCGGCGAAGCGGGGGACCTCTATCTCCTGGAGCGGATGCCCGACCAGGAAATCGCCCGGACCGCCAAGGTGGCGCGCACATTCCAGAACATTCGGCTGTTCACCGGGATGACGGTGCTCGAAAACCTGCTCGTGGCGCAGCACAACCGGCTGATGATCGCTTCGGGGATGACGTTCCTCGGCGTGCTCGGCATCGGCCGCTATAAGGCAAGCGAGCGGGAGGCGGTCGAGAAGGCCAAGTTCTGGCTCGAGACGATCGGGATCGTCGACCGCGCCGACGATCCCGCGGGCGACCTGCCTTATGGCGACCAGCGACGGCTCGAGATCGTCCGGGCCATGTGCACTGACCCGGTCCTGCTCTGCCTCGACGAACCCGCGGCCGGGCTCAACCCACGCGAGTCGCTGGAACTGAACGCGCTGCTGCGGCTGATCCGCGACCACCACGGCACTTCCGTCCTGCTCATCGAACACGACATGTCGGTGGTGATGAGCATCTCCGACCATGTCGTGGTGCTCGACTACGGGACCAAGATCGCCGACGGGACACCCGACGACGTGCGCAACGACACCAAGGTGATCGCGGCCTATCTCGGCGTCGCGGACGAAGAGGTCGAGGACGTGGAAGCGGAGATCGGCGCGTGAGTGTCGTGACCGAGCCCACGCTGTCGCGCCGGTCCACCGCCGGTACGCCGATGCTGTCGATACGCGGCCTGAAGACCTATTACGGCAAGATCATCGCGCTGAAAGGGGTCGACCTCGACGTGAACCAGGGCGAGATCGTTACGCTGATCGGCGCCAACGGGGCCGGCAAGTCGACCCTGATGATGACGATCTTCGGCAATCCGCGGGCGCGCGAGGGCTCGGTCTCCTACGAGGGCCGCGACATCACCCGCATGGCCACTCATGAGATCGCTCGGCTGGAGATCGCGCAGTCGCCGGAGGGCCGCCGCATCTTCCCGCGCATGACGGTCTACGAGAACCTTCAGATGGGCGCGGCCATCAACAAGTTCGCGCATTTCGACCAGGACTTGGAGCGCGTCTTCACGATTTTCCCGCGCCTTCGGGAGCGTGCGGCGCAGCGCGGCGGCACGCTGTCGGGCGGCGAGCAGCAGATGCTGGCGATCGCCCGCGCGCTCATGAGCCGACCACGTCTGCTCCTGCTCGACGAGCCCTCGCTCGGCCTCGCCCCTTTGATCGTCAAGCAGATCTTCGACGTGATCCGCGACCTCAACCGCACCGAGGGGTTGACGGTGTTCCTGGTCGAGCAGAACGCCTTTCACGCGCTGAAGTTGGCCGACCGGGGCTACGTCATGGTGAACGGCGTCATCACCCTGTCGGGCACCGGCAAGGATCTCCTCAGCCGGCCGGAAGTGCGGGCCGCCTATCTCGAGGGGGGCCATTGATGGACAACCTGCTCTACTCGGATGCGCCGGGGGCCTTGGCGGCTTTCATCTTCTTCACGATCGTGCTCGGCGGCCTCGGCGGCATCGCCACCGGCCGTGCCTTCGCCGGGACCTGGCGCTCGGTCGCGGTCATGCCGCTGGCCCTCGTGGTGATGGCTGCCGCGGTGCGTTTCCTGCACTACGCACTGGCGGGCGAGGAGCTTTTGTCGCCGCAATATTTCATCGTGTCGCTAATATTCGTGGCGGCCGGCGGCGCCTACGGGTTCCGCTCGTGCCGGACCGAGCAGATGACCCGTCAATATCCCTGGATCTTCGCCAGATCGGGGCCGCTCGGCTGGTCCGAGCGGGGTTGAGAACGGTGCCGCATCTGACGCTTGGTACCGAGCCATCGGACCGCCCTCGGTGGACAACGGGAGTACCGTTCACACTCCACTGCGTGACGCCTCCGGGGAAGCTCACGTTGAGGTCGGCCACGAGTTGAAGCCGCAGCAGTACCACGCCGGACACGACGGCCTCCGATGAGATCGTTCGGAACGACAAGCTGAGCATTGTCGCTGTTGGCCTTGCTTGATATTACTATCAATATCCGCACCCTTAGAGGGAGGCACGATCCTGGCAACACAGCAGTTTCTCGTCCGCCTGCCCGAGGATCTCATCCGCCGCCTCAAGCGACGCGTGCCGGCACGGGGGCGAAGCACGTTCATACAACGACTCCTGGAGCAAGCCTTGCCGCGGGACGAGGGCGAGGATGACCCGCTCTACCGGGCAGCGCTGGAGGTGGAACGGGACGAGCGCCTCGCGGCCGAGATGGCGGAATGGGACGACACGGCCGGGGACGGGCTCGCTTCGGAGGCGTCCGCAGCAGACGACAAATGAGCCGCGCCGTGATCGCACCAGCCGAACCTGCGCCGGTACTCCGGGGCGACGTGTGGTGGGTCGATCTCAACCCGACACGTGGCAGTGAGATTCGTAAAAGGCGCCCGGCCGTAGTGTTGAGTGGGGACCCTCTGAACCGGGCCCGGCGCACCGTGGTGGTGGTCCCTCTGTCCACGGGACCCGCGCCGCGCCCGCCGATCGTTGTCGCGACGCCCTCGGCGGGAGTGGGAAGCGTGGCGGTGTGCGATCAGGTACGGGCGGTGGACAAAGCCCGTCTGTCTCGGTTCGAGGGCCGGTTGGCGGCAACGGATCTGCGCGCTGTCTAGAACGGAGTTCGCGCGGTGTTGGAACTATAGGGCGGGTCGCCCGGCGTGCGAGGCCGATCAGATGGTCCGACCGGGAGTGAGAACGTGCCGCTCGTCCCCGTGCAGGCCAGCGGATCTCGTCCCATGTGGTCGGACGCTTACCCGAGCGCATGACGCGGCCGCATACCGTCCATCAGAATTTCGATCAGGCGGAGGGCGCTGGCCTGCCATCCGGCCTCCATGTCCCTTCAGTCTTCCGCCTTCACCGCAGCCGCCTCCAGGGCTTGCAACCGCGGCGCCACGGCGGCCTGTGCTTCGCGCTCGATCGCGCGATAATTGGACACGAGCTGCGCCCCGAAGGTCGTGAGCCGGGCGCCGCCGCCCTGGCGTCCGCCCATCTGGGCGATCACCAGCGGTTCGGTGAAGTTCGCATTGAGGTCGGCGACGAGCTGCCAGGCGCGGCGGTACGACATGCTCATGGCGCGTCCTGCGGCCGAGATGGATCCGCATGCGGCGATGTGCTCGAGCAGGTCGACCTTGCCGGGCCCGAGCCGGCCGTCCTGGTCGAGATCGATTCGGATGCTCATGCGTGCCATGGCCGGTCTCCCCGCGCCTAGATCGTGCCGTCATATCGCGCGAGCCGGCCGTCGGCACCGGGCGAGGTGTCGAGGGCCACGCTCTTGATGGCGGCGAAGACCGGCACGCCCGGCGCGAGCCCCATCTCGACCACCGACAGACGCGTGACGCGGGCCAGCAAGGCCGCGCCGTTGCAGTCGAGCCGCAAGGATGCCGCGGGACCCGCGGCATCGCCGGCCGGCATGATCTCGACCACCACGGCCGGCAACACGTTCAGCGCACTCGACGGTGACGGCGCTCCGAGGCTCAGCATCACGTCCCGGGCCGGCACCTGGACGCGCAGCACCGCACCGACCGAAAGGGCGATGCGGGGCACCCGCAAGGTGCCGGCCGCCGTGGTCAGCGTGGTGAGGCCGAAGTGCTCGTCCTGCGCGGCCACCCGGGCGTCGAGCACGGCACCGGCGTCCCGCGCCTCCGCCAGCGGCGCGACGTTGAGCCGGGCCAGCATGTCGGCCGCCGGGCCGGCCGCCGTGACGCGGCCCTCCTCCAGCACCACCAGCGTGTCGGCGAGCCGTGCGACTTCGGCGACGGAATGCGACACATAGACGATCGGCACCCCGGCCTCGTCGCGCAGCCGCTCGATATAGGGCAGGATCTCGGCCTTCCGCTGATCGTCGAGGGCCGCCAGCGGCTCGTCCATCAGGAGAAGACGGGGTTTCGACAGCAGCGCCCGGCCGATCGCGACGCGCTGCTTCTCGCCACCCGACAGGCCGGCCGGGCGGCGCCCGAGCAGCGGGCCGATGCCCAACAGGTCGACGACCGTACCCACGTCGGCGCCCTCCTCGTCGCGCGGCGCGAACCAGCGGCCGAACAGCAGGTTGTGCCGCACGCTGAGATGCGGAAACAGTCGTCCCTCCTGGAACACGATGCCGATACGGCGCCGGTGCCGGGGCACGAAGAGGCCGCGCTCGGTGTCGAGCAGGACGGTGTCGCCGAGCGCGACACGGCCCCGATCGGGCCGCAACAGCCCGCCGATGGCATTGACCAGCGTGGTCTTTCCCGAGCCCGAGCGGCCGAACAGCGCCGTGACGCCGCCCGGCGTCTCGAAGCCCGCCGACAGCGCGAAGGCACCCTGCCGGTGTCCGACCGCCACCGACAGGATACCGCTCACGCTCTCTCAGGCCCTGAGCCGGCCGGCGAGCGCGCGCGCCGTCCATTCGGACCCGACCAGGGCGGCAGCCGACACCACGACCGAGACGAGCGCCAGCTTCAGCGCGCCCTCTTCCCCGCCCGGCACCTGGAGCAGCGTATAGATGGCAGTGGGCAGGGTCTCGGTCTCGCCCGGGATGTTGGACACGAACGTGATGGTGGCGCCGAACTCGCCCATGCTCTTGGCGAAAGACAGGATCGCCCCGGCGATGATGCCGGGCCCGATCAGCGGCAGGGTGACGACCGCGAAGACGAAGGCGGGCCCGGCCCCGAGCGTGCCGGCCGCCACCTCGAGCTTCGGATCCACGGCCTCTATCGACAGCCGGATGGCCCGCACGAGAAGCGGGAAACCCATCACGGCGCAGGCCAGCGCGGCCCCGGTCCAGCGGAAAGCCAGCACGATGCCGAGATGCTCGGCCAGGAAGGCGCCGACAACGCCGCGCCGGCCGAACAGGATCAGCAGCGCATAGCCGGTCACGACCGGCGGCAGGATCAGCGGCAGGTGCACGAGGACATCGAGCAGCGCGTGCCCCCAGAACCGGCGTCGGGCCAGCAGATAGGCCACGGCCAGCCCCGGGAGGAGACTCCCGGCCGTCGCCGTAGCGGAGACCAGCAAGCTGAGCCGCAGCGCCGTCCAAGCCTCCGGGCCGAGCCAGTCGGTCATGTCAGGGCGTCCCTGCCGGGCGGTTGAGCACGGTGAAGCCCTGCTGCTCGAAGGCCGCTCTGGCGTCGGATCCGCGCAGAAACGCGATAAACCCCGCGGCCTCCGGGTTGGTGCCGTCGCGCGTGAGGGCGACCGGGTAGATGATGGCGGGGTGGCTGTCATCGGGAAAGGTGCCGAGGACCTTGACGCCGGGGTCCGCGACGGCGTCGGTCGCGTAGACGATCCCAAGCGGTGCCTCGCCGCGCTCCACGAGGAGGAGCGCCGCCCGCACGGTGTCGGCCTGGGCGACCTTGTCCCTGACGCCGTCCCAGGCGCCCAGCGTCTCCAGCGCCGCCTTGCCGTACTTGCCGGCCGGCACCGAGTCGACATTGCCCATGGCGAGCCTGCCGCCGTCGAGCGCCTTGGCGAGGTCGAAGCCTCGACGGATGTCGATCGGAACAGCGCCCTGGCTCGGAGCGATCAGCACGATGCGATTGCTCAGGAGGTCGATGCGAGTCTCCCTCTTGATGAGGCCCTTCTTTTGCGCGTAATCCATCCAGTCGAGGTCGGCCGAGAAGAAGATGTCGGCCGGCGCACCCTGCTCCAATTGCTTGGCCAGGGCATTCGAGCCCGCATAGGAGATCCTGGGCGCCGGATGGCCGGCCCTGACCCAATCGGCCACGACAGAGTCGAGCGCGGTCTTCAGGCTCGCGGCCGCGAACACGGTAGGTCCGCCGGCTTGCGCCAGCACCGGGCGCAGGGCGCCGGAGACCTGAACCAGCGCCAGAATCGCGGCCAGAGCCGCGAGGAAGCCGAACCGTCTCGTGAACATTTGTAGTTGCCCTTTCCCGAGCGTGATAGCCGATGCGATATAGCGCCCGGCGGGTTGCGTCTACCGGCGCGATGCGAGTACGGCGGCAGACACCCCGACGCGGCGCTGTAGGCTGACGCGGACCAGCCTCGGGAGGCGGCACGATGGTAAGGTTGAACGAGATCAGGCCGGGCGAAGTCGCGGTCGACATGCCGGCCGCGACCGACGCCGGGCTGGTGTTCATCGGACGCATCTGCACGCCCTGGACGGACCGCCTCGCCTGCCCGCGCCAGGGCCGCCGGGACGGCCCCTTGTGCCGCATCGAGTTCTTCGCGCCCTGGGCCGAAGGTCTCGACGGCCTCGCGCAATACGAGTCGGTCGAGGTGCTCTACTGGCTCGACCGGTCGCGCCGCGACCTCGTGCGCCAGAGCCCGAAGAGCGACGGCAGCACGCGGGGCACATTTTCGCTGCGCTCCCCGGTGCGGCCGAACCCGATCGGCACCTCGCTGGCCGCGTTGGTCGGCATCGAGGGCGCGACCGTCCTGGTGCGCGGGCTCGACTGCCTCGACGGCACGCCGCTCCTCGACCTCAAGCCCGACCGCTGCACCTTCACGCCCCTGGCGCCGCGCCAGCCGGGGGACGAAGAGGTGGGCGAGCCCGACGAGTGGGCTGTAGCGCGGGCTTCCAGCCCGCATTCTCGCCCCGCCGAGCCAACGCACGCGGGCTGGCGCTCCCGCGGATACCTGCCGCATTTCGACTCCCCCGATGCGGTCCAGCACGTCGTGTTCCGCCTGCTCGATGCGCTCCCTGCGGGAGCCATGGCGGCCCTTGATCGTGCGGGCGCAACCGACCGTCTGGAGGTGGTGTGCAAGCTCCTCCGCGAGGGACACGGTGAGCCGTTACTCGCCGATCGGCGCATCGCCGCAATCGTCGAGAACGCCCTTCTCCACTTCGACTCCGCGCGCTACCGCCTGCTCGCATGGTGCATTATGCCGACTCATGTCCACGTCTTGATGGCACAGATGCAGGGGCATCCGCTGTCGGCCGTTGTGCAGTCTTGGAAGTCGTTCTCGGCCAAGGCCGCCAACAAGGTGCTCGGCCGACAGCATGGCTTCTGGGCACCGGAGTACTATGACCGGTTCATGCGTCACGAGACTCATCTTGAGACGACGAGGGCCTACATCGAGTCGAACCCGGTTACGGCCGCTCTGTGCAGGCATCCCGCCGATTGGCGGTTTTCGTCGGCCTGGATGGGACCGCGGGATCACGGCCCCCGCGGGTTGGACGAAGACGGGCTTCGTCTGCCCGATGCGGTGGGCGCGGTCGATCGCCTGTTCCTCGACGGCAGGGTTCCACCAGGGACTAGGCGGGCCTAGTCACGGGCCTTGCGGTCCGTCCAGCGGTCTGGCGCCGAGGCGGCATTTGTCCTGCGGATATCGAGGACGTCCACGGGCGCTGAACGGGGGATCGGTTCCGCCATTCCGGCGTTGTCGCTTTCTGTGCCGCCGACGCGAGCGGACGGGGGACGGAGCCGATGCGCGAGCGTGTCCTCGTAACCGGCGGTGCGGCCGGTATCGGCTTGGCGGTCGCCGAGCGCTGCCGGGCCGACGGATACGAGCTCATCGTGATCGATCGGGACGGCGACGGTATCCGGGCCGACCTGTCCGACCCGGCCGCGACCGGCGACGCCCTGGCGCGGGCGCTCGACAGCGGACCCATCACCCGCCTCGTCAACAACGTCGGGGTGGTGCGCCCCGGGCCGATCGAGGCCCAGACCTGGACGACCTCGAGGCCGCCGTGTCGCTGAACCTGCGTTCGGCCCTGCAATGCGTGCAGGCGCTGTTGCCGGGGATGAAGCGAGCGGGGTTCGGCCGCATCGTGAACGTGTCGTCACGGGCCGCGCTCGGCAAGCAGCACCGCACCGCCTACGCGGCAACCAAGGCCGGGCTGCAGGGCATGGCCAAGGTCTGGGCGCTCGAACTCGGACCACACGGTATCACGGGGCCCCGGCCCGATCCGTACCGCGCTTTTCGACACCGCCAACCCGCCCGATAGCCCGCGCACCCGCGCCATCGTCGAGGCGATCCCGGTGCGCCGCATGGGCGAGCCGGAGGACGTGGCCCAAGCCGTGTCGTTCCTGCTCGATCGCCGCAGCGGCTTCGTCACGGGCCAAGTGGTCTACGTCTGCGGCGGCATGACGGTCGGCAGTGCCGGGGCATGACCAACCTCGACCTGAAGCCAGCGTGAACGCGATCCTCACGCCGGGTTCAACTGGCAAACCCTAAGCCTCGAAAGGTCACTACTCTTGCAGGGAAGAGGGTTAACAAAATGTTGCATCGCATTTCGGCGCTCGCCATCGGCGCGACGGTTCTCGGCATCGCGGCATTACCCCAGACGGCGTCGGCGCAATTCGACGAGGACGCCGGCCGGCGGCCGTTCGTGCTGCACACGCAGGACGACATCCGCATCGATGGCGGCCGTGCCCGCGTGGAGCACAGCCAGGATCTGCGCCCGGGCGGTCGCGGCTACAACGATGACGGCCGAAGATCCGACGGCCCCGTGGTTTTCGACGAGCGGGACATCGACCGACATCATCGGGACTGGCGCGACCACGACGAGCGTGACGCGGGCCGCGGCTATCGCCGGCCAGTCTACGGCGAAGAGCGTCGGGTGGAGCGCTACGGCACCCGCGGTGACGACCGTCCGGAGTTTGGCGTCGAGTATCGCCGATACGGCGGCGATCGCCCCGGTTACGGCACGCCCTTCGTGCATCCTTACCATCCGGGCTACGGCACTGGCCCTTACGGGGGCGCCTACGGCGAGGTCGGGCCGTACCGATCCGTCGCGGCGCCGGTGGGGCCCATGTACGAGAGGATTGGTGGCTATCCGGATGTCGGATGCACGATCGAGCAGAGCCAGTCCACGACCCCGGTCGGCTGGCGCAAGATCGTCACGCACCGGACCTGCTACCGCCGTTGAGGCGGTAAGCACGCCGGTGGACACGCGATCGCGCCATCATAGCCGGCTGAGAAAACCTCCGAAGGCCATCAGGCCTTCGGGCCAGGGGCCATGGCCGGAGTCGGGGTTGATGTGGCCGGCCTCCCCCGCGTCGAGCAGGGTGGAGCCCCAGGCGGCCGCGAGCGCTGCCGTGTCGTCGTATGTCGCGTAGGGATCGTTGCGGCTCGCGACCAGCAGGCTCCTGAAGCCGAGCGGCCCATCCGAAAACGGCCGGAACGCCGGATCGATCTCCGGGATCGCGGTCAGCGTCGCCTCGCTCGGCGGCGCCGCCAGGAAGGCTCCCGCCAATGCCTCGCCGTCGCGCAGCAGCAGCGAGGCCCTGGCGAGCGCGATGACGCCGAGACTGTGGGCGATCGCCACGACGGGCCGTTCGCACCGCGAGATCGCCTCGACGATCCCGGCTACCCAATCCTCGGTCACCGGCCTGTCCCAGTCCCGCTGTTCGACCCTGACGGCAGTCGGCAGCTTGGCCTGCCAGCGGCTCTGCCAATGATCGGGCCCGGAACCGCCGAGGCCCGGGATGATGAGGAGGTCCGCGTCGCGGCTTCGCATATCGGTGTGCTGGCTCCGGTGATTGTGCAAAAGACCACATTGCCGCGGTCCGGGCCGGTCTGTCGAGCCAGGGCGCGAGAACCCGCGCACGTCCCCGCGGGTGGGGCGCGCCCCGAACCCGAGCGATCGCTGCCCCTGCGGGCAAACACCGCTTCACCCTGGCGCGAACCCAACGGGCGACAGTGTCGCATGTCGCTGAAATCCGCGTCGCTCCGGTGCTAGACCGTGATGGCGGCGCGGAAGAGAGTGCGGCCGCAAGCGACAGTCCCGGAGTTGCCTTCCCTTTGCGCTTTTCCCTGATGAACCTCATCCGCCAGAGCTTCGTCGGCCATACGGGCTGGCCGGAACAATGGCGCCATGCCGAGCCGAAAGCCGCCTACGATGCCGTGATCGTCGGGGCCGGCGGACACGGGCTCGCGACGGCTTACTACATGGCGGCCGAGCACGGCATGCGGAACATCGCCGTGGTCGAGAAAGGCTGGCTCGGCGGTGGCAACACGGGCCGCAACACCACCATCATCCGCTCCAACTATCTTTGGGAGGAGAGCGAAGCGCTTTACAACCACGCTATGAACCTGTGGCAGGACATGTCGCAGGTACTGAACTACAACGTCATGTATTCGCCGCGCGGATGCATGATGCTGGCCCACAACATCCATGATGTGCAGGTGTTCAAGCGCCACGTCCACGCCAATCGCCTCGCCGGGATCGACAACGAATGGCTGTCGCCCGAGGAGGCCAAGGCTTTCTGCCCGATCCTGAACACCTCGTCACGCATCCGTTATCCGATTCTCGGCGCCACGCTGCAGCGCCGCGGCGGGGTGGCGCGACACGATGCGGTCGCCTGGGGCTATGCCCGCGCGGCCTCGGCGCTCGGCGTCGACATCATCCAGAACTGCGAGGTGAAAGGCATCGGCCGCGACGCCTCGGGCGCGGTCTCGGGGCTCGAGACGACCCGGGGGGAGATCAAGACGAAGCGCGTCGGCGTGGTGGCGGCCGGCAACACCAGCGTCGTGATGGGCATGGCGGGCGTGCGCCTGCCGCTCGAAAGTTATCCGTTGCAGGCCCTCGTCTCCGAGCCGGTGAAACCCATGATGCCCTGCGTGGTCATGTCGAACACGATTCACGCCTACATGTCGCAATCCGACAAAGGGGAACTCGTGATCGGGGCCGGTACCGACGCCTATGTCAGCTATAGCCAGACCGGAGGGCTCCACATCGCCACCCACACACTCGACGCCATCTGCGAGCTGTTTCCGATGGTGCGGCGCCTGCGCATGCTGCGCAGCTGGGGCGGCATCGTCGACGTCACGCCCGACCGCTCGCCCATCATCGGCAAGACGCCGGTGCCGGGACTCTTCGTCAACTGCGGCTGGGGCACAGGTGGCTTCAAGGCCACCCCGGGCTCGGGCAACGTCTTCGCCCACCAGGTCGCGACCGGCGAACCCCACCCCATCAACGCCCCGTTCACGCTCGACCGGTTCCGCACCGGCCGGCTCATCGACGAGGCCGCGGCGGCGGCCGTGGCCCACTAGCTAAGGCTCCCAGCAAACAAGTGCCTCAACCCTCGTCCTCTTCAGTCCGCCCAGTGCCGGTTCGTCCCAAGCACTTGTCTCATCGCGTGTCCCGATGCTGCTGATTCCCTGCCCTTATTGCGGCCCGCGGCCCGAACTCGAGTTCCGCAACGCCGGCCACGCCCATATCGTCCGCGATCCGGCCGGGAGCGATGATCAGCGCTGGGCCGAAACCCTGTTCTTCCGCGATAATCCGAAAGGCATCATGGCCGAGCGCTGGCGCCACTTCTCCGGCTGCGGCCGCTTCTTCAACGCCCTGCGCGACACGGTGAGCGACGCGATCCTCGCGACCTACAGGTCCGGCGAGCCTCGCCCCGAGACCGCCCCACCCGTGCCGGAAGGCGAGGCGCCCCGCATCGGTGCCGGCGACGAGGCGACGCCGTGATGGATGATCTCCGGACCCCGCGCGGCGGGCGAGTCGACCGCGCGGCCCCGCTCCGTTTCACCTTCGACGGCCACGATTACGAGGGGATCGAGGGTGACACGCTGGCCTCGGCGCTCCTGGCCAACGATGTCCATCTGCTCGGCCGATCGTTCAAGTACCACCGCCCCCGCGGCCTCCTCGCGGCCGGCGCCGAGGAGCCCAACGCGCTCGTGACGGTGGTGCGCGGCGACGCCCGTCGAACGCCAAACCTGCGCGCCACCCAGGTCGAGCTCTACGATGGGCTGGTCGCCAGCAGCCAGAATAGCTGGCCGGCCCGCGGCTTCGACATCGGTGCGGTGAACTCGCTGCTCTCACCGCTGTTCGCGGCGGGCTTCTACTACAAGACCTTCATGGGCCCGCAGTTCATCAAGGGCGCGACGCTGTGGTCGAAGCTGTTCGAGCCGGTGATCCGCGGCGCGGCCGGCCTCGGCGTGGCCCCGAAGCTGCCGGATCCGGACCATTACGCCAACCGCTTCGCCCATTGCGACGTGCTTGTGGTGGGCGCCGGCCCGGCCGGCCTCGCGGCTGCGCTCGTGGCCGGGCGCGCCGGCCGGCGCGTTATGCTGTGCGACGAGAACCGCGAGATGGGCGGCGCGCTCCTGTCCGAGCCCGACGTCGTGGTGGATGGACAGCCCGCTACGGCCTGGGTCGGAAGAGTCGTGGCCGAACTGGCCCGCCTCGGCGTCACGCTGCTGCCGCGCACGCAAGCCTTCGGTTATTACAATCACAACTTCGTGGCCCTGGCCCAGCGCTTGACCGACCACCTCGATCATGTCCCGGCCGGGGCAGCGCGGGAACGCTTGTGGCAGGTGCGGGCGGGCTACGTCGTGCTGGCCACCGGCGCGGCCGAGCGGCCGCTGGTGTTCCCGGACAACGACCGGCCCGGCATCATGCTGGCCGACGCGGCCCGCACCTTCCTCCACCGCTACGGCGTCAAGCCGGGCCGACGCGCCGTGATCGTGACGGCGCATGACGCCGCCTACCGGACCGCGCTCGAACTGCACCGGGCCGGCGTCACGATCGCCCGCATCGTCGACACACGGACGCGGCCGGCCGGGCTGGCGATCGATGCCGCCCGGAGCGCCGGAATCGCGACCATGACGGGCGCGACCCTCGTTGGTACCAAGGGCACCTTGCGAGTCTCGGGCGCCGTCGTGGCCCTCGCATCGGGCTCGGGCTCGACCGATCACGAGACCGTGCCCTGCGACCTTCTGCTGATGTCGGGAGGTTTCACGCCCGCCGTGCACCTCTTCTCCCAATCACGCGGCAAGCTTCGCTTCGACCCGGAGACGCAGCGCTACCTTCCGGGCGATCCGGCCCAGGTCCAGGGGTCGGCCGGGGCCTGCTCCGGCGCATGGGGGATCGGTCCGGCCTTGGCCGAGGGTCTGGCGGCCGGTCTGGCCGCGGCCGGACGGGGCACCGTGGGTCGCGGCGCCGGCACGGCCCAGGCCATGGGCGTGGCCGGCGACCATGCCGAGGACGCGGGCGGTATTCTCGGTGCCCTGCCGCACGGGCGCGACCCCGCGCGCGTCAAAGCCTTCGTCGACTTCCAGAACGATGTGACGGCCAAGGACATCAAGCTCGCGGTGCGCGAGGGTTTTCGCTCGATCGAGCACGTGAAACGTTACACCACGACCGGCATGGCGACCGACCAGGGTAAGACGTCGAACATGAACTCGCTCGCCATCGCGGCGGGCGCGCTCGGCAAGACCCTGCCGGAAATCGGGCTCACGACCTTTCGCCAGCCCTATACGCCGGTCACCTTCGGAGCACTGGCGGGTCTGGCGCGCGACGAACTCTTCGATCCGGTGCGCGAGACCCCGATCCATGGCTGGGCGGCAGCGCGGGGCGCACGCTTCGAGGACGTGGGCCAGTGGAAGCGCGCCTGGTACTTTCCCGAGGGCGGGGAGGATCTCCACGCCGCGGTCGCCCGCGAGGTGCGGGTCACGCGCGGGTTCGCCGGGCTCTTCGACGCCTCGACCCTCGGCAAGATCGAGGTCGTCGGCCCCGACGCGGCCGAGTTCCTGAACCGCCTCTATACGAACAGCTGGACGAAGCTCGCAGTCGGGCGCTGCCGCTACGGGCTGATGCTCAACGAGCCCGGCTTCGTGATGGACGACGGCGTGGTGGGGCGCGTCGCGCAGGATCGCTTCCACGTCACCACCACGACGGGCGGCGCACCCCGCGTGCTGAACCATATGGAGGACTATCTCCAGACCGAGTTCCCCGACCTCGAGGTCTGGTTGACCTCCGTCACCGAGCAATGGGCCGTCATTGCGGTGCAGGGTCCGCGAGCCCGCGACATCGTGGCGCCGCTTTGCGACGGCCTCGACCTCTCGGCTGCCGCCATGCCGCACATGACGATCAAGCTCGGCACGATCTGCGGCGTGCCGATGCGGCTGTTCCGCGTCAGCTTCACGGGCGAACTCGGCTTCGAGATCAATGTGCCGTCGGATTACGGCCGCGCCGTGTGGGATGCCGTCTGGGAACGCACCGAAGCGCTCGGGGGAATCCCCTACGGCACCGAGGCCATGCACGTGATGCGGGCCGAGAAGGGCTACGTGATCGTGGGCCAGGAGACCGATGGAACCACGACGCCGGACGACCTCGCCATGGGCTGGGCGGTCGCCGCGTCGAAGCCCGACTTCGTCGGCAAGCGCTCGCTCGGCCGCCCCGATCTCGCCGCTTCCGGCCGCAAGCAGCTCGTGGGTCTGCTGACCGAGGGCACGACCGTGCTGGAGGAAGGCGCCCAGATCACCGCCAACCCGGATCCCGCCACCGGCACCCATGCGATCGGCCATGTCACCTCGGCCTATTGGAGCCCGACCCTGAAGAAGCCCATCGCCATGGCGCTGGTCGAGAACGGCCGCGCTCTGACGGGCCAGGTGGTCCACGTGCCGATGCCGGGCGGCTCGCTGCCGGCCCGGGTCGCGTCGCCGGTTTTCTACGATCCCAAGGGGGACCGCCTCAATGGTTGAGCCGCCCATCAAGGTTGCCCGCGCGACCCCGTCGGCGGCCGGCGCGCTCGTGTCGATCGGGCTCGTGCCGCCCGCCACGCGCCTATCGTTCCGCGGGCCGCCGCAGGCGGCAGCGGCCTGCGGCGAGGCTTTCGGTTGCTCCCTGCCCCAGCAGGTCTGCCGGGCCGAGCAGCGCCGCGACCGTGCCGCGCTGTGGCTCGGGCCGGACGAGTGGCTGCTGCTGGCCCCCGAGGCCGAGACCGCGCCCTTGTTCGAGCGGATCGAGAGCGCGCTCGATGCGGTTCCACATGCGCTGGTCGACATCTCCCATCGGCAGGTCGGTTTCGCCATCGCCGGCGACGCGGCCTGCCCCGTGCTCAACGCCGGCTGCCCGCTCGACCTCGACCTCGGGGTCTTTCCGGTCGGCATGTGCACCCGCACCGTACTGGCCAAGAGCGACGTCGCGCTCTGGCGGCAGGCACCGGACCGTTTCAGGCTCGAGACCAACCGCTCTTTCGCCGATTACGTGGCAACCTATCTGCGGATGGCCGAGCGCGGAGTCTGATCGCCGCTGCGCGCGGACCAGAGCGCGAGTTCTTCGGGCTGCTGCGCGGTGGCGTCCTGCCGCGCCACGACCTCGTCGATCGACACGGGCGTGAAATCCCAGGCGTCGACACCGACGTCGCAGGACAGCGACGTGCCGGACAGCGTCGCGTGGGTGTGGCCGAAGAGGTGGCGCACGCCGCGGAACAGACCCGGCCAGGACCGCATCGGGTAATGCGACAGGTAGAGCCGTTCGGTCGCGCCCGAGGCTTTCGTCACCACGATCCGGGCGTGGTCCATGGGCGGCTCGACCCAGGGCAGCCCGAGGACCCGGTTGCTGTCGTGGTTGCCCGAGACGAGCCGCTTCGTGCCGGCGAGCCGCGCAAAGAGCGCGGCGCATTGCTCCCGCCCGAGCCCGCAGGTGAAATCCCCGAGGTGCCATACTTCGTCATCTCGATCGACCCGGGCATTCCAACGTGCGACCAAAGCCTCATCGTGCTCGGCAATGGTGCCGAAAGGTCGGGAGCGCAGGAGGCCGGCATGGCCGAAATGCGTGTCGGCGGTGAAGAAGGTCGTCATGGGGTCCCGCGGTCGGTCGATGGCTGAACGCCTCGAGCGGCGGGGCGCCCGTGCTGCGTAGCGCCGCAGGGCCGCCGGCCGTTCCCCCGTCGGCGCGATTATGGCATGGGAGGCGCATGGTCGACCTCGATCCCTCGCAGCGCCGCGCCGCCCGCGCCAATCACCCTGTCCAGCTCGTGCTGGCCGGTCCCGGTGCCGGCAAGACCTCGACCCTGGTGGGCCGCTTCCGCCATCTGCGGGACAGCGGCATCGATCCGCGCCGCATCATGGCGCTGACCTTCACCAAGAAAGCCGCCGAGGAGATGCGCGGCCGTATCGCGCGCGACCTCGCGCTCGAGTCCGGCGGCGATCTGAGGGTCTACACGTTCCACAGCCTCGCTCTGCGCTGCCTGCAGCGCAACCCCCATCTCGCCGGCTTGCCGGAGCGCATCGACGTCTGGAGCACCCCACAGCAGCGCGCCGTCTTCTCCGGCCGTCGCATGTTCTGGAACGACGAAGGCGACATCCTCGACATCATCGCGGGCGCCAAGGAGCAGTTGCTCGACGCCCGGCGCTACGCGAAAGGGCGCGCGCGTGACGACGAGGTGGGCCGCCGGGCCGCCGAGTTCTTCACGGTCTACGAAGAGGCCCTGCAGGCGGCCGGCGCCATCGACTTCGCCGACATGGTGCCGCTTCTCCTGAAGGCCATGGCGGCCAACCCAGCCTATGGCCGCTCGGTGGCGGGGGCCATCGACCACCTGCTGGTCGACGAATACCAGGACATCAACCTGGGCCAGCACCGGTTGATCGAGCACTTCCGCGGCGCCGGCGTGCATCTCTGGGCGGTCGGCGACGACGACCAGACGCTGTTCACCTTCAGGGCCGCCGACATCCGCTTCACGCTCGACTTCAAGCGACGGCATCGTGACGCCGTCCTGCACCTGCTCGACCGCAACTACCGCTCGACTCCCGACATCGTGGCGGCGGCGAAGCGGCTCATCGCCCGGAACCGGGACCGCTTCAAGAAGGATTACGGCGCGGTCCCGGACAGGCCGGGCACGGTGGCGATCCGCGGCTATGCGACGCCCGACATCGAAGTGCGGCAGGTGACGCGGGCCATCGCGGCACTGATCCGCGACGGCGTGCCGCCGCGCGAGATCGCCGTGCTGTACCGCGCCGGCTCGACGGGCCTCGCCTTCCAGGGCGCACTCGAGGCCATGCACATCCCCTTCGACGTGCGCGGCGCCGGGGACCTGTGGCAAAGCCCCGCCGCGCGGCTCTTCCTCGGCGCCTTGTTCTACCTCCTCGACGACGACGACCGCCGCGCCATTGAGAAGATGGGCACGGGCAAGCGGGGCGAAGCCGTTCGCCGGCGGCTCGACAAGGTGCCGGCCGCGGGCCGCAGCAGCTTTGCCCAGGCGTGCCGCCACGCCCGCAACGTCGTGTCGGACGCCCTGCCCAAGAAATCGGCCGAGCGCGAGCAGCGCGATTGGACGAACCTCTGCGACGCGCTCGCCGGCCTGGCCGGCGACTGCAAGGACCTCGACGAGCTGATGGACCGCATCGCCGCACAATCGCGGGCGCTGCGCACGCCGTCCGAGGATGCCGTGGTGCTGTCCACCGTGCATTCGGCCAAAGGGCTCGAATGGGACGCGGTCTTCGTGGTCGGCCTGGAGGAAGGCGTCATGCCCTCGGCCGGAGCCGAGATCGAGGAGGAGCGACGCGTCGCCTATGTGGCGGTGACACGGGCCAGGCGCATCCTCGGCCTCACCTACGCGGCGCAGCGTGGTGGAACCACGTCCAAGCGCTCGCGCTTCGTGGCCGAGTTCACCGGCGACGCCCTCGCCGGCACCGATGCCGACCACCCGGAAGCCGACAGCCTGCTGCCGCTGGGGCCGCCCTACCAGGAGGAGCCGCAGCCTGCGCCGCCGTCCCGGGCGCCGGCCGCCGCAGCGCCGATCGGCCCGGCCGCCGGCAAGGCCAAGGCACTTGGGGCCGACACCGACTCGCGTTCGAAGCGGAAGTGGGCCGTGGAACCCGCCGACATGGCGCCCTACGCGCCCGATCCGGACGCCGCGGCCGCGCAATGGACAGCCCGCGACGACGCCAAGCTCCAGGCGAGCTTCGCGGTGGCGAGCGGCCTCGACGAAATCTGCGCCGCCACCGGCAAGGCGCCCGATGCCGTGATGTCGCGGCTCGTGCGGCTCAAGCTCCTGCCGTCGAAGGCGGCCGCCCGGGCGATGTGGGGGTGAGCAGGCGCGATCAGGTCGGCGAGGCCTTCAGCCTGACCGAACCGACTTCCGCACGGGTTGAAACAGATCTGGGCGCAATGGAAAAGGAGTTGATTCGACGTTACAAGACGCAGCACCGCTACCCACGTTGGACACGTTAGAGAGGAAAAAATGCGATCGTGCCTATCGGCGGCCGCGGCCCTTCTCATGATGGGAGGGTTGGTATCCGCAACCAGGGCGGATACGCCACTGCCTGATCGCTGGCGCAAGACGATGACCAGCGATCCCGAAACTAATTACTTCCTCCGCAAATATTCAGAGTCGCTGCCTGATCAGATGGAAACCGTCGTGCGCAGCACCATGCTATTCCGCCTGCTCTCGGTTGGCTGTCGGGGTGTCAGTTTCGACAACAGTGTCATGGACGCCTATGTGAAGAATTCTGGCTTTTTTGAATTGCCGATCGAGACCGCGAAGGAGGCCTCGCGACTGGGTGCCGCGCTTTTCGATTATTTCGATTACGAAGCGCTGGCCCATCTGTGCGCGGGATCCGACTATCTGTTTGGGCCGAAAGGCGTCTTGTTGAAGAACGCGATGTCCAAGGGATCCGGAGAGCTTGCGATCCGGTACGAGCCTAAGAACCTGTATCTGAAGGTTCGGCCAATTCTCCCGGATTGAGACCCGACCAACTCGGACCATCTGCGTGTTTGGCTGCAACGGGTCGACTCCGGCCGGTGCCAAAGGGCTCAGATGAGGGTTCCCCCCCGTTGCAGTACCCCCGTAAACGATAGAACTTCCTTAAAGGGGATCTCTATCCTATCTCGCAAGTCCACACCCTGGCTCCCGTGACTCCCTACCTCGTCCTCAAATACCTCCACGTTCTCGGCGCGACCGTCATCCTCGGCACCGGGACCGGGATCGCGTTCTTCATGCTGATGGCGCATCTGAGCCGCGATCCCGCCTTCGTGGCCGGAACCGCCAGCATAGTGGTAGTGGCGGACGCGCTCTTCACCGCCGCCGCGGTGATCGCGCAGCCGGTGACGGGCTACCTACTGGCGCGCGAGACAGGCGTTGCCCTGACGGAGGGGTGGGTGGCGGTGTCGCTCGCTCTCTATGTCCTGGCCGGCCTGTTCTGGCTGCCTGTGGTCTGGATCCAGGCGCGCATGCGGGACCTCGCGAGAGCTGCGGCCCGGGAGGGTCGACCCTTGCCCGCGACCTATGACCGCCTGTTCCGAATCTGGTTCGCCTGCGGGTTCCCGGGTTTCGGTGCCGTCCTGGCGATCGTCTGGCTGATGATCGCCAAGCCAGCACTGCCGGGATGAGCAAGACGGAACCGGTCGCACGTATCGTGGTCCTGGGTGCCTCGGGGCTGATCGGCCAGACCGTGGGCGAGGGGCTGGCGCAGGAGGGTTTCGCGGTCACCGCGGTGGCGCGCCGCTTCACGGCCGCGCAGACGGCGGCATTCGGCCGGCAGGCCGTGACATGCCCGATGGCCGACCTCGATCCCGATGCGCTGGCCCGCCTGCTCTCCGAGCACCGACCCGACGTCGTTCTCAACTGCCTCGGCGTCCTTCAGGACGGTCCGCGCGGGACGACGCAGGATGTGCACGCCGCCTTCGTGGCCCGACTGCTTCGAGCGATCGGAGCACAGAGCCGGCCGGTGCTCCTCATGCATGTTTCGATCCCGGGGCAGGCCAAAGACGACGCAACCCCATTCAGCCGGACCAAGCGGGAGGCCGAGACCCTGATCGCGCGATCCTCCTGCCCTTTCGTCATCCTCAGACCCGGCTTCGTGATCGCGCCCGGAGCCTATGGCGGCAGCGCATTGATCCGCAGCCTTGCCGCCCTGCCCCTGGCCTTGCCGCAGGCGCTGGCGGACCGCCCTTTCGGCACGACGGCAGTCGACGACATCGTCCGGACCGTGTCGTCCATCGCCCGGCGGTGGAACGCAGGCGAGCGACGGTGGAACGCCGTCTGGGACATCGTGGAGGACCGGCCGGCAACGGTCGGCACCGTGCTGGAGGCGTTCCGCCGCCGCTTCGGGGGAGCAAAGCCGGTCCGACGGCTCCCAGTCTGGCTCCTGCGCGCCGGCGCCCGGGCGGGTGACGCCGCCGCTCTGCTCGGCTGGTCGCCCCCGGTCAGGACGACGGCTCTGCGCGAGATGATGCGCGGGGTCGAGGGGGATCCGCGGCTCTGGATCGCCGAAAGCGCGTTCCAGCCGATGCAGCTGTCCCAGACGCTCGAGCGCCTGCCCTTGACCATCCAGGAGCGATGGTTCGGTCGCCTGTTCCTGCTGAAGCCTCTGATACTGGCCTGTCTGGCCATGTTCTGGATCGGGTCGGGGCTCATCGCGCTGTTCGCCGCGTTCGAGGCCGCCACCGCCATCCTGGCGACGCACGGTCTGCCGGATGGCTTGGCCCGGGCCATCACGGTTGTCAGCAGCCTCGCCGACATCACGGTCGGCCTCGCGATCGCGTGGCGTCGAACCTGCCGGTTAGGCCTGCTCGGCGGCATTGCGGTATCGTTGTTCTACATGGCGAGCGCCACCTTGATCGCGCCGGACCTCTGGACCGAGCCGCTCGGCGCTCTCGTGAAGACCGGCCCGGCCATCCTACTCATGGCGGTCGCTCTCGCGATGCTGGTCGAACGATGAGCGAGAGAGTTGCCTTCCGCCCTTCTCCGAGGGCGCGAGACGCTACGGCCCGACGCTCATGGCAACGGCCGAAGCCCCCATGACCATCGCCCCCTCTGCTACCCTGATCCGGCGATGCCAAATGGGCTATGCTCTGCCCGGCACCGCCAAAGGATCTCGCGACGTGTGACGAACGCGCTGGATGATAACCGCATCGGCGGTGACGCGGTAGAAGATCAGGCAGGGAAAGGGGCTGACGATCATGCGCCGGACATCGTCGACTGTTCTGCAATACGGCTGATGATCGCGTCGATTTGGCGTATAACCCCCCTTGGTGAAGGCCACCCTCACGGAATGGGCTTTGTCCAAAGGGCTTCGATTTCCTCATCCCTGGCGAGTTCGCCGCGCTCGATCTCCTCATCGGCCTCGGCGAGATCGGCACGTTCCTCGGACGTCAACCGGACGACGGGCCGGTATCTCTCGGCAAGCCGCAGGAGCGTGCGGGCAAGGTCGTCCTGTACGTCGGGGGGTAGACCGCGCACGGTTTCGACGGCATGTTCGAGCAGATTGGTCATGAGCACCATCATGAACGGGAAATACTTTGAAATATAGGGATTTCGGAGACCCGTTTCGCAGCGAGTAGCTTGAGCCGAACGGCCGAGCTTCGGCTATGCGACCCGCGCCTTCTCGAGCGCACGGTGCACGGCTTCGGACTCGTGGACGATCGTGGCGAGATGGGCCATGGCCATCGCGTCCGGCCGGAACCGGCCCTGTTCCCAATCCCGGAGGCGGGCAACCGTGATGCCGTGGGTCTCGGCGAAGACGGTGTGCGTCATCCCGCGCGCCCGGCGCACGCACTGAACGAACCGGGCCATCCGCACGCGTTCGAGTTCGTCGTCGGTGAAGGGTGGATTGTCCGGGTCCGTCTCGGCGTTCCGTTCGATATCCTCGGGCGTGAGAGCGCCGATCGCCGCACGTGCCTCATCGGAGAGCATCGGAGGATTGGCGTGGTCCAGCTTGGCTCGCCCATAAGCTCGCTCCTCCTGGACCTTCGCACGCCAGGCTGAGATCAGCCGACACGTGGTGCCGCGCATCACGAACACCGCGGTGAACAGGGAACCCTCGATCGACCCGATCGTCTTCCGGCGCTCGTCGCCGTCCTCGGCTCGGCTAGTGTCGATCGTGATGCGGGTGGGATCTACGAAGATCGCCAATGCGTCCGTAAACGAGAACCTATGCTTGCGGAAGTTTGCTTCCGCATTCGCATCGTCCCACTCGAAGTCGACCGGACCGACTCTCTCTTACGGCGAAGTACGGGATAAACCCACCCGCCTTCAACCCACCTCCCACTGGTGGGGAGGATCGTAAGATCGCCGGCCCTGCCCGCCTCGACAGCGCTCACAGCCCAGCTTAAGACGCCACGTGAGCCGGGCATGACGACCAGGCCAGGACAACCCACCATGCTCGAAATGCGCAAGCTCGGCCGCACCGGGGTCGAAGTCACGTCGATTTGCCTCGGCACCATGACCTGGGGCCAGCAGAACACCGAGGCGGAAGGCCACGCCCAGCTCGACCTCGCGACCGGCCGCGGCATCAATTTCATCGACACGGCCGAGATGTATTCGATCCCACCCCGGGCCGAGACCCAGGGCTCGACAGAGCGCATCATCGGCACCTGGCTCCAGTCGCGCCGCGGTCGCGACCGGCTGGTGATCGCGACGAAGGTCAGCGGCCGGTCGAGCAGTCCCTGGATCCGGCCGGACGGCAAGGGCGCGCGGCTCGACGAGGCCAACATCCGTTACGCGGTCGAGCAGAGCCTGAGACGGCTGCAGACCGACTACATCGACCTCTACCAGCTGCACTGGCCGGACCGGCAGGTGAGCCTGTTCGGTGCTGGGGGCAACGTGTTCCGCGACCTGCCCGAGACCGACGACGCGGTCCCGATCGCCGACACGCTCGGCGTGCTCGGTCGGCTCGTGGCGGGGGGCAAAATCCGCCACGTCGGGCTCTCGAACGAGACCGCATGGGGCGTGTCGCGTTTCCTGCAGGCGGCCGAAACGGGCCGTGGGCCGCGCGTGGCCTCGATCCAGAACAGCTACAATCTCGTCAACCGCAACTTCGAGCTCGGGCTGGCGGAGTTCGCCCTGCGCGAGGACCTGGGACTCCTGGCCTATTCGCCGCTCGGCCAGGGCTATCTGACGGGCAAGTACCAGAACGGGGCGCGTCCGCCCGGCGCCCGTTCGACCCTGTTCAACCGCGGCCAGCGCTACGAGAAGCCCGGCGTCGGGGTGGCGATCGACGCCTATCTGGCGCTCGCCCGCGAAGTGGGCCTCCACCCCGTCCACCTGGCGCTGGCCTTCGTGACGTCGCGCAAGTTCGTGACCTCCAACATCGTCGGGGCGACCAGCACGGCGCAGCTCGAGACCATCCTGGCATCGGCCGATGTGACGATGTCGCCTGACCTCGAAGACCGCATCGACGCGATCCATCAAGTCCACCAGAACCCGGCGCCCTGATCGGCGCGTGGCACCCAGCCTTGCGGAGCTCGGTTCGGCGGGCAATCTTGCCGTCGGGGCAACGGGAATCGGCGGGGAGTCGACCGTGGCATCGGGTTACGCCATCCGCCGCGAAGACGACGGCACCTGGACGGTCTACGACCGCGCCACCGACATGCCGGCCGTCATCAACGACATTCCTCAGATCGGCCATTCCGAGGAGGATGCGCGCGACGTGGCGCGCGAACTCGACGAGTTGCTTGACGACGACGAGGAATGAGCGACGTCCCGGTCACGGTCCGGCGGGACTCACCGCTTCACGCCGTTTTTCGCTTGGTGGTTCCACGACACGGGTTCCGACGCGCTCGTGCGACTCGCGGGAGCGTACTCACTCGGCGAGGTCGCGCATCACCTTGATCAGATCCGACTTGCCCTCGAATCCGATGCCCGGAATGTCCGGCATGGTGACGTGGCCGCCCTCCACCAGCACGCCGTCCGGGAAACCGCCGAACGGCTGGAACAGGTCGGGGTAGCTCTCGTTGCCACCGAGCCCGAGGCCAGCCGCGATGTTGAGCGACATCTGATGGCCGCCGTGGGGGATGCATCGTGCGGGTGACCAGCCGGCGACGGTCATTGCCGCCAGCGTGCGCTGGAATTCGCAGAGCCCGTAAGACAGCGCGCAGTCGAACTGCAGCCAGTCGCGGTCGGGCCGCAGGCCGCCGTACCGGAGCAGGTTGCGGGCGTCCTGGTGGCTGAACAGGTTCTCGCCCGTCGCCATCGGACCCGGATAGACCTCCGCCAGCGCGGCCTGCAGCGCGTAATCCAGCGGGTCACCGGCCTCCTCGTACCAGAACAGCGGGTAGTCGCGCAGCATCTTGGCGTAGGCGATCGCGTCCTCCAGCGTCAGCCTCCCGTTGGCGTCGACGGCCAGCCGCGCCTGGCCGTCGAGTTCCTTCAACACGGCCTCGATGCGCGGGCGGTCCTCGGCGAGGCCGTTGCCGATCTTCATCTTCACGACCGTGTAGCCGCGGTCGAGGTAGCGGCGCATCTCGGCCCGGAGCTGGTCGATCCCCTTGCCGGGATAGTAGTAGCCGCCCGCCGCATAGACGAAGACCCGCGGGTCGGCCCGGCGCCCATGGCGCTCGGCGAGCAGCCGGAACAGCGGCTTGCCGGCGATCTTGGCCACGGCGTCCCAGACCGCCATGTCGATGGTGCCGACCGCGACCGAACGCTCGCCGTGCCCGCCCGGCTTCTCGTTCCTCATGAGGGTGGCCCAGATCCGGTCCGGGTCGAAGTTCTCACCGGCATCGTCGAGCAGGGTTTCCGGTGCAGCCTCACGCAGGCGCGGCGCGAACCGTTCGCGGATGAGGCCGCCCTGGCCGTAGCGGCCGTTCGAATTGAAACCGTACCCCACCACGGCGCGTCCGTCGCGAACGACGTCGGTCACGACCGCGACCAGCGACAGGGTCATCTTCGAAAAGTCGATGTAGGCGTTGGCGATCGACGACGCGATGGGGACCGTCACGTCCCGGATGTCCACGATGCGCATGCGCGTTCTCCCGGTTCCGCCGTCGGCCCGGCTCACCCGCCGGCCCGCTCCTTGCGCCGCTCGTTCCACCAGGCGAGCCGCCGTTCGATGTCACGCTCGAAGCCGCGTTCGGATGGCCGGTACAGTGTCTGCGGACCGATGGCATCGGGCCAGTAGTTCTGGCCCGAGAAGGCGTCGGGCTCGTCGTGATCGTAGCGGTAGCCCTCACCATATCCCTCGCGCTTCATCACCTTGGTGGGCGCGTTGAGGATGGTCTTGGGCGGCAGCAGAGAGCCGTGCTGCCTGGCCATCGCCATGGCGGCCTTGAAGGCCGTGTAGACGGCGTTCGATTTCGGCGCGGTCGCGAGGTAGACGACCGCCTGCGCGATGGCGAGTTCACCCTCCGGGCTGCCCAGGAAATCGAAGGCGTCCTTGGCGGCGTTGGCCACCACCAGGGCTTGCGGGTCGGCCATGCCGATGTCCTCGGACGCCATGCGGACCACGCGTCGCGCCAGGAACAGCCGGTCCTCCCCGGCGTCCAGCATGCGGGCGAGATAGTAGAGCGCCGCATCCGGGTCGGAGCCGCGCACCGCCTTGTGCAGCGCCGAGATCAGGTTGTAGTGGCCGTCCTGCTTCTTGTCGTAGAGCGGTGCACGGCGTTGCACGGCCTCGACCAGGCCGGCGGTGTCGAGCATCTCGCCCGCCCCCGTGGCGCGCCAGACATCTTCGGCGAGGTTGAGGAGCGCGCGTCCGTCGCCGTCCGCCATGCGGATCATCGCGTCGCGGGCCTCGGCGTCGAGCGGCAAGGGCTTCGCCTCCACACGCTCGGCCCGGATCAGGAGACCCCCCAGCGCCTCCGCATCGAGCGCCCGAAACACCAGGACGCGGGAGCGCGACAGGAGTGCGCCGTTGAGCTCGAAAGACGGGTTCTCGGTCGTGGCCCCGATCAGTGTCACGGTGCCGTCCTCCATCACGGGCAGAAAGCCATCCTGCTGGGCGCGATTGAAGCGGTGGATCTCGTCGACGAAAAGGAGGGTGCCTCGCCCGGCCCGGCGCCGCCCCCGCGCGTCCTCGAACAGTCTCTTCAGGTCGGCGACGCCCGAGAAGATGGCCGACACGGCCACGAAAGCGAGATCCGTGCGACTGGCCATCAGCCGCGCCACCGTGGTCTTGCCGGTTCCGGGCGGGCCCCAGAAGATCAGCGAGCCCGGAGAGCCGCCGGCCAGCAGGCGTGTCAGCGCGCCGTCCGGCCCCACCAAATGGGCCTGCCCGGCCACCTCGTCCAATGACTGCGGCCGTAGCCGGTCGGCCAACGGCCTTTCGACCGATGCCGACTCGTCGGGCGACTGTGCAGGCGCCGATCCGGCATCCGCCACGCCGACGCCCGCACGGCTGAAAAGATCGGTCATGGCCCGCTCCGCCGCTCTCGCGGCTCGTCAGCCGCCCAGTTCGGACTCGATGATCTGCCCGCCACGGTCCAGTGTCACGTGCCAGAAATCCTGGCGGGCCGCCGTGGCCCGCTCCAACTGGCGCGTGGTGCCGATCTTGGTCCGGCCGATGCCGAGGATCACGTCGCCCTTCTGCAGGCCCGTCATGGCGGCCGCCGAATTGTCCGCGACATCGCTCACGACGACGCCCTGGCGCGTGCCGTTGAGTTGGAGGTCGTCGGCGACGGCTGGAGAGTAGTTGACGACGGTGGCGCCCGAGAAGGGCGAGTCGTTCTTCAGCGTCACGGCATCGCGCGCCGGTGTCTCGGGCGGAGGGACCAGACGCAGTGCCAGCTTGACGTCCTGGGGGCCGCGCCGGACCGTCAGGGCCGCCGTGCCGCCGAGCGGCTTCGTGGCGATGCGGTAGCCGAAGGCGTCAGGATCGTCGACCGGTGCTCCGTCGACCGCCACGATGACGTCGCCGCGCTTCAGGCCGGCCTCGACCGAGGGACTGCCGTCAGTGAGATCCGAGACCAGCACCCCGGCCGGCCGGTCGAGACCGAGGGCCTCGCCCATGTCGCGCGTGACTCCTTGCAGGCTCGCGCCGAGCCAGGGGCGTTGCACCCGGGCTGCGCCGGCCCGGGCCGCCGCCACGACACCCTTCACCATATTGACCGGGATCGCGAAGCCGATGCCGACGCTGCCGCCGGACTGCGAATAGATCGCCGAATTGACGCCGATCAGCCGCGCCTTCATGTCGACCAGCGCGCCGCCCGAGTTGCCGGGATTGATGGCGGCGTCGGTCTGCACGAAATACTGGTAGTCGCTCTTCCCGACCTGGCTGCGGGCCAGCCCCGACACGATGCCCTGGGTCACGGTCTGACCCACGCCATAGGGGTCGCCGATCGCCAGCACGATGTCGCCGACCTCGAGCGTGTCAGAGTCGCCGAAATCCATCACGGGGAGATTGACGGCGCCTTTGAGCCGCAGCACCGCGAGATCGGTGCGCTGGTCGCGCAATACGATGTCGGCCGGAAACTCGCGCTTGTCCGACAAGGCCACCTTCACGTCCGTCATGTCCTCGATGACGTGGTAATTGGTGACCACCAGCCCGGAGGCGTCGACGATGACGCCGGATCCGAGCGACTGAGCACTCGGATTGCCCGGCCGCTGGCCGCCGCCGAAGAACTGCTGGAACACGGGATCGTCGAGCAGGGAGTTGCGCGGGCGTTTCTCGACCCGCGACGCATAGACGTTGACGACGGCGGGCTGGGCCTTCTTGGCCACGGGCGCGAAGGACAGCACCACATCGGCCCTCGCCTGCGGCACCAGACGATCCTCGGCGAATGCCGCCGAGGACGGCACCACGCTGGCCAGCAACAGCAGCGGCAGGACGGGCCTGAGAAAGGGAGGGATCGGCATGGGAGGACTCCGTGTCGACGAAACGCGAAAGGGCCGGGCGGCATAAGCCCCGGCCCTTTCGAATCGTTTTTTGCCCACCAGCCCGCTGCGAGGCCCGGGGGGTTCCGTTCAGGCCGCGTCGGCGTCGGGCGAAGCCGTGTAGGTGCCGAGCGACGAGCCTTTGGCGTCCACGTCACGGTCCACGAATTCGATCACCGCGAGCGGCGCATTGTCGCCGTAGCGGAAGCCGGCCTTGAGCACGCGGCAATAGCCGCCCTGCCGATCCTTATAGCGCGGTCCGATGACGTCGAAGAGCTTCTTGACGATCGCGGGCTGGCGCACCTCGGCCATGGCCATGCGCCGGGCGTGCAGGTCGCCACGCTTGCCCAGCGTCACCAGCTTCTCGACCACGGGGCGAAGATCCTTAGCCTTCGGCAAGGTCGTGACGATCTGCTCGTGGTGGATGAGGTTGGCGCACATGTTGGCGAACATGGCCTTGCGATGCTCGGCCGTGCGGTTGAACCGGCGCTTGGCGCGTCCGTGATACATGGCGGTCTCCTGGTCGGTTATGC
>JAABUM010001395.1_pt1 | contig 36387 bp, 35 predicted proteins | sample 5559161 | NCBI WGS metagenome assembly JAABUM01 (sample SAMN10711868, study PRJNA513369) | rock metagenome | isolation source: Antarctica rocks | place: Antarctica: Victoria Land, Siegfried Peak nord
GAAGGTGCACGCCGAACCGCTGCCCGCAGACCTCCGGCCGCTCGTGCTGCCCACCCCTCGGCACGGACTCCGCGGAGAGCTGGAGATCGACGCCGAACTCGGCGTCGTCGTCGCCGCCGACTGGACGCTCGACGAGCGGTTGGTAGAAGCAACCACGCTGCTCGATCTACACGCAGACGAGTCGGCAGCAGCACAGACATTTCGCTTCGAACCTCCGTCCGGAGCCAACCTGTCTGAAGGAACGCTGAGCCCTATACCGACACGCTTCAAGCCCGCTTTCGCGGTCGGCATCCTGACCGCTGTCATCAGCGAGCACACAGCACGGCTACTCAGCCGCCTCCCAAGCCGTTCCAAGACCTGAGCACCAGTGCACACATGGTGAGCTGAACCCTTGGGGGCGTCCGGTTGACGTGTGGGCTGCGGTGGTAGGCGGTGGTAGACATAGGTGCCTCCTTGTGCAAGGGGGGTGAGCCGCCCCGGGCCTCCGCATCCCCCGGGGCGGTTCTTGTGCCGTCCGTTGCTGGTTCGCCTGGGCAGCGAGCCCTGGTGCCGGTGCGTTGAGCGGCGCGGGGTCGTAATCGATGACGGGACGGCCAGTAGCCTGCCGAGGACGCCCCACAACCCCCGCCAGAACCCGGCTCAGCCAAGACCCGACCCGCCTCCGGCGCTTAGCGCACGATCCTGCACGGTTGCTACTCAAACCCCGAGCAGGCCCGGCAGCTGCTCGCCGGACGCCTTGGGTCGAACGACTGGCCCGGCCGGGCGCGCTGCCATCCGAGCAGCAGGCCCACGACGGGCGTTGTCGACGAACGTGACGTCAGTCGTGTGCCGAGCTCCGTCGATCCACCCGAATTGCCCTGCCTTGGCCGCGGCCACCAGCCTTTAGGTAGGGCTGGCTACCCCTTGGCGGTTGGGCGCACGACGATTTCGCTGACGTCGACGTCGGCGGGTTGCTCGATGGCGAAGGCGATGGCTCGGGCGATCGCCGAGGGGGGCATGGCCGTCCGGCTTCGTCGCTGTTGCAGCTGAGCTTTGACCTGAGGGTTTGCGATGGTGTCGGCGAAGCTCGTCCGGGTCATGCCCGGTGAGATGACCGTGACGCGGAGCTGGTCGCCAGCTTCTTGCCGCAGGCCCTCGGAGATGGCCCGAACAGCCATCTTGGTGCCGGCGTAGACCGACATGGCCGGCAGGACGGTGAACGCGGCGGTGGACGCCAGGTTGACGAAGTGCCCGCTGCCTTGTTCGCGGAAGACGGGCAGCGCCGCTGCGATCCCGTAGAGAACACCTTTGACGTTGGTGTCGATCATCGCCTCCCAGTCCTCGACGCGCAGGTCGTCCAAAGGGGAAATGGGCATGACGCCGGCGTTGTTCACCAGGACGTCGAGCCTGCCGAAGCGCTTGCGCGCCACTTCGACGAGGCCGGCCAGGTCGGTGCGCCGCCGCACGTCGGTCGGCGCGCAGGCCACCTGTCCGCCGAGATCGGCGATGCGTGCCCTCAGAGCTTCAAGAGGGCCGAACCGTCGCGCGCCGAGGACGAGCTTGGCGCCCCGCTCGGCTAGTAGGACAGCGGTCGCCTCGCCGATCCCGCTGCTGGCACCTGTGATCGCGACGACTTTCGGTTGAGCTTCGAGCATCACACTTCGCCTCCTCTTGCCGCGGCAGCGGCACAGCGGTGCCGCTCCACCACCCCGCGTACCGTTCGACCGGATCTGTGTCCGGTTCCTGGGACGCTACCGGACGCATGTCCGGTAGGGGCCGGGTCGGGAGGAAGTGGGCGGGTGACCGGGGTGGAGCGGGCGGCGGCGCAGCGGCCGCTGCGCTTGGACGCGCAGCAAAACCGCGCCCGGATCCTGGCCGCTGCCCGGGCCGCCCTGGAGCTCTCCGGAGACGTTTCGCTGCAGGCGATCGCCAGAGCGGCCGGGGTAGGGCAAGGCACCTTGTACCGGCACTTCCCGGACCGGCAGGCCTTGGTGCTCGCGGTGCACCGCTACGACGTGGCCGATCTCGTCGACGCTGCCCCCGTGCTGCTGCGGGCGCACCCGCCTTTCGAGGCGCTGCGACTGTGGTTCGACCGGCTCGCCGACTACGGACGGCTCAAGCACGGCCTCGCCGGCGCGCTGCACACCGTCACCCGGGCCAAGCTCGCGAGCGAGGGCTACGAGCCCGTAGTGGCCGCGATCGCCCTGCTACTGCAGACAGCCCAGCAGGCTGGGGCGGTCCGACGCGACGTCGACGCCGAGGAGGTGCTGCTCCTGGTCGGGTTCCTGTGGCGGATCGACCTCGACGCCGACTGGCAGCAGCGCTCCCAACACATGCTCGAACTCGTGATGGACAGCCTGCGCAACCCGACGACCGCGAGCTGTTGACCTCAGAGGCGACGGACTACGCCCCAGGTCGGGGCGAACCGGCCGGAAGCAGGCGACCGCGTTCGTCCGGCGGGGTGTACCCCAGCCTGACGTCAGGACCAGTCCGAGAAAGCGTCAGGTTAGAGCCCGATCGCTGGTTGATGGACACTTGCCACTGCGGGTCTCAGGGTCCAGCCTGACACCTTCTCAGTCGCCGAGGTAAGCACGGGCGCCAGGTCCGTTGGGGACCCTGTTCGAACTGCAACCGCGGCGCCCGGTCGTGCATGAGCACGATGTGCTCCCCAGCAAGCTGGGTCCAGGCTGCGCAAGTGCGTCAGTGCTGACGCGCTGCTTGGATGCGCTGCTGGCGGCGCTGGGAGCGCGTGTCGTGCCGACACGCTCGGCCAGCGCGTGCGGCGGGACTGAGGCGAGCAAGGCTCTTAGGGCTTCGACGACGATGGTGTGGCTCGTGTTCGTACCGCCGCTTGCGCTGCCCGATACGACCTCTGAGCCAGGGCTCCCTAACTTGTCGACGTTGGGGGATCACTCCGGCGTCACCGGCCGCACTCGCTGCGTGCGATGGGTGCCTTCAACTTCAACAACCGCGCGGCGTCCGGAGACAGCGAGTGCGCAGCGGCTCCGGCAGATGCCAAGGCGGCGTACGACATGAACGAGAACCTAGCTCCCCAGACCTCCGCACGTGGCCGTCATCCAGGTCTGATGCAGCGCGTCGCTACGGGCACGATGCCCTGCGGGGTCAGGCCCGGGTCGCGTCCATGACGCCGGCCGCGCGCAGACCGTGCGCTCATCAGCGTGACCCGGTCGCTCGTGCCGGTCTACGCCACGCGGCACGAGGCGCAGGACCCGTCGCGGACAGACGTGACCGCCCAACGGGACTGCCGCCACGTCGAATCAGGAGGGGCGGTCGTACGGTTCAACTCCCTGCAGGACGTCGCGCACACCCACCTCGAGAGCGCCTGCTATCGCCGTGAGCTTCCCCAGGCTCGGGACGGTGCGATCGTGCTCGATGTCGTTCAGGTAAGAGACCGACACCTGGGCCGACTCCGCCAGCGCCGCCAGCGTCAGGCCCCGACCGCGGCGAAGTTCGCGCAGGCGGGTTCCCAAGGTCGCCGGCGCCATTCCCGCAGGGTAGGCGGGACACCAGACAGTTCGTCTATACGTTGGTACCGTATACGTTGTGGACGTAGGTAGCAGAGAACCGGCGGTCGATCGAGTCGTCAGTGCGTTCATCCCCCAGGGTCGACGGGCACGCGCTGCCTGGTCCTACACGCATGGAGTGGTTTCCGAAGCCGCCCGAGTCAGCACCCGCTCGCCTCGCAACGCTGCGAAATACCTCAGCCACCTCTCCGACTTCGCAGCGTGGGCACATGAGCAAGGCGTTCCGCCGACGCTCCAGGCTCTGCTGGACCCGGAGGTGATCGAGCGCTACATCGCCGTCGGGATGGCTGGGGCCAAGGACAGCACGCGTGCCACGAGACGGGCGATTCTCCGACGGATAGGGCGGCACTGCTCCTCCCCGCCGCAAGACCTGCCCCCGCCGATCGCGTACCGACGGGTCAGGCCGCCGTACAGCTCGAACGAGGTACGAGGGCTTCTTGCGCTCGCGAGTGCCCAGCCGACAGCGAGCCGCCGCAGGACGCTGCGCGCAATCCTGCACCTCGGCCTCGGCTGCGGCATCGCCTCCCGCGACTTGGCCTGGGTGCGCGGGCAGGACATCGAGCAGTTGCCGGACGGGTCTGTCAGCGCGACGGTGAGCGGCGGAACCCGCCCGCGGAGCGTGATCACGCTGCAAGCGCATGAGGCCGCGCTTATGGAGATCGCGCGGCTCTCGCGAGACCGGCTGCTGATCGGCGGCAGCACCCGCGGGCGGCGGAACGTCACGCGGGGACCTCTGGACAGCGTTGTTGGGGGCGAGGATCTTCCGCGGCTGGAGACGGCGCGGCTGCGATCGACGTGGCTGCTCACCCACCTGCGCGCGCGCACCCCACTTCCCGCGCTGATGCTTGCCGCCGGACTCACGACGGTGCGGCCCCTCGAGGACCTGCTGCACCACTGCCCAGTGGACGTCGACACGGCCCGGGTCGCGCTTCGGACTGCCGGATGATCCGACGCCGGGACATCACCCGGACACTCGAGTGGGTCGACGCCAGCGGTGTCCCGGACGTGCTCGAGGAAGTACTGCGCCCCACTGGCCGGGGACGCCCGCGGCAGCTGACGGTCAGGGCGTTGCTGGTCGGGCTGAAGCTCGCCGTGGACAGCGCGAAGACGGCCTGCTTGACCGACGTGTTCGTCGTACTGACCGAGGTTCTGCCCGAGGCGGTGCAGCACGACCTGGGGGTGCGGGACCGCCGTACCGGGCGCGTCATCACCGTCCACCAGGTCCGCCGGCTGCTCGACAGCATCAAGAACCGACTCGACCCGGCAGCATCAGACGGGCCCAATGACCGCGCCGGTCGCCTCTCTGTGCTGCAGCAGGTCCTGGATGACCTGCTTGCCGCGACCATGCCGGCCGAGCTCCCGACCAGCGGCGCGTATGCCGTTGACGGGACCGGCACCTGGTCGTGGGCCCGCGGCAAGGACCGGCAGACGACCGCCGCCGACCCGGACGCCGCCTGGGGAGTCAAGACCAGCAAATCAGGCAAGCAGGAGCGCTACTTCGGCTACGAGCTGCACGCCGTCGTCCGGGTCGGCCGGCTCCATGACGAGCGCCCGGTGCCGTGCCTCGCCGAACGCATCGTCGTGACCCCCGCGTCCACGAACTGCGCGCAAGCCGTGCTGCCCGCTATCGCCAGGATGCGCAACGAGGGCCTGCGGCTGCGGGAGGTGATCGCCGACCGGGGATACACATACAAGACAGGCTGGAGCCGCAGCCTGCGCGCCCTCGACGTCGACTCGGTGCTGGACCTGCACCCGACGCAACTCGGCGCCAGGGGTAGCCACGCCGGGGCGCGCTTGATCGCCGGTGTCCCCCACTGCCCCGCCACACCCGAGGCATTCGACGTCATCCCGCGCCCCGAACGACTCGCCGCATCCCCCGCCCTCGAGGTGTTCCTCGAGCGGATCAACACGCGGGAGCAGTGGGCCCTGCGCCGCGTCGCGGGCCCAGACAGCAGCGGCGCCGAGCGGTACGAATGCCCCGCGCGAGCCGGCAAGGTGCGGTGCCGGCTCGTCGAGCAGTCCATGGCGCAGCTCGTCACGCTGCCCAAGGTCCTCGATCCGCCGGAGCCGTCAGCGCACAAGTGCTGCTCGCAGCGGACAGTCACTGTCCCGGGTGACGTCGACTACAAGTCCCGGCAGCGGCACTACTGGGGCAGTCGCGGCTGGATCAGCTCGTTCAGCCGGCGCTCGCGCGTTGAGGGCTGGTTCGGGAACGTGAAGGACCGCTCGCGTGAGGCGTTGGCCCGCGGCGCGTTCCGCGTCATGGGCCTGTGCAAGAGCTCACTCATGCTCGGCATCTACGCAGCCGCCACGAACCTGCGCCTGCTCGAGGCCTGGGCCATCAAGGTCGGTCTCAGCGAGCCACCCGCACTGGCTTGCCCCGCGAAGCGGCCGACGTTAGCGCCCGCCGCCTTTGACTTCGGCCGCAGGGGCGACCCCAACAGCGACCCGCCAGACGGCTGAGCCCAACAGCGCCTCTGTTCTTGATCAAATAGCCCGCCCCGGTAGGCGCCGCATGAGCGGAGGCATCGGCCCGGTGCCCGCACCGTCGCCAGCGCAAGGCTGATGCGGCGGGAACACACCGCGGCGGGCACGCCTCTTCGCAAAGAAGCGCCCCATCCCTCGTTCTGAAGGCTGAGGCGCTTCCGTGCTGTGACTTTCGTGAGCATCCACGGCGTAGAACCGTGAACACCCCTCGGTGGAGGTGGCGGGAATCGAACCCGCGTCCTCCAGAACCGAACCAGGGCTTCTCCGGGCGCAGTCTGCTCTTTGTTTCTCAGCCCCACCGGTCCCGCAGACAAGCCGGTGTGGGCTCAGTCGCTGTTTGCTTTTCCGTTCGACCCCGCGACCGGGCCGACCGGTGAGCTCCCTGTCGACGCCAGACCCCGGGCCGGGAGCACTCCCGGGCTGACGGCTACGACACTCGCTTAGGCAGCGAGAGCGTAAGCAGGCTGCGTGTTGTTGGCAGCTATTGTTTCGAACGGATCGTTTACGAGACAACCGTTCATCCTCGGCCCGCTTCCCCTGCCTCGACACCTGGAGTCGAAGCCAGTCACCCCCTGGTTGTTGCTTGCCTGCCGGTACCTGTGCCATAGCCGAACGACCACGACACCGTTCATTGTTCCCTCTCGATGCAGGCCTAGTCCAGCCGGTTCACCCGTCCAGCGCGCGTCGCAGCAGGAATCGGCATGACCGGCGCCACTCAAACCAGCACCCCACCGTGAGGATCAGAGCCCGCCGCTCGGGGGACGAGTAGCAGCGTGGCCGTCCAGCAGGAGCATCAGCACGGCGTGACAGGTGCGGCCGGCGAGGCGATGTCCGACGACGGACAGGACCCGCGCCGCTGGGCCGCACTCGGGGTGGTACTGCTTGCCGGGTTCATGACGCTGCTCGATGTGAGCATCGTCAACGTCGCCCTGCCCTCGATCCGCTCCGGTCTGAGGGCATCGTCCAGCACCCTGTCGTGGGTCCTGTCGGGCTACGCGCTGACCTTCGGGCTCGTCCTCGTGCCCTCCGGCCGGGTCGGTGACGCCCGGGGCCGCCGCAACGTGTTCGTCCTTGGAATCTCCCTGTTCACCGTCGCCAGTGCAGCAGCCGGCGTGGCGACCGGCTCCACGTGGCTCGTCGCAGCGCGGCTCGTCCAGGGCGTGGCGGGCGGCATCATCACGCCGCAGATCACGGGCTTGATCCAGCAGCTGTTCCGCGGGGAGGAGCGAGGTCGGGCGTTCGGCTTCTTCGGCGCGACGATCGGCATCTCCACCGCCATCGGGCCACTGCTCGGGGGTCTGATCATCAAGCTGTTCGGCGCCGCTGACGGCTGGCGGTGGATCTTCTACGTCAACCTGCCAGTCGGACTGATCGCGATCGTGCTGGCCTTCCGCGTCATCCCGCACCGTGCTCGGGGCAAGCACGAGCGAGCCCACCAGGACCTCGACCCGGTGGGCGTCGGGCTGCTCGGCGCCGGCGTCGTCAGCCTGCTGCTGCCGTTCGTGCAGGAGCGCGAGTGGAAGGGCGGCACCAAGTGGCTGCTCGTCGTGCTTGCTGCCCTGCTGCTGGCCGGGTTCGTGCTGTGGGAGCGGCGCTACGAGCGGCGGGGTGCCCAGCCCGTCGTCAACCTCGAGCTGCTGAGGGTGCGCTCGTACTCGTTCGGAGCGCTGCTCGGTCTGCTGTTCTTCGCCGGCTTCACCGGCATCTTCTTCATCTTCACGCTGTTTCTGCAGAACGGCCTCGGCTACAGCGCCCTGCTCGCGGGGGCCAGTCTCACGCCGTTCGCGCTGGCCTCCGCCGTCTCGGCGACGATCGGCGGACGGACCATCACCCGCTTCGGCCGGACGCAGATTGCCGTCGGCCTGGCGCTGGTCGCGCTCGGCTTCATCGGCACCGACATCGCGGTCGGGCTGGTTCCCGGGCACCGGGCCGCACTCGCCACGCTGCTGCCGCTGGTCGTGGCCGGTCTGGGCAGCGGTCTGGTGATCGCGCCGAACCAGTCCGTGAGCCTGTCGCACGTGCCGCCCGCGCAGGGTGGCGCAGCGGGCGGCGTGCTGCAGACCGGGCAGCGCATCGGCGCGGCGATGGGGATCGCCGCCATCGGGTCGGTGTTCTTCTCCTCGCTCGCGAGCCACCGCGGCAACTATGCGGTGGCCTACCGGCACGCGCTGTACGTCAACATCGCATTCGTGCTGGTCGCGCTCGCCGTGGCTCTTGCCGACGTCGTCACCGACCGGAAGCGGCAACGCCTCGCCGCAGCCCAGCCGCAGGCGGCCTAGCGGGCCTAGCGGGGCGAGCCCAACCGGCAGCGCTCGCGCGTCACTCCTGCGCCACCGTCGCCGCGACCACGGCGCCCAGCTCGTGACAGGCCTCCCGCAGGGCGGGGTCGAGCGGGCCGGTGATCTGCAGGATGGGTGTGGCTCGTTGCCAGCCCAGCCCGGTGGTGATGGCCTCCAGGGCGCGCAGCGCCCCCGCAAGGTCGTTGTTGCCCTGGACCCACGCGCCGAACGGCCGCCCCCGCGTCGCCTCCAGGCACGGGTAGTAGATGGTGTCGAAGAAGTGCTTGAGGGCGCCGGACACGTAGCCGAGGTTGGCCGGGGTGCCGAGCAGGTAGCCGTCGGCCTCCAGCACGTCAACCGGTGATGCCGTCAGCGCGGGCCGCAGCACCACCTCGACGCCGTCGATCGCGTCGTCACGAGCTCCGCCGACAACCCGCTCGAGCACCTCCTGCAGCGCCGGCGATGGCGTGTGGTGGACGACGAGCAGCCGGGCCATGCGCCCATCCTGCCGCGGAGCCGAGTTGCGCCGCGGCCGCGCAGACCGGCTTCGGCACGCCACGACGCTGGGCCTCAGGCTCCCTCGAGGCCGAGCAGCCGGGCGGGCGCGTGCCAGAGCACCTCGCGCAGCCACTGCTCGCCCAGGCCCAGCCGGACCAGCGCCTCCACCTGGTGCTCGTGCGGGTGCGGGATGTTCGGAAAGTCTGAGCCGAGCAGGACCTTGCCCGCGAGGCCGAGCTCGCGCAGCCGCGGCAGCAGCACTCCCGGGAAGGGCGCGGAGGCCGCCATGAAGTCGGTGAAGGCCATGGTCGTGTCGAGTGAGACGCTCTCGTGCCGCTCCGCCAGGGCGATGAAGTCCTCGTACCGCGGCGAACCCGCGTGTGCGATGACGAGCGGCAGCCGGGGATGCCGGGCCAGCACCTCGGCGATCGGCGCGACACCGGTGTGGCGGCCGGGAATCGGCCCGTCGCCGCAGTGGATGACGGTCGGCACGCCGGCCTCCGCGAGGATGCCCCACACCGCGTCGAGCAGGGGGGCGCGCGGGTCGTAGCCGCCCACCTGCACGTGCGCCTTGAACACCCGGGCACCGCGGGCGAGGGCAGCCTCGACCTCGGCCGCCGCCGTGGGCTCCGGGTAGAACGTGGCCGAGGCGACGACGTCGGGCTCGGCGTCAGCCAGGTCGAGCGCCCACGCCGAGAGCCAGGCCGCCATCCCTGGCTTGTGCGGGTAGACCAGCGCCGGAAACGCGCGCACGCCGAGTGCCCGCAGGACTGCGAGGCGTTCGTCCTGCGGCAGGCGGTACTGCACGGGCCAGGCGGTGCCGTAGTGCTGCTCGGCGTCGTCGAAGTAGGCCCACACCTTGCGCATCACCGGCTCGGGCAGGAAGTGCACGTGCACGTCGGCGAGGCCGGGCAGCCCGAGCTCCTGCCAGATCACGGTAGCGCCCCCGTCGATCGGTCGCGGCGGGGGCAAAGTTTTGCCAGCAGCAGCGGGGCGATGGCCAGGGCTGCGGCGTCGAAGAAGCAGTACCCGCCGGCCGCTCCGCTCGGCGGATTGCCGATCGCGATCCACCCGAGCACCGGGTCGTGCGCCCCCCAGCGCCAGGTGCCGAGCGAGGTGCCGAGCACCTCCAGGACGGTGACGACGAGGAAGGCGCTGGCGTACACCCGCGGCGCCCGCCCCCGGACGAGGAACCACAGCAGGCACCCCGCCCAGAGCGCCCCGAGCACGTCGCGCTGCGGCGAGACGAGCAGCCCCCACAGCGCGTAGCCGGTGACGCCGAGCATGGCGGCGGGCACGGTCCATCGCGGGGCGCGCCTGCCCAGGACGACGGCAGCGAGGTAGACCAGCCCGTGGCCGGGCGGCACGAACGCCGGCACGCGGTCGAGCAGGCTGCTGACCTGTCCGGCGCGGTCGAGGCGGTAGACGTAGGTGCCGAGCAGGCCGGAGAAGGTCAGCTCGACCAGCGTCGCGTAGACGACCACCACTCCGACCTGCAGGCGCGTGAGGGCATCCTCGCGCAGCAGCAGGACGGCCAGCAGCAGCCAGGTCGCGAGGCCGAGCAGCCGCTGGGCGCCGAGCGAGGCGCCGCGGTCGAGCACCAGGACGGCGGGGACCCACACGACGACGGCGAGCGCGCTGCCGAGCCGTGCCCGTGGCCGCGCCGGCGGGTGGCCCCGCTGCGGACCCGCGCTCGCGGTCCTCGCCGTGCTCGCGGTGCTCGCGGTCCTCGCCGTGCTCGCGGTGCTCGCGGTGCTCGCGGTGCTCAGTCCATCCCCTTGTTGCGGCGCCCGAGAGCCCGCTGCATGTCACGCCGGGCGTCACGCTCGGCGAGGGCGTGGCGCCTGTCGTAGTCCTTCTTGCCGCGGGCGAGGGCGATCTCGACCTTCGCTCGGCCGTCCTTGAAGTACAGCGAGAGCGGGACGAGGGTGAAGCCGGACTCCTGCGTCCGGCCGATCAGCTTGCCGATCTCCTCCGAGTGCAGCAACAGCTTGCGGCGCCGGCGGGGCGAGTGGTTGGTCCACGTCCCCTGCGCGTACTCGGGGATGTGCAGGTTGTGCAGCCAGGCCTCGCCGTCGTCGATCTGGGCGAAGGCGTCGACGAGGTTGGCGCGCCCCTCGCGCAGCGACTTGACCTCGGTCCCGACCAGCACCAGCCCGGCTTCGTAGGTGTCGAGCACGGAGTAGTCGTGCCGGGCCTTGCGGTTGGAGGCGATGACCTTGCGTCCGCTCTCCTTGGGCATCGTTCGAGGATACGAGTGGGCGCTCGGCGGGTGGTGCAGCTGATGAGCCTCGGCTCGTCAGGTGCGGCGGTGGCTCCCCGCACCGGCGGGTTGTGCTGGCGCCTGTTGTGCAGGTACCTGTTGCCCGGGCGCCTGCTGTGCGGACGCGTGCGGCGGCCGGGCCTGAGGCGGCACGCCGGAGCTGCCTGCGGAGGCATCTGCACCACCCGAGGCCGCGAGGGCCTCCCGTCCCCTGCGGACCTCGCGCCGGCCGGCGAGGAAGCTGCGCGCCTCGGCCGCCCGCAGGTTGCGGCGCAGCGCGAGGACGGCCATCCCGGCGCCGAGCAGCAGCCCGGCCACCACCATCTGCGCGATGACGACCCAGACGTCGCGACCGCTGACCGGCGGCGTGAAGTGCTGATGCTGAAGCCAGTCGTCGACGACGACGACGCGGAAGGCATACAGCGCGACGCCGGCGACGACGCCACCGAGCAGCCCCGCAGCCGCGCTCTCGAGGACGAAGGGCGCAGCGATGTGCACGTTGCTGGCACCCACCAGGCGCATGATCCGCATCTCGCGACGGCGGGTGTGGGCTGCGACACGGATGGTGTTGAACAGCAGGACCAGCGTGGCGAGCCCGAGCACGGCAGCCAGCGCGAACGCGGCGAACTGTACCCCGTTGAGCACCTTGAAGAGCACGTCGAGCTGCTTGCGCCAGTCCTGCACCGAGTCGATCCCCGGGCGCCCGCGGTATCTCTGTGCGACGACGGCGAAGCTGCGCGGGTCGCGGAGCTTGACGTGGAACGAGGCCGGCAGGTCGGCTGCCGTCACGCCGTCGAGCAGCTCGGGGCTGTCGGCGAACAGCGTGCGGTACTTGGCGTAGGCGTCGTTCTTGCTCTCATAGTCCAGGTGCTGCACGGCGGGGTCGGTCGTGAGCGCGCTCTGCAGCGCCCCGCGCTCGTCGGGCGTGATGGTGTCGGTCAGGAAGATGGCGAGCTCCACCCGGCCCGACAGGTAGGCGCTGGTGATGCCGACCTGCCGCTGGGCGAGCAGGCCGACGCCGAGCAGCGCGAGCGAGACCGCCGTACACAGGACCACGGCCAGCGCCATGGTGAGGTTGCGACGCAGGCCGCTCGCGGCGTCGCGCACCACCGGCCCGAGGCTCGTCACGCCGTCGCTCCATAGACGCCGCGGGTCTGGTCGCGGGCTACCCGGCCGGCGTCGAGGCCGATCACCCGGCGGCGCATCGAATCGACGATCTCGGCATTGTGCGTGGCCATCACGACAGTGGTACCGCTGCGGTTGATCCGGTCGAGCAGCCGCATGATGCCGACGCTGGTGCCGGGGTCGAGGTTGCCGGTGGGCTCGTCGGCGAGCAGCAGCTGCGGGCGGTTGACGATCGCCCGGGCGATGGCGGCCCGCTGCTGCTCACCACCGGACAGCTCGTTGGGGTAGCGCTCTCCCTTGCCGGTCAGCCCGACGAGCTCGAGCACGTCGGGCACCACGCGGCGCACGTCGGCGCGCGAGCGACCGACGGCCTCCATCGCGAACGCGGTGTTGTGCCCGACCGTCTTGTCCGGCAGCAGCCGGAAGTCCTGGAACACGCAGCCGATGTGCCGCCGCAGGGCGGGCACCTTCCAGCCCGGCAGCGCGCTGGTCACCCGCCCGGCGACCCGGACCATGCCCGAGGTCGGCAGCTCCTCGCGCAGCAGCAGCCGCAGCAGCGTCGACTTGCCCGAGCCCGACGGGCCGACCAGGAAGACGAACTCGCCGGCCGCGACCTCGACCGAGATGTCGTCGAGGGCCGGCCGCGGGTTGGCCGGATAGCGCTTGGTCACGTGACGAAGACTGATCACAGCAGCTCTCAGGTCGGGATGGCTGCCGCCCTATCGGCGACGAGAGGCGCGGTTCGAGACAATCATCGCCCGGGCCGAGGGCTGCGCCGGGTAAGGACGCGGGCAGTGTCGTGGAGATGTCGCCTGCGCCGCACCGGGCCTGTCGGCTGCGCCGCATCGGGCCTGTCGGCTGCGCCGCATGTGGGCCTGTCGGCTGCGCCGCATGTGGGCCTGTCGGCTGCGCCGCGCCGAGGCCCGCGCTTGAGTGGAACGTGACGGGTGCAGACGACGTTGGTCAAGACAGGGGAGGGCTGGCTATGTGCTGTGAGCAGTTGGTGTGCGCCTCCTGCAACGGGCGCGTTGCCGAGGCGCGGTGCCCCACGTGCCGCGCGTCGCGCGCCGACCTCCACGGCGGCGAGCAGCAGGCCTGGTCGCTGCCGTTCCTGCTCCTGGTCGCCGCCATGGTGCTGCTGCTCGTCGTCGTGGTGCAGCAGTCGGCCTGAGAACGGGGTCGGCCTGAGGGCTGATCCGGCGTCAGGACTGCATCAGCCGGCTAGCGGGTTGGGCAAGGCATGCTCCCCGCACGTTCGTCTGACGCCGAGCCCATCCGGTACCGCTCCCCCCAGGGCCGCTGGATCCTGCTCGCGATGGTGCTGGGCAGCGGGATGGCCGGCATCGACGCGACGATCGTCAACGTCGCCCTGCCGCGGATCGGCACCGACCTGCACGCGGGCCTGACCAGCCTGCAGTGGACGCTCAACGCCTACACGCTCACCCTCGCCGGGCTGCTGCTGATCGGCGGCTCGCTCGGCGACCGGCTCGGCCGCCGGCGCGTCTTCCTCATCGGCGTCGTCTGGTTCGCTGCGGCTTCGGCGCTCTGCGGGGCAGCACCGACAGCGGGCGTGCTCGTCGCGGCGCGGGCGCTGCAGGGGGTCGGCGGGGCGCTGCTGACCCCGGGTTCGCTCGCCATCCTGCAGACCTCGTTCGCACGGGAGGACCGCTCGACCGCGGTCGGCGCCTGGTCCGGCCTCGGCGGCGTCGCCACCGCTATCGGACCCATCCTCGGCGGTGCCCTGGTACAGCTCGGCCCCTCGACGTGGCGGCTCGCCTTCCTCATCAACATCCCGGTGGCGGCCGTCATCGTCCCGCTGACGCTGCGGCATGTCCCCGAGAGCCACGACGCCGAGGCGACCGGCCGGATCGACGTCGCGGGTGCCGCGCTCGCCGCGCTCGGGCTGGGGGGCGTCGTCTACGGCCTGACCGAGGGGCCGTCGGCAGGCTTGGGCGGGCGGGCCGGAATCGCGCTCACCGTCGGCGTGGTCGCCCTGCTGGTCTTCGGTGTCGTCGAGGCCCGCGTGTCCTCTCCCATGCTGCCGCTGGGCCTGTTCCGCTCGCGGCAGTTCTCCGCCGCCAACGTTGTCACGTTCGTCGTCTACGCCGCGCTCGGCGGGGCGCTGTTCCTGCTGCCGCTGCAGCTGCAGCGAGTGGCCGGCTTCGAGCCGGTCGCCGCCGGCACCTCGCTGCTGCCGGTCACCGTGGTGATGCTGCTGCTGTCTGCCCGGGCAGGTCGGCTCGCTCAGCGGTTCGGGCCCCGGCCGCTGATGACGGTCGGCCCCCTGCTGGTCGCGGCCGGGCTGGTGCTGATGACCCGCATCGGGGCCGGAGCCTCCTACCTCACCGACGTGCTGCCCGCGGTGCTGGTGTTCGCGCTCGGGCTGGCGATGAACGTGGCTCCGCTGACCTCGACCGTGCTCGCTGCCGCCCCGGACCACCAGGCGGGGATCGCGTCGGCGGTGAACAACGACGTGGCCCGCGCCGCCGCCCTGCTCGCCGTGGCCGTGCTGCCGGGGCTCGCCGGCATCACCACGGCCTCGTACCGCTCTCCCGCCGCGTTCTCGGGCGGCTTTCACAGCGGTGTGCTGATCGCAGCAGCGCTCTGCGCCAGCGGCGGGGTGCTCGCCTTCGCCACGATCCGCCGGCAGGCAGCGCCGGAGCCCACTGCTGCGGTCACGATCGGGCCGGCTCCCGCGGAGGCGTCGCACTGCTCGCTCAGCGGTCCGCCCCTTCGGGCGGAGGAGTCGGAGCACGCGGGGCCATCGGTGTCGGCGCCCCGCGGCTAGGAGCTACGGCTGGTGCGCGGCTACCCGGCGGTGGCCGCCGCGCCCTCCACACCGCGCCGCCAGCGGATTTCGGCGTCGAGGAAGTCGTCGATGTCGCCGTCGAGCACGGCTCCGGTGTTGCCGGTCTCGACATCGGTGCGCAGGTCCTTGACCAGCTGGTAGGGCTGCAGCACGTAGTTGCGGATCTGCGAGCCGAAGCTCACGTCCTGCGGGCCGCCGGTGATGCGCTGCTTCTCGGCCGCCTCGTCCTGGCGCCGGCGGTCGAGCAGCTTGGCTGACAGCACCAGCAACGCAGCAGCCTTGTTCTGCAGCTGCGAGCGCTCGTTCTGGCAGGTCACCACGATGTTGGTCGGCAGGTGGGTGATGCGCACCGCGGAGTCGGTGGTGTTGACCCCCTGCCCGCCGGGCCCGGAGGAGCGGAAGATGTCGATCCGCAGGTCCTTCTCGTCGATTTCGACCTCGTCGCTCTGCTCGACCGACGGCGTCACCTCGACCCCGGCAAACGAGGTCTGCCTGCGCGCCTGGTTGTCGAACGGGCTGATGCGGACCAGCCGGTGGACCCCGTGCTCGCTGCGCAGCGTGCCGAAGGCGAACGGCGCACTGATCTTGAACGTGGCCGACTTCAGGCCGGCCTCCTCGGCGTAGGAGGTGTCGAGCACCTCGGTCGGCCAGCCGCGCCGCTCCGCCCAGCGCAGGTACATCCGCAGCAACATCTCGGTCCAGTCGGCGGCGTCGACCCCGCCGGCACCGGCCGACAACTGCATGATGGCCTCGCGCGCGTCGTACTCCCCCGACAGCAGGGTGCGCACCTCGAGCGCTGCGACCTCGCGCCGCAGGGCAGGCATCTCGCCCTCGGCCTCGGCCAGCAGGTCGTCGTCGCCGAGGTCGGCCGCGGCCTGCAGGTCGTCGAGCCGGGCGCGCAGCGCGTCGATGCGGGTGAGGTCGGCGCGGACGCGTGACATCTTGCTGGTGACGGCCTGCGCGCGCGGCTGGTCGCTCCACAGCTCGGGGTCGGCGGCCTGCTGCTCCAGGCCGGCGAGCTCTGCGCGCATGCTCGGCAGGTCGAGCACCATCTCGATCCCCGCGAGGGTGTTCTCGAGCTCCTTCAGCTCGGTCAGGAAGTCGCCAGCCATGCTTTCGAGGGTACGGCCCGTCAGCTGGTGATGTCCTTGCTGGAGAAGTACGCCCAGGACGCACCGAGCAGCACCACGACGTAGGCGGCCTGCAGCGCCAGCCCCCGGTCGACGTTGCGCCACAGGATCGGGCTGCGGAACAGGTCGACGAACGCGAACCAGTAGTGCGTCGGCAGGTAGGGCGCGACCGAGCCCGCGGCGTCGAGCGCGTCGAGCACGGTACTGCTGACCAGCACGGCGAGCGCCCCGAGGGTGGCCGCGAGCGGCTGCGAGACGATGGTGGAGAAGAACAGCCCGAAGGATGCGACCCCGAGCATCGACACCCCGACGTAGAGCACCGAGACGACGATGCGGAACACCGCGTCGGTGCCGCGGATCGGGGGCCCGCCGGACAGCGTCGGCAGCCCGCCGCCCGGGGTGACGGTGAACAGCAGCGATCCGATGGCGAAGCCGGCCGCCGACACCAGCAGCACCGCGACGAGCACGAAGGTCGCGACGGACGCGAGCTTGGCGACCAGCAGTCGGGTGCGCGCGACCGGGCGGACCAGCAGGTAGCGCAACGTGCCCGCCGCTGCCTCGCCGGCCACCGAGTCCCCGGCGACGACGAGCACCGCCACCGGCAGGAACAGCGGCAGGACGATGGCGAGCGCCCCAGCGGCGAACAGCTGGCCGTTGTCGAGGATCTGGGCGAGGAAGGGCGGTCCCGTCCCCGGCCGGGGGGCGACACCGGTCGCCGCCACGAAGATGGCGACCGTCGTGGGCAGGCCGGCGAGCAGCGCCAAGGAAACCCAGGTGCGCGGGCGGCGCATCAGCAGCGCCAGCTCGACCCGGATCATGCGAACACGCTCGACTCGGTGAGCTCGAGGAACGCGTCCTCCAGCGTTCGGCGCTCGATCGTCAGCTCCCCGATGCGCACCCCCTGCCCCACAAGCAGCGCGTTGAGCGACGCCGCATCATCGGTGCGCACCAGCAGCCGCCCGGGGGTGCCATTGATGCCGAGCGTGCTGGCGTCGACCGTGCGTCCGAGCAGCTCGCGGGCGCGCACCACGTCGAACGTGCTGAGCAGCACCCGCCCGGTCGGCCGGCGCAGCGCGTCGACCGCGTCCTGCGCCACGAGCCGCCCGTTGCTGACGATGCCGACCTTGGTGCAGAACGACTCGACCTCTCCGAGCAGGTGGGAGGACAGGAACACCGTGGTGCCGCTGAGGTTGAGCTCGACGAGCAGGTTCCGGATCTCGCGGATGCCCTGCGGGTCGAGGCCGTTGGTCGGCTCGTCCAGGACGAGCAGGGTCGGTCGGTGCAGCAGTGCCCCGGCCAGACCCAGCCGCTGCTTCATGCCGAGCGAGTACGCCTTGACCGGACGGTCGTCGACGCCGTCGAGGGCGACCCGGCCGAGCGCGGACTCGATCCGGCCGCGGCGTCCCTTGTCGCGGCCGCCGGGGCCGGCGGCATCACGGACGGCGAGGTTGCGCCGGCCGGACAGGTGCGGGTAGAAGGCCGGCGCCTCGATCAGCGCCCCGACCTTCGGCAGCACCTTCAGGGCCCGCCGGGGCATCTGCTCGTCGAGGACGCGCACCGTGCCCGAGGTCGGCGACACCAGCCCGAGCAGCATGCGCACCGTCGTCGACTTGCCCGAGCCGTTGGGTCCGAGGAAGCCGTACCGGTCGCCCTCGCGGACGTCGAGCCCCACGTCATCGACGACGGTCAGCTTGCCGTAGCGCTTGGTGAGCCCCTCGGTGCGGATCACGGGGTGCTCCCGGTCAGCGTCGGGGGCGCAGGTTGCGCGGGAGCCGGTTGCGCCGGAGCCGGCGCCGGCGGGGGTGGCAGCGCCGCGTCATGGCGACGCTGCTCCTCCGCTCGGCGCTCCCGCTCCTGCGCCAGCCGGGCTTGCTCCTGCGCCTCGCGCGCCTGCTCCTGCTGCAGGCTGACCGGCGGGTGGTCGACGAGCTGCTGCGCCATCCGCAGCAGGACGGTCCGCGTCACGGTTCCGGCGAGGATGTAGCCGCGGTCCCGGTTGGTGAAGACCAGCCCGCTGACCAGCGGGGAGGCCAGCTCGCTTGCCATGCCGAACGGCTCCTTGACCGGCGGCCGGGCGGGGCTGTCGAGCTGCTGGCGCACAGCCTGGGCCGCGGAGGCGTCGACGGGCACGACGACGACCAGGCTCACGCCCGAGCCATAGGTCGCAACGAACGGTCGCGCGGTACTGCGCAGCGGCAGCCCGCCGATCGACGCGGGCAGCTGGTAGGGCGGCGTGAGGGAGTCGCTGGTGTCGGGCGGCGTCGACTCCACATCGGCGCTGCGGTCCTTGGTGGGGTCGAAGGAGAGGTCAGCGGGGGCAGGAGGGCCGATCCGCAGGTCGAGGAAGGACGTGCGGTAGGCACCCGGCGCGCCGACCGCGTCGACCTCGACATCGAGGGGCAACCCGGTGGCAGCATCGGCCCAGACCCGCACCTCGTTCACCAGGCTGCCGGCATCGTGCGGGCTCCAGGCGAGGCCGACGGCGGAGCGCCCAGCGACCCTGCGCCCGGCGATGCTGTGGATCCGGCCGCTGGCGACGTCGGCCGCGGTCGCGGCCGCCAGCAGCCGGCGGCCGAGCGTGGAGGGCAGCGCATCGGGTGGTTCGGGCGTCTGGACGGCCGGGGTGCCGGTCATCGCCGTCGCTCGACGGGGCCCGGAGTCCCAGACCCAGACCAGCCCGCGGTCGCGCCGGACGTCGTACTCATTGGCGGCCGTCACGCGGTCGACCCGGTAGGACTGGGCGCCGGCCCACCAGACACGCAGCCGGCTGGTCTCAGACAGCAGGCCGTCGACCTGACCCCCGACCAGGTCGATGGCCGGCAGGTTCAGCCCGCCGTGGGAGACGGCGTACCCGGTGAACGCGACCGGGCCCGAGGCGTTGATGCGGGTGAGCAGGGCCCCCGCCGCCACCGACGGCGCCGACACCGGCAACGCTCCCACGGCTGCCGGCAGGCAGACGAGCACCGCGACGAGCGCACCCACCACGGCCCAGCGGCGGCGCGCGCCGACACGCGCCAGCGGACCGTCAGCCCACCAGCGTGACAGCCGCGCCGTCGGGCCGCGGCGGTGCCGGCCCCGGCGGACCGGTCGGGCCGGGCTCGGCGGGAAGACACCGGGCGGGATGGCACCCTGCGGGGACGAACCGGGACTGCCCGCCACTAGGCCTCGAGGACGATCGCCAGCCCCTGACCAACCCCGATGCAGATCGCCGCCAGCCCCCACCCGCCGCCGCGACGAACCAGTTCGTGCGCGAGCATGCCCACGATGCGGCCGCCGGAGGCACCGAGCGGGTGCCCGATCGCGATGGCGCCGCCGTTGGCGTTGACGATGGCGGGGTCGAGCTCGGGCCAGTCGGCCAGGCAGGCGAGGGACTGTGCGGCGAACGCCTCGTTCAGCTCGACCACCGACAGGTCACCCCAGCCGATGCCCGCCTTGGCCAACGCGCGGTTGGCTGCCTCGACCGGTCCGATGCCGAACACCTCGGGGTCGACGGCGGCCACGCCCCGACCCGCGATGCGCGCCATCGGTTGCCGCCCGATCTCGTCGGCCACCGCAGCGTTACCCAGCAGCACCGCCGAGGCGCCGTCGTTGAGCGGTGAGGCGTTGCCGGCGGTGATGGTGCCGTCGGGACGGAAGGCCGGCTTGAGCTTTGCCATCCCCTCGACACTCACGGTCGGCCGGATGCACTCGTCACGGTCGATGTCGGTGCCGGGCACGGCCACGACCTGGTCGGCGAAGAAGCCGGCGTCCCATGCGGCCGCGGCCCGGTGGTGGCTGGTGACGGCGAACTCGTCCTGCGACTGCCGGTCGATCTTGTAGCGCTCCGCCAGCTGCTCGGTGCTCTCCCCGAGCGAGATCGTCCACTGCTCGGGCATCCTGGGGTTGACCATCCGCCAGCCGAGGGTGGTGGAGTGCAGCGTCTCGTGCCCGCGCGGGAAGCCCTTGGTGGGCTTGAGCAGCACCCACGGTGCCCGCGACATCGACTCCACGCCTCCGGTGATCATCAGGGAGGCGTCGCCGACCTGGATGGTGCGGCTCGCCTCGAACGTCGCCTCCAGGCCCGAGCCGCAGAGCCGGTTGACGGTGGCGCCCGGCACGCTGGTCGGCATCCCGGCCAGCAGCGCCGCCATCCGGGCGACGTTGCGGTTGTCCTCGCCCGCGGCGTTGGCGTCGCCGAGGAGCACGTCGTCGACCTTGGCCGGGTCGAGGCCGGGGCTGCGGTCGAGCAGCCCCTTGACGACGGTGGCGGCCAGGTCGTCGGGGCGAATGTCGGCGAGCGCACCGCCGTAACGCCCGAAGGGGGTCCGGATCGCGTCGAGTACGTAGACGTCGTCTGTCGAAGCCATGCCTCGACGGTAGCCCGGCAGGCTGACATTTTCCTGCCCGTGTCCCCCGGGAGGGTGGTTGCCCGGCGCAGCGCCGTCTAGAAGTCGAGGCTGTCGTCGAGCAGCCGCGCCGCCATCGCCGCGACCGGCGAGCGCTCGGCGCGGGTCAGCGTGACGTGGCCGAACAGCGGATGGCCCTTCAGCCCGTCGACCACTGTCACCACTCCGTCGTGCCGCCCTACGTGCAGGTTGTCACGCTGGGCGATGTCCCAGCAGAGCACCGCCCGGCTGTCGACCCCCAGCCGTGAGAGCGCGGCCAGCAGCACGGTGCGCTCGATGTTCTGCACCTCGTCGATCACCGCCCAGGTGCTCGTGAGCGTCCGGCCGCGGATATGGGTCAGCGGCAGGATCTCCAGCAGACCGCGCTGGCGCACCTCGTCGAGCACGTCGGGGTGAGTCACGGACTCGAGCGCATCGAAGACAGCGGCCGCCCACGGTTCCATTTTCTCGTCTTGGCTGCCCGGCAGGTAGCCCAGGTCCTGCCCGCCCACCGCGTACAGCGGCCGGAACACGACGACCTTGCGGTGGGTGCGCTGCTCGAGCACCGCCTCGAGCCCGGCCGCGAGCGCGAGGACCGTCTTGCCGGTGCCGGCGGGTCCGCCGAGGCTGACCACTCCCAGCTCGGGGTCGGCCAGCAGGTCGAGGGCGATGCGCTGCTCAGCCGACCGCCCGGTGACACCCCACAGCTGCCGGTCGCTGGGGACGAGCGAGATCCGCTTGTCGGGCCGCACCCGGGCGAGCGCGGAGTGGCTGCCGTTGGACAGCACCAGCCCGGTGTTGACCGGCTGCGCGGCGACCTCGTCGAGCTCGTCGCACAGGTCGCCGTCGAGGTCGACGTAACGGACGGAGAACAGCCGGTCGATCACCGAGGACGAGACGGTCAGCTCCTGCATCCCGGTCCATACCGTGTCGGTCACCAGCCGCCGGCGGTACTCCTCGGCCGGCAGCCCGGCGACGGCGGCCTTGAGCCGCAATGGCAGGTCCTTGCTGACCAGCACGACGTCGTGCCCGTCGCCAGCGAGGTTGGCGGCAACGGCGAGGATGCGGTTGTCGTTGCCGTCTCCAGCGAGCCCCGCCCGCAGCCCGGGTGGCAGCCCGGCGAGGTCACGGTGGTTCAGCTCCACCCGCACCGTTCCGCCGCTGGCATTGACCGGGATGGGGTCGTGCAGCGATCCGGCCGCGAGCCGCAGCCGTTCCAGGCTGCGCAGCACCTCGCGCGCGGCCCAGCCGAGCTCGGGGTGGTGGCGCTTGGCCTCGAGCTCGGTGATGACGGTCAGCGGCAGCACCACCGCGTGCTCGTCGAAGGCGCGCAGCGCGCCGGGGTCGGACAGCAGGACGCTGGTGTCGAGCACGTAGGTCTTGCGGGTGGACGTCGAGACGGGGGATGTCAGCACGAAGGACCTCGGGGGAGCCAGGAGGGGACGAACCGGGGGTGGCGAACGGCGCCGCGGCAGCACGCAGGGCTTGACCGGCCGACGAGGCGGTGGGCCTCGAGCGGCCGCGCGCCGGGTCACCTCCGCCGGCCCCGTCTCGGGCGCGGTGCGGCCGGCTCACTCGTCGCTGCCTGTGCTGGTGCCACTGCCCCTGACGCTAGGTCTCGGGCCGCCCCGCATTCCGAAGGCGCGCCCGAACATGCTGCCAACACGACGAGAACGGCGGACCGGATGGCCCGCCGCTCTCGTCCTGCTGCTACATCTGTCGAGCCCCCGAGCCCTCGTGCCCGACTGCGCGCTACTGCGCCGGCTTGAGCTCCTTCTTCAGGATCTTGCCGGTCGGGCCCTTGGGCAGGCTGTCGCGGATCTCGACCGTGCGCGGGTACTTGTAGGCCGCGACCCGCTCCTTGACGAAGCTGATGATCTCGGCTACCTCCGCGCTCGCGCCAGGCTTGAGGGAGACGACGGCGTACACCTCCTCGCCCAGCTTCGCGTCGGTCACGCCGATGACGGCGGCCTCGGCGATCGCCGGGTGGGTGTAGATCACCTCTTCGATCTCGCGCGGGTAGACGTTGTAGCCGCCGCGGATGATCAGCTCCTTCTTGCGGTCGACGATGAACAGGAACCCGTCCTCGTCGAGGTAGCCCAGGTCACCGCTGTGGAACCAGCCGCCGGCGAACGCCTCGGCCGTCGCCTCGGGGTTGTTGTAGTAGCCGTTCATGACGTTGAAGCCGCGGATGACGACCTCGCCGACGTTGTCCTTGCCGGCGGGCAGCGGCTCGCGGGCGTCGTTCCAGATCTGGACATCGACCCCCCAGATGGGCTTGCCGACGCTGTAGACCTTGCGCTCCTCCGCGCTGACGTTGAACGTCGTGGTCGACGCCGTCTCCGACAGCCCGTACCCCTCGAGGATGGTCACGCCGAAGGTCCGTTCGAACGTGTCGATGACCTCCGCCGGAATGGCGGCTCCGCCGGAGACTGCGATGCGCAGCGACGACACGTCGGCATTCTTGGCGTCGGGGTGGTGCAGCAGACCGAAGAACATCGTCGGGACGCCCTCGAACACGGTCACCTTGTCGCGCTCGATGACCTTGAGCACGGTGGCGGGGTCGAAGCGCGGCACCAGGGTCATCGTCCCGCCCAGCAGGATGTTGATGTTCATGATGCTGGACAGGCCGAAGACGTGGAACAGGGGCAGCACGACGATGACGGTGTCGTTGTCCTGGTACTCGAACAGGCCGCCGGGCACGTCGGCGTTCATGTACAGGGTGAAGTGCGAGAGCTCGGCGCCCTTGGGCTTGCCGGTGGTGCCGGAGGTATAGATGATCACGGCGGTGTCGGTGGGGTTGCGCACCGCCATCTGCGGTCCGGGCTCGTCGCCGGCGAGCAGCTGCTCGAACGGGACGCCGGCCTGAGAATCGGGCGAGCCGGGCACGTTGACCACGTAGACGCTGCCCACCCCCGCGGATGCGGCGCCCTTGGCTGCCTCGTCGGCAACGCCCGCGAAGGTGATCAGCGCCTTGGCCTGCGAATCGCTCAGGTAGAACGCGACCTCCGGCCCCTTCAGCAGCACGTTCATCGGCACGACGACACCGCCGGCCTTGAGGATGCCGAAGTAGCCCACGACGAACTGCGGCAGGTTGGGCAGTTGCAGCCCGACAGAATCACCCGGCTCGACGCCGGCGGCCGCCAGGTTGGCGGCGACGCGGTCCGACATCGCATCGACCTGGGCGTAGCTGAGTCGCGCGTCGTCGAGGATGACCGCGGTCTTGTCGGGTTTCCGCTTCGCGGACTCACGCAAGATCACGGCGAGGTTGAAGTCCATACAAGCCCTCCGTAGCTGGTCTGCGGTGGCACCCCCACGTGGGTGTCACCCGTCGATGATTTCGGCGCGGTGCTGCGACATCACAGGACGTGACAGCGCTCACCTGCCCCCTGCGGGCCGGGTCCAACCAGGGCACGTTCGTCAGCGGTGGCCGTCCCAGATCTGGCGCTCGGCTGCCCGCGGGTCGTCGACGAGCGCCGAGGTCGCGTCGAACGTCATCACCGGCCGCTCGGCCGTGTCGTACGGAGCCCAGCCCGGGTCGCCGGTGCTGGCGAACGCCACCCACGCCGCGTGCATCTCGTCGGCGATCTGCTGCGGTGGCTCCGGCCCCACCGTCGCCGCCACCCCCTCGGTCCGCAACGTGTCGAAAACGAACGGGATCTCGAGCGAGTGGCAGGCACCGAGCCGCCCGCCGTAGCTCGGGCTCGGCCACGCGAACTCGTACATCCAGGCCCGCTTGCCCTGCGCGAGCACCGCTTCCGCCAGGCGAATCGACGGGATGCGGAAGAACCAGTCCGTCGACAGGGCCATGAGAACCTCGCCCGGGCTGGCACCGGGCCGGGCCGAGCGGTAGGTCGAAAGAGTCTGCTCCGCCGGCATCCCGTACGCCGCCACCATCATCGCGACCAGGAGGTCGTTGACGAGGTCGACGAGCCCGCTCGGAACGAAGAACAGCCGCTGCTCCTCGGCAGTGGTGCCGGTGAGCAGGTCAACGCCTGCGGCGGCTCCGGCGCGGATGGCGTCGATGGGCACCTGCGGCAGCACGTCCCCATCGACGACGGGCTCGAGCATCATCGCGTTGAGCGTGATCTCGCCCCACCTGGCCGGGTCGGGCGTCGTCGCGATCAGCCGGGACAGGGCCGCCTGCTCCCGCGACAGCGCGTCGAGCGGGACCGCAGCGAACGCCTCCGCGGTGGGCTCGATGCCGAGCCGCTCGGCGAGCGCGGCGGTGACCCGCTGGGCGGTGGGCTCGGACAGGACGTAGCTGCCGCCGCCGCTCTGCGTGATGGCGCGGTGGAACAGCCCCCGTGCCCGCGGCATCGCCATCAGCGTGGTGACGCTCATCGCGCCGGCGGACTCCCCGAAGATGGTGACCTGGCCGGGGTCGCCGCCGAACTGCGCGATGGTGTCGCGCACCCACTGCAGCGCGGCCACCTGGTCGAGCAGCCCGCGGTTGGCGATGACGCCGTCGAGCGCGCCGAAGCCGTCGACGCCGAGCCGGTAGTTGATGGTGACGAGCACGACTCCGTCTCGCGCGAAGGCCGTGCCGTCGTACTGCGGGACGGCGCCCGAGCCGTTGACGAACGCGCCGCCGTGGATCCAGACCATGACCGGGCGGCTGCCCTCGAGGGCGGGCGTCCAGACGTTGAGGTTCAGGCAGTCGTCGCCGGCGATGACCGGCTCGGGCAGCAGGTCGTCGACCGGGGCCGGGTAGGGCGGCTTGGGGACGGTCGCGCCGTACTCGGTGGCCGGCCGCGGCTCGGTCCACGGCTCGTGCGGTGCGGGCGGCTGGAAGCGCAGCTCGCCGAACGGCGGCGCGGCATAGGGGATGCCTTTGAACGCCAGCACCCCTCCGGTCCGCGAGCCCTGCACCGGCCCGGCGGCGGTGCTCGCGATCGGCTGGTCGACGGGCGTCGGGGCGGTCGGCTGCGCTGACATCTGGTGGACCTCTCGTCGTGGGGTGCTCTTGCCCACCCGCCCGGCCCGGCGCGTGCTCGCGCTGAACGCAATGAGAAGGTGAAGCGGAGGCGAGGGAGGCAGCATGACATCCGCGGTGGTCACGTCGCAGACCGGCACCAGCCTGCAGCGGCTGGCCGAGCTTGCCACCGAGCGCATCGGCGCGGGCTCGGTGATGCTGTTCGAGGGCCAGCGCTGGTCCGGCGAGCAGCTGGCCGAGCGGGCCCGGCGCCTCTCGGGCGGGCTGCGGGCGGCAGGGCTCGGCCGCGGTGACCGTGTCGTCGTCTGCATGGCGAACTGCCCCGGGGTCGGCATCACCTACTCGGCGGTGTGGCGCGCCGGAGCCGTGACCACGCCGGTGATCTTCCTGCTCAGCGCCGACGAGCTGCGTCACGTGCTCGGCGACAGCGAGGCTTCGTTCGTCGTCACCACGCCCGAGTTCCTGCCGAAGGTGGGCGAGGCAGCCCGGGGCATCGCATCGCTTCGCGGGATCATCCTGGTTGGGGATGCCGGGGGCGCCGTCGAGGCGCTGCACCCCGACCAGCCGGTGCTGGCCTTCGCGGAGCTCGAGACCGCGGACGAGGGGTCGTTGGTCGACACGCCCTCGACCGACATGGCCGCACTGCTCTATACGGGCGGCACGACTGGCCGCTCCAAGGGCGTGATGCTCAGCCACGACGCCATGTCGGCAGCGGCGTGGGCGGCGACCACCGCGGCGTTCGAGCCCGAGCTGCGTGTCTCGCTGCTGCCCCTGCCGCTGTCGCACGTCTACGGCCTGATGATCAACGTGATGGGGCTGCACACCCCGACCCCCGGAACGGCAGTCGTGATGCGCTGGTTCACCGCGGACGGCTGGCTGCGGCTCGTCGAGCAGGAGCGGGTGCAGGTCGCCTCCGTCGTGCCGTCGATGCTGCAGCTGCTCCTGGCGCAACCACTTGAACAGCACGACCTGACCTCCCTGGCGCGGATCTCGAGCGGCGGCGCCCCGCTGTCGCGGGAGGTCGCCGACGCCTTCACGAGCCGCGTGCCGGGGGTCGAGATCTCCGAGGGGTACGGCTGCACCGAGACCGCGGCCCTGATCTCGATCTCTCCCCCCGGTGGGGTACGGCCCGGCAGCGTCGGGCAGGCGGCCCCGGGCATCGAGCTGCGGATCGAGCCGCCGGACGGGACGTTCGCCGCCGGTCCGGGCGTCGACGGCGAGATCTGCGTGCGCGGCCCCATGCTGATGTCGGGCTATTGGCGCTCGCCGCAGGATACGGCGACGGCCGTGCGCGACGGCTGGCTGCACACCGGCGACGTCGGGCATGTCGATGACGATGGCTACCTGTACGTCGTCGACCGCATCAAGGATCTGATCATCCGCGGCGGGTTCAACGTCTATCCGAGCGACGTCGAGGACGCCACGCTTGCCCACCCGGATGTGGTGGCGTGCGCGGTTGTCGGCCGGCCGGACCGGACCTACGGCGAGGAGGTCGTCGCCTTCGTCCAGCTGCGCCCGGGTTCGACGGCAACGGCCGACGACCTGGTGGCGCACGGCCGGGCGCACGTCGCGGCCAACAAGTACCCGCGGGAAGTGGTCATCGTCGATGCGGTGCCGCTCACCAGTGTCGGCAAGACCGACCGCAAGGCACTGCGCAAGACGCTGCTGACACCGGCGGAGTAGGGCTGGGCGCCGCGGGACGCGCCGACGGCGTCTACAGAACTCTGCTAATGGTTAGTCAACCCTGTCAACCTGTTCGAAGACGCCTCGGCTCGCGCCCGCACGGTCACCGGGGCGATGCCGAGCAGCCGAGAGACGGGCAGGGTGACGGTTCGGCTGCCCGTGACGACGATGCGGTCTGTCCCGCTCACGCCGGCCGTCAGAGCCGAGTCCGGCGCTGCTTCGGCCTGGTAGTGCGCGACGGCGCCCTGCACCTGCGCGAGCGGCAGCGTAGTGGAAGCGGCCCCGTGGTACACGCCGGGCACGTCCACGGACTGCGCTCCGGCAAGCGATGCCCCGTCGCACGCCGACGCCAACGCTCGGCGGGCCAGGAAGACCGCGGAGGCGTCTACGACCACGGCGACGAGGCCGAGCGCTATGACGACATAGCCGAGGGTCAGCAGCAGGATGGTGCCGCCTTCGCCGCGCGGTCGGCGCTGCAGCCAGAGCCGTAGCCGCAGCCGCAGCCGCAGCCGCAGCCGTAGCCGTGGCCGCGACCCGAGGTGGGTCACCGCGCCTCCCGGTAGGCGTCGACCGCAACGGAGTACGTGCCGTTCACCGTCACCGAGCCCGCTCCGCTCAGCGGCCCCCGAGCGGTCAGCGGAAGCGCGGCGGTGGTGCGCACGCAGACCGTGAAGCGGGTGCCGGGCGCCAGCGACGGTGACCCGCCGCCTCCGCACGAGCCGTACCCGACGGTCGCGCCCGCGTGCAGCCCCTGGTCCTCAAGAGCCAGGTTGGCCGCCACCTGCGCGCGCTGCATCCCGGCGCCGGCCGTCGGCGCAGTGGCGAAGGCGCGCCCGGCCTCGCGAGCCGCCTGCGTCACCGCAAACGCCGCCCGCTGGATCTGGAAGACGGTCACGAGCAGGTACACGAGCGGCAGCAGGAGCAGGAGTGACAGGCCAATGAACTCGATGAGCGCCGAGCCCGCCTCGTCCTGGCCCGTTCGCACCGCCCGCCTCACTGCGCGGTCTCCTTCACAGCCCGAGCGGTGACGTGCAGCGGTAGGGACACGCCGAGGGGAAGAAAGGTCAGCCGCATCCGGCCCACGCACGTCACTGTGACTAGTGGCAGGCCCCCCGCTCCTGACCCGCTGCCACCCGTGCACTGCACCTCCCGGCCGGCCCCCGGGAGGCTGTGCGCCAGCAGCGCCTGAGTCCACGGGCCGCCCGAGGACGGGTCGACCCCGAGGTTGGCGGCGTGACGAGCCCCCTCGGCGGCATCGGCCGCGAGCACGTTCCGCGTGTGCAGGACGAGCCCCACCTGGACGACGCCGAGAAAGACGAACAGCAGCAGCACGCCGACCAGGACGAACTCGACGACGGCTGCACCGTCGTCTCCCCTGCGCATGACTGCCCCGCGTGCGAAGCGAGTCAGCCGCCGACCGAGTCGATGGCCTTGGTGAAGGCCGACGTCAGCTTCGGGCCCGCGAGTGCCAGCAGCGCGACGACGAGGCCGGCGGTCATCACGGTGACCATGACCCAACCGGGCACGTCACCGCGCTCCCGATCGTCGGCGAGCACGCCGCGCAGACGATCGAGAACACCGTCGAGGAAGAACAGCAGGTGCATGGCAGATCTCCTTATCCGCTGGAAAACGTGAGGCTCACGAGAGCCGGGTAGGTCGCGAAGACGACGGTCACGGGCAGCACGAGGAACACGACGGGGACCATCATCTGGATCTCCTTGCGCCCTCCGGCGTCGAGCAGCGCCCGCTTGCCCGCTTCCCGAACGTCACCGGCCTGGGCGCGCAGCACGTCGCCGAGGGGGGTGCCGCGCTCCAGAGCAACGACGACGCCGTCGACGAACCGTGACAGTGGCACCAGGCTCGTCCGCCGGGCGAGGGCGTCGAGCGCGGCAGCCAGCGGCATGCCGAGCCGGACGTCGGCCAGCGCTCGGCCGAGCTCGCCCGCCAGCGGTCCTGAGCTCAACCGCACGACCCGGCCCATGGCAGCGGCCGGCGACTCCCCCGCGGTCACGGCAAGCGCCATGAGCTCGGCGACGGTCGGCAGCTCGGCCAGCATCGTCTCCTCGCGACGGCTCATGACGTGCGTCAGCCAGGTGTCGCGGGCGGTCAAGCCGCCGGTGAGACCGGCAACGACGAGCCCGGCCGAGACGAGCGGCGACGGGCCACTGCCGGTCAGGAGATTGACCGTCAGGAGTGCCGCGCCCGGCACGGCCCCGAGCACGCCGCACAGCACCTGCTGGATGCGGAACTGCTCCACGGTCGTGCGGCCGCCGGCCCGCTCCAGGCGCCGGGTCAACGCTTGCCGGCCACCGAGCAACCGGTCGAGGCGGCCCGCAGCGTCAGTGACGAAAGGCTGGAGGAACGCCCGCAGCGGGTTCGACGGAGCGCCCGGTAGGGGGGTCGAGGCGAACCGGCGGGGCGCGTGGATGTCTCGCAGGTACGGATCGAGGCGGTCGGACAGGCGGACCCGCTGCGCCCAAGGGGTGCGCACGGCTGTCAGCAGCAGTCCGCTGGCGGCCAGCAGACCGAGCAGGGCGCCGACAGCAGCCGGCGTCACGCCTGGCCTGCGGGAGCGGCCCGCAGCACGCGCGGCTCCTGCGGCAACCGGCCGACCCGCTTCATGATCAGGTATGCCACGACCGACCCGACACCGCCGCTGAGCAGCACCAGGACCCCGGTCGGGCTGTCATACGCCTGCACCGTGTTGGTGCGCGTGGCCAGCAGCAGCAGGACGACCCACGGCGCGGCCAGTGCCAGCCTGGCTGCGCTGACCGTCCAGCCCTGCCGCGCCTCGAGCTCGGCGCGGGTGCGCAGGTCGTCGCGCAGGAAGGAGGACAGCGTGCGCAGCAGGCGGCCGAGGTCGGAGCCGCCCACCTCGCGCGCCAGCCGCAGCGCCTCGACGATCCGGTCGGCGGCGGGGTCGGCCAGCTCGTCGGCCAACCGGTCCAGGCAGGGGCCGAACGCGCCGTAGGCCCGGTAGTCCTCGGCGAACCGCTCGAACGAGGGGCGCAGCGGCACCGGGCCGCGGGTGCCCAGCCCGCTGACCCCCTCGGGCAGCGAGAGGCCGGCCCGCACGGCGCTGGCCAGGTGGTCGACGACTTCGGGCCACAGCTCACGACGCTCGCGGATGCGGGCCTCGCGGCTGCGCACCAGCAGCGAGCGCGGCACCGTCACCGCGAAAGCGCCGAAGGCGAGCGCAAGCGCGACGGTCGAGGACAGCACGAGGACGATCACGGCGACGAGCAGCCCCAGCCCGATGGACAGCAGCACGAGCTGGACGGGGCTGACGCCGCGGACGCCGGACTCCGCCAGCAGCCGGGCGGTCCGTCCGCGCCATCCCATGCCCTGCTGATCGCGCGGGCGCTCGTCCTCGCCGCTGGTCACGACGAGGAACAGGCCGAGGCCGAGCAGCAGCCCGAGCAGCAGGCCCATCAGGCGGCCTGACGGGTGTCGCCCAGCAGGGCGGCGAGGTCGTAGCCCGCCCAGGCAAAGCGCTCGGCGTGCGGCGGGAAGCCGTCTGCGCGGACCAGCCGGCCGTCCGGTGCCGTGCGGTAGATCGTCGACACTTCGACCACGTCACCCTCGGTGCGGCCGGGCAGGGCCACCACCTCGCGGACCCGCCGGTGCCCGGTGCCGTCCTTGGCCAGGTGCAGCACGAGGTCGACCGAGCTCGCCACGGTCGGGACGACGAAGGCGTGGCTGACGTTGTCGCCGGCCAGCAGCGGCAGCGTGCACAGCTTGGTGACGGCTTCGCGGGCGGAGTTGGCGTGCACGGTGGCCATCCCCGGCACCCCGCTGTTGAGCGCGATCAGCAGGTCGAGGGCCTCGCTCTGCCGCACCTCGCCGACGATGAGCCGGTCGGGCCGCATCCGCAGCGCCTCCTTGACCAGGCGCCGCAGCGGCACCTCGCCAGTGCCCTCCAGGCTGGGCTGGCGGGTCTGCATCGCCACCCAGTCCGGGGACGAGAGGCGGAGCTCGAACACCTCCTCACAGGTGATGACCCGCTCACGGGCCGGCACCGCCGCCGCGAGCGCGTTCAGCATCGTCGTCTTGCCGGCCTGGGTGCCGCCCGCGACGACGACGTTGAGCCCGGCGGCAACGGCGGCCTCGAGGAAGCGCGCCGCCGAGGCGGGGAGAGAGCCAAGCCCGACCAGCTCGTCGATACTGCCGGCCCGCAGGATGAACTTCCTGATGTTCAGAGCCAGGTGACGACGGGTGATGTCGGGGATGACGACGTGCAGCCGTGAGCCGTCAGGCATCGTCGCGTCGACGAACGGCTGGGACACGTCGAGGCGCCGCCCCGAGGCCCGCAGCATCCGCTCGACCAGGTCATCGAGCTGCTGGGCCGTCAATATGGTGGTGGTGAGCTCACTGCGGCCGTTCTTGGCGACGAACACCCGGCCCGGCTCGTTGATCCAGATCAGCTGTCGGCTATCTTCAGCCGGTGACGACCAGAGTAGCGGTCTACAGCCGCATCAGTCGCGACGACGCGGGAGACGCTGCTGGGGTTACACGACAGGCGGACGACTGCAAGGCCCTCTGCGAACGAAGAGGCTGGTCGATCGTCGCTTCGCTTGTAGACAACGACATCTCTGCCTTCTCGGGACGCACACGACCGGGGTACGAGCGTCTGCTCGAACTGATCCGCGCTCGTGGGATTGACACCGTTCTTGCCTGGGCACCCGAGCGCCTGCACAGGTCCCCGCGAGAACTCGAGGACTTCATTGAGCTGATTGAGGCCACCGGTACGGCAGTGGAAACAATCAAAGCTGGCGCGTGGGACGTCAGCACCTCACATGGACGCCTGGTGGCACGCATGCTGGGGGCGGTCAGCCGAGCTGAGAGCGAAAGAACCGGGGAACGAGTGAGCAGGGCTCACCAACAGGCGAAAGCCAACGGCTTCTGGCGTGGGCCCATCCCGTACGGCATGCAGGCCACAGCGACGCCTGGCAAGCCTGAACCGGACCCGGTCGCCGGCCCCGTCGTTCGCGACATCGCTCGCAGGGTGATCCGTGGGGATGCCTTGAGCCGGATCGCCCGCGAGTTGAACGAGCAAGGCGTACGCCCGCGACGAGGGCAGGGGTGGACTCACACGGGAGTGCTGCGACTCCTGGAGTCACCAGGGATCGCCGGGCTGGTCAGCAGCGATGGAGAACTTCGCGAAGCAGCGTTTGAAGGTGTGGTCGATGTAGCTACCTGGCGCGCGACACGGGCTGCGCTGGCGGGACGCCCGCGGGGGGAGTCCAGGCGATCGCGCGAGACGCTGACCCTGCTCGGGTCGATCCTTCGATGCGCCGAACACGGACACCCTTGCTATGGAGGAGGCGACAAGTACGGTCGCATCTACCAGGCCCAGGTACGAGGCGTGTGCGCGGTTCGCATCACCCGGCCCGCGACGGACGACTTAGTTCGCAGGATCGTTGTAGCACGACTGCAGAAGCCTGACGCCCAGGCATCGTTAGCTCCGGTACAAGAGTCGTCCGCGCTCGAGGCTGAGGCGGCGGAGCTTCAGCAGCGCCGGAACGACATCGGTGGGCTCATCGCCGACGGACTGCTTCCGACCGCGGTGGGTCGCCCTCGCCTCGAGGCGCTCGCTCGCAGACTCGGCGAGATCGACTTGCATCGCTCCCCTGGGCAACTTCCTGAGGGGATGTTCGTTGATCCTGCGACCGCTTGGGAGAACTGGACTATGCCCGAAAGACGGGAGATCGTTCGCATGCTCTTCTCTAGCATCACCGTCCGAGCTGCCGGCACTTTGCAGGGTCCGACCGCGGATTTACGCCGTCTGCAGCTGACGTGGACCGCCTGATTCGCGGGAGCGACCAGCGGACGCCCCACCCGCACTAGCGGAAGAGCGGGCTAGGGCCGAGAGACGAGATGTCTGCTCGAGCGTAAGCCGAGGAGCCCGGTCCACTATCTCTTGAACCATCACGTCGACACCCGCCTCGGCCATGTGGGGCGTCGGCCCTGATGGCGCAGTCAGGCTGCGCATGCCGATTCAAGGCGACATAGAGCCTGGTCCTGCCTGCGTCCGAGTGCACCCACCTCAGCCAACCAGGAGTCACCGTCCGACCGGTAGCCGGTTCCGGCGAAACGCCAAGAGCTGAGTTGAGCGAGGAGAACCACTTGATCCCCTGGATAGGCATCAGGCTGGCGATGCCAGTTCTGCCGGGCGAGGCGAAGGACTTTGAGCGTTGTGGAGTATCGGCGGCTGCGGGTGGCCCAGTGGCCGCGGTAGCCCAGGGTGTGCGCCCACGCCCGTAGTCGTAGCCCGGCAAGGTGTGGTTGCCGGCCGAGCTGCCACGCCGTGAATACCAGGCGGCGTAGGTGGTCGTTGATGGCCAGGGTGTCGATCTCGTCGCGGTCGCGGATGCGGTGGTCCAGGGCGCCGGAGTCGTCGGTGCTCTTCGTGGCGTACTTGGCCAGATAGCCCGCGATCTGACGCGACCCGCCGTCTGCTCTGGTCTGCGTCGTGACTGTTCGGACGTCGACCTGGCTTCCCCAGCTGATGCTCGCCGGCCGTTCAGGGTCGGCAGTCAGCGCCGGAGCTGTCGTCATCGCCGCTGCGGCTCTCACGGCCTCGGCGAGCATCGTCACGCTGTAGCCGGCCGGGGGCGCCAGCACGAGCACGGGGTCGTCGACCGGCGGTTTGGCGTCGAGGCGGATGACGGCGTGGAAGTGCACCAGGCCGCGGGTCTGGTACTCAACGACCTTGGTATAGGACAGCCGGACCTCGCCGAGCACCTGCCGCACGGGGCGGCCGACCTGACGGGCGAGCTGGCGGACGATGGCGATGGTGGTACGGCGCCACAGCTCACCGGTCTGGGCCTGCCACAACACCGCGCCCTCGTAGTCGAAACAGTCGGGGCAGATCGGCTGGCCCAGCAGTTCGTCGCTCTCGGGGTGCCGCCGGTTGCAGGCACGGCGCGTGCCGTGCGGGCAATGTCCGGGTGCCGGGTGGCAGGGCCGGACCGGCCCGGTGTCGGTCTCCCGCCGGGAGTGCACCGACCCAAACGACGGGGCCGTCAACGTCACGAACAGCCGGGGATGGCCGGAAACCGTGTCCGGCACGGTCTTTCCTCCGGCCAGGCCGGCGGCGACGAGCTGGTAGGAGTCGGCCCGGTAGGTCTCCGCGCAGGTCGGGCAGACCGTAGTCCGGCGGTTGCGGCACGCCTTGAGCAGCATCCCGTCCGGTTCGGTGGCGGTGTCGAAACTCGAGCGAACCACCCCCGTCGTCTCGTCCACGGTGACCGTCGAGCCGACCAGACGGACTGGCCGGCGGCAGTAGCCGGCGTGCTTGAGCTGTGCGGCCCACTTGTCGTAGTCAGGGCCGGCAGCGCGAGCCAGGACCGACCGCACAGCCGGCGACAACCCCCCGAGCGCCGGAGTAACGGCGCCGGTCATGTGCCCTCCTCCTCGCATCGTCGCCAGTCGTCCCAGGACAGCGGTAACGAAAGCAGCTCCGGTGTGGTGGCGGCCAACTCGTTGCAGACCCGGCCGGTGCTGTCGTTCAGCTCGTCGGCTAGCTCGAGAAAGTCGTCCGGGCCGTCGAGGGCGGCGGCCAGGCCGTGGGCACCTAGCAGCTCGGCGGGTTCACGGACCTGCCCGGTACTCATAGCGGCGGAGCGCTTGCAGGCGCGCAGACGTCGGCAGCCACCGGCACAGGAGCTGCCAACCCCCGGATGACCTCAGCCCGGTCAGCCAGCCCCGAGAGGTCGTTGTCATCGAGGTAGTGACACCGCAGCCGGGTGGGGGTGCCGCCTTCGTGCAGCAGGTACCCGACGCCGCGGTGGGTCGGGTCGATGGTGCTGGCCGTATGTCCGGCGGAGGCCCAGCCTGAGCCGAGAATGGTGTCGGAGGCTTGCGGGGTGTTGCACCGCAGTGCCCAGCGGACCCCGAACAGGTCCCGCAGCGCGGTCGGGATGACGTCATGCGCCGGCTTCTGGGTCGCCGCGATCACAACCAGCCCGGCTGCCCGGCCGCGGGCGACCAGGTCGCGCAGCAGCTCGGCGAACTCGGTCCGGACCTTGCGATCCGGTGCCAGCAGGTAATGAGCCAACTCGTCGACGACCAGCACGTGCAGCGGTAGTCCCATCCGCGGGGTGACCTTGCGAGCCTTGTTCGCCAGCAGAGCGAGGTAGCGGGTCTCCATCTCCTGCTGCAACGCTGACAGCACCAGGTTGGCGTGTTCGGTGTCCGGGCCTACTGAGTGGTCGGCGACGCCGGCCCAGCAGGCAAGTTCGACGAGCTTGCCGTCGAACAGGTGCAGCCGCACACCAGGGTCCAAAGCAGCGGTTGCCACCAGCAGCGACAGTGCCGCCGACTTGCCCGCACCTGGTTCACCGCCGAGCAGCACGTTGCGTTCCGGCAACGACAGAGCTACTTGGCGTCCCGTGTCGTCGACGCCGACGGGTACCGGGGCCCACAGGTCCAACCGACCCTGCTCAAGCTGCGGCCAGACCGGTGCCGGTTGGGTGAGCGGGTCGCGGCGGACCAGGGCCACGGTGCCGCGGCGGGCGTTGCCCGGGTCCCGGTCGATCCGGACCTCACGGACCTGAAGTGCAGCCGCGAGCGTCTCGGCGGAGTTCTGCAAGTCGGTGATGGTGCCGCCAACGGGGACCGCGACGTGCAGCATCTCCCCGGCCGGGACCCGTTCGAGCTTTCGGACCTTGGGGGTCTGGTCCCGGTAGGTCCAGATCAAACAGGCCCGGACCGCGTGGTTGAACTGACGGCGCACGATCCGCCCGTGGAGCAGGCGGCCCAGCAAGGCGCGCAGCACCGGAACGGCGAGCACGACAACGACGACGACGAGGACCAGGGCGACGCCGGCCAGTGGACGGACCAACCCGTCGAGCAGCACCGCCGGTGCGAGCAGCAAACCGGTCAGGGTCAGCTCGACCCAGACCCCCGCCACGGTGCGCAGCACCAGGTCGAACAGCGTCGGCGCCGGTGCCGGCCTCGACGGGCCGTAGGCACCGCCCACGGGGTAGCTGGGGTTAGGCATGCCCGCCTCCGGCGACGAGCTGCTGCAGCATCGACAGCACCCCGGTCACAGAGGCGTGGGCGACTTGGACGAACAGCGCCGGGGCAAGCGCGGCGATCAGCAGCATGACAAGCACGACCTTGAAGCGCATCGCCGGCTCACTTCCCCGCCGGGCTCGCCGCGGCCGAACCGTTGCCCGCGGCGGCCGCCGTTGAAGCGGCCGGTGCGGTGGGCTCGATCCGGTCTGCGCGGAACGACACCCCGGACCGCTCGCCCATCGCCCACGCCGTCGCCACCAGCCCCGCG
>JAABUM010001398.1_pt1 | contig 36350 bp, 71 predicted proteins | sample 5559161 | NCBI WGS metagenome assembly JAABUM01 (sample SAMN10711868, study PRJNA513369) | rock metagenome | isolation source: Antarctica rocks | place: Antarctica: Victoria Land, Siegfried Peak nord
TGTGCGCAGACGTCGTTGGTTTTTTAGTTGGCCGCCTCTTTAGGGCCTGGGTCGGCCTCCTCGTCGGCTTCCGCATCGGCCTGCGAGTCGGCCTGCGAGTCGGCCTGCGCGTCGGCTTGGCTGTTGGCTTGGCCGTCGGCTTGGCTGTCGGTTTGCGCGTCGGCTTTTTCGTCGGCGCCTCTGTCGGGGTGAGGACCGGCCGCGAGCTCGGGCCGTCTGACGCCGTCTGCAGGTGGCAAGCAAAACCCTGGTCAATGAAAATCAGATTCAGCTTGCACCCCTGAAAGTACTCTCAAGCCAAATGGCCTTGCTCAGAGGCGCACCGGAGCAGCGGTGGGAGCAGCTGCCGGCAGCAAAACGGCAGTGGGCTGCGAGCTTTCCACCGGCGCAGCAGTCGGAGCGGCCGTCGGCGACTCTGTAGGCGCAGCTGTGGGTGTCGGTGCCGCTGTAGGCGCTGGCGTCACATCGTGCGCAGCAGTGGGGGCCACAGTGGGCTGAGCTGTGATGGGCTGCTGGTCGGGAGTGGCCGCCTGCAGAGGACGACGCCGATGCCGGTTGGATTTGGAAGTCGCGGAGGCTGGAGTGCACACTATACTTTCCTGAGTGTGTTCCAGAATATTTCGACAGGTGATTAAGATGGTTGACTACATAATGTATGAGCAATGAGATGTAAGGTGGCCCACCGGGGCGGGCGTGTAGCTGGGGCGGTATTGCGCATAGAAGGGTTGCAGCCCCACTGTCTCCAGGTAGTCCGGCTTGCGCCAGACGACGGTTGTCCAGTCATTGGCGACCTGAAGACGGCAGTTGACTATGTGTCTGGGTTTTGCTTCCGCGTGGTTTGTTGTACAGCCACGAGGTGCGGCTCTCAACCACAACCACAACCACAGTTCGAGGCATGCGCTGCCTGAGGATGATAAGCACTGGGCATACCCCATGCTCAGCATCAGATCGTGGCACAAGACAGTGACGAGCAGCAGAAGGAAGATGGCGCACAATGCCGCCGGTGTCGCCGCTGTTGGCGTTCCAGGCCCACCAGAACCAGGAGGTGATGGCCTCGTGGCCGCCGTCGGTGCCGTTGCCCACGTTGTTGAGGTAGTTGGCGTACTGCCGTCAGGATGGGACATTTCACTCTCTTGCCAGGCTACTGCACTATTGGCATGCGGTGCAGGTAATGGCAGCTGCTCAATGAAGCATCATCTAATCGGCTCAGCAAGCTCGCCGCAGCCAGCAGCCAGCTGAAAGGACCAGGCACTGCCAAGGGGCGCGGCCACAGGCAAGCAGGTACCTCCAGCCTGGCCGTACACCATAGGGAAAAGATCGGAGCAGCGGCCAGGTTTTCAACTCAGTACCCACCTGGGGCATCATGATCAGGTCACGCGGGTCCGTCAGCTGGGTGCCGAACTCGCCGAGGACGACGGGAAAGGTGCGGCAGGTGCCGGTGTACCCGGCGCCGGTGCAGAAGCCAGGCGCCTTATTCAGATAGCCGTGCGCGATCGTGCACCGTAAATTCAGGTCGGGCCCGGTGTAGTGGTCCTGCGCCGTCGTGATGCTGCGGGGGCAGGAAAAGGCAACAGTGTTCAGGGGCACGTCATAGTGTAGTGATTCAAGACTTGGCATATTGACTGGCAGCAGCCTTCGGCTCTTCAGCACCACAGCGCAGCCAAGCTGCAATGTGGTACATCTCGTCAAGCATTGTATCGCAAGAAGTGCAAGAGCATCACCTAGGAGGGTACACGTGCGGCGACACCACCACACTGCCCCTGCGAGAAAGAACGAGAAAATGCTGAGGTTCAGCTGCAGACTTGGTGCTGCGGGCTTCAGCGTATTTAGCAGTGCAGGCCCGGGCGGGTTGGAACGTGCGCGTGCGACAAGGCTGTGCAATGCAAGAGACAGTGAATACAGCCAGAGAGTGCGACAAGGGTTGCCTGAGCAGGCCGGGGCAGCGAAAACTTGCGGCGCTTACACATAGGGCTTTGTGAGCAGCGTGGTGAAGAAGGTGATGGGGCTGCCGGCGCTACCGGCGGGGAACAGCGTGGGGTTTGTGGAGAAGCCATCGCCCCAGTTCGCTTTGATGGAGCCCTGGGCGCCGCCCTGAAGCAGCGCCGACAACACCGTCGGATGTCGTATGGAGAGAAGAATTTTGACATTCGTTCTAAAGCGCTCAGATCGCCCAGCGTAGTGATCAGAAGCCAGCAGCATGCAGGACAGGATTTGCCAGGTTGCATGTGGGTGCCGCATGAATTGTGAATGCATGCCGCATCATTCAGCGGTGCCGCGGTGAGTCCTTCAAATTGTTGCAGGCTGGCCTCAGCGCTGGCGGGGTTCGCACCTCGACAAAGTAGACGGCCTGAGGGTTGATCGTGTACCCCTGGTCCATCATGGCGAGCTGCACGCACCAGGAGTGGAAGCTCAGCACATCCGTCGACATGCGGCGACATGCAACGGCTACCGCCTCCAAGCAGCAGTCAGGGCTGCTGCAATATGCAATTCTGGCGCCGGCACAAGAGGGGAAGGAATCTAGAGCTTGGGGCAGCGCACGTAGTAGTCGGTCATGCCCCACTTGCCGCTGGAGCCGACCCATGGGATGCCCTGGCTGTCGGGCTCGTTCATGATGTCGTACATGACGAACTTGCGGGAGATGGGGTCGGCGTTGATGGCGGTCATGATGCGCGCCCAGTACTGCAGCCACAGGGTCCGGTTCTGGACCGCCGTCGGGTCCAGGTTCAGGTGGTTGTCGATCAGCACGTACCAGCCTGCAGATGTTGCTTTTGAAACTTTGTCGGCAGGGAAGGACTCCTCTTGCGGAGGTGGAACGGACATTTTTGGCTGACGCACAGGCATTGGTACCTAGGCGGCTGCCCGGCAGTGTTGCTGATGGTGCAGAGACGTTGCAGGGGTGCTGGGAGTGCGACAGCGGCGACGCTGTCAGGTCCTCAATGCTGCTGACGCCGGAGGGCCGACACAGGGGGGAGGCGCGCACCGTTGCGGGCGAAGAGGTTGACGACGAACAGGAAGCGGTTGTAGACGGAGTCGTTGGGCAGGTCGAAGTTGCAGTAGCCTGGCGGGTTAGTTGGCTCGTAGCCCAGGTGCACGCCAACAGCTGCAGGTCAAGGAAAGCGCCAGATGTTTTCAGATGTGTGCAATCTTCAATTAAACAGCCTGCATCTCGGTGGCATGATGACGGCGCACCAGGCGTGGTGACGTTGGGGGGCGTGGTCGCGGCCAGCAGCGTCGTGTCGGGCGTAGTGTTGCAGGTGCCGTTGAAGTTGCGGGGCTGCGCCGTGAAGAGGTCGGCCATGGAGAACGGCAGCCGGATGGCGTTGAAGCCCAGCAGCCGGATGCGGCGGGCGATCGTCACAATGTCCCGCGTGATCGACTGGTCACCCTGCACATGCACATGTCAGCCTTAATTCAAAGTTGCTGGAAGATTCCCAGGCAGAGTGTGCTGACATGCTGGGAGACCGGCAACTATGCCACTGAAGAACGATGTTTCAGGAGAACAGCGGTATAAGCAGTCGATGTCACACCTGCCAGATGCCGTCGGGGGCGGTGTTGCCGTCCTCAAAGCCGAACCAGTTGAGGCCACGGATTTGCAATTCATTTCCGTCTACGCCGATGAGCTTGGTGCCAGACACCGACACCGGCTGCACCGCAACCACCGGGGTGCCTGGCACAATGTACCTGCAGTGAGTCAAATGACCGCAATCAGCAAAGTGGGCAGCGCTATCTCTCTGCTGGTAATGTACCCTCAAGCTGCTGCACACTAAAGCCGGCCACCAGGCCAGACTCACGGAGGAGCTGGCGGCGGAGACGGCGGCGAGGGGGGCGATGGTGGCAGCGGTGGGGGAGGCGACGCCGGCCCAGGTGGGCCGGGCGGTGGCGGCGGGCTCGGCGGCGGGCTGGGCGGGCTGGGCGGCTGCGGCGGCAGGTTGGGAGCCGTGGCGCCCCACACGGTGTTGATAGCGCAGGCGCCGCCGTTCACCGTGACGCGAGTCGGCATGAAGCTGGCCGGATCAAAGGACGAGGACCCCAGCTGGAAGCCCAGGTTGACGCCGGTGCCGACGCCGCTGGGCTGCAGCGTCTGCCAGCTCTGGCTTGCCGTTCCTGTGCAGCATCACGCACAATTCTAGGCGATGCGGCATGCGGTCAAGCGTGCAGCGTCAACATGGCACGTCAACATGGCGGCGCATCCGCCTTGGCGCCGCCATTCAGAGACAGAGTCAGCCATGGCACGTGAGAATTATGGATCCGCTGCTCCTGCCAGCACAAGGTTGACTGAGGATTACAGGCAGTCGCAAGCCCCGCGCACCTGTGATGGCGCCGTTCGCAAAGGTAACGGCATCCAGGTTGTATGCGCCGGAGACGCCCGTGAAGGTGGGCCCGGACACCAGCAGCTGCCACGGCGCCACTACCGGCTGCGTGTCCCTGCATTTTCAGAATGATTGAACGCGCGGTGACACACTATTTACACTCACTGCCTTCGACAAGGTGGCATACAAGTTGGCAGGCAGTAGTGGTACATGCACCGCAATGTCAAACGCTCACCAATTCTTGAAGTACAACCCGATAGAGCTGCAGTAGCCGAGGCTGCACTGGTAAGGGTTGCCGCTGGGCTGCACCAGGACCTCGCACAACACCGCCGCCTGCGTGGCTGTGCGCGCAGTGGCGAGCGGCTGGCCGATGGCGGCGACGCTGCTGGATGCGGCGACGCGCTGGTTGCCGTAGGGCAGCTGGCGGTACGAGGAGGTCGCCCAGCCTCCGAAACCGACCTGTGCAAGACTGCCACAAATATTTGCACCCGGAATGCAGGCGCCACGTCCCTGGCTGCCACGATGTGCCAGCTGCACCTCCTGCTTGCATGCATGACGCGGGAGCATGCCGCCGCAGGTGCAGGCAGGCAGGCACAGCAGCAGGGCGGCTGCAGAAGGTCTGAGAGACTACACTTATCAGGTTGTTTGAATGGAACTCAGGCAGGGGGCGCTGAATGGCGATGGAGGCAGCGTACGGAAGCCTGGCTGTTCGCAGTGCAACACAGTGTAGGCACAAATTCCACGTGACCTCATTGCTACTGAGATGCATAGCTTGCCTGCATTGCATGTATCTCTAAGTGGAATGACCGATTACGGCGCCTGACTGCGATCACGCTGTCGCTTGCCGCATCAATGTGGTGGCAACGCGCAATCGAAGAAGTGTGGTACGATACCACCGGTGTAGGGCATTACCCCGAGGAGCACGCATCTAGCTACATGAGAGATGAATGCAGGCAGTAGAGACTCACCGATTGGACGGCTGTGTAAGGCGCGGCCAGCGTCGTGCGGCCGTTTTTCGCCAGCTGGAGCTGCTCATCGAAACTGCTGGTGCTCCTGGCCGCGTGCGCCGACGCTAGGCACGCCAGTGCTAGCACTAGGAGTGCGCCGAGCATCGCGACTGTCCTACAATCTTTGTCCTGAAGGATGCTGGCGTGCGACTTCGCACTAGCGTTAGGGGGTTGCAGTGTGTTACAAGATCATGACGCGTTGACTGTGCGAATGTCCCGCAGGCCGGGCAGCGTGCAAACAGGTCAACGACCGGATGGATCTGACTGTGGCGAGGTTAGCCAACGAAACACCCGCGGACTGTGATTATTGCGTCGTGCCAGCCGCGTGACTGATCGGTTTTGGAATGACGTCTTGTCGCCAATCGATTCCTTTGCCTGACGTCACGTCAGGCAGCACGTCACACCTGTTCCACACTCCTGCACGTGGATGCTGCTGCTTAAGAGGGCCTACGTCGGTGCTGGGGAAGCGTGTGCCAGACTGAATTAATTACCAGGGAAGAAGACGACCATGCCCACTGACAGCTGCGCATGAAAAACAGTACAGGTAGCGCCAGGAGCCAGACGCGGCATGCGGGTCAAATGTGCAACCAACTCGGGGGAGCCACGATTGGGTCGACAAACGCTGTCGAAATACACTGGTAGGAGCTGACGAAGCCTTCATGGTCGGCTGCCTACAAACAACGCATGAAATACGCGCGCAGCTGCAGTCAGCCACGCGTCTCAGCACAGCTGCGCGTCTGCCGCCGCAGGCAGCGCTGCCCGCGGCAGCAGGAGCACCGCTCAGCGGCCTGCAGGCCCTGAGCCGTGGCGGGCCGCTGGCGCTGAGCAGCCGCCACCGCCGGCCAACCGCAGAGGCCGCCGAGCCGAAGGAAATGCGGGGGGACGGCATCACGGTGCCCCGGCGGCGGCACGGCACGCTGCCGCCCCGCTCAGCTGACTGTGCGGCCGTACGCGACGCCGGCAATGTACAGGTTCTTGGCCCACTTGTCCTTCACGTGGGAGCTGGGGAAGGCGGACGTCCGCAGCGTCTCCTGCGTCTCGTCTATGGGCCGCCGCCGCGGCACGCTGAGCACAAAGGCCGCCTGCAGAAGGGGAAGCCACCCAGGGTCACAACTCTGCGGCAGCTGCCAATATTGCTGTTGCGACAGGTGCATTGACAAAAGCATGCAATCAGGCCGGCGCATCACGATCTGTATCATGGGCTTTCCCATGCTTTGCGCCAGCCCTCTTACTGCCACAGCCGTGCCGACAAAGTCAGATGCCCTGGATGTGATGTTGAAGTTGGCACGGAGCGCACCTGGTCGGGCGTCGCGGCGCAGGCGGTGATGCGGAAGCCGGCGTCCCACCGCCGGTGGATGCCCTCGCTGGCGTACTGGAAGTCCAGCTCCACGCACTGCAGCGCATGGACATGCACCCGTTTCAGGCTGGCGCTGAGGTTTCGCCAGGACGACTGGAGTGCCTGGATTTCTGTGCTCTCCAGTGCAGTGACTCTCTTTCTCTGCCACTCTCAAGTGATGGTACAAGCAACATCCATCTGCAACTTCTTTGGGTGTTTCTGAGGCCGTCAATGCCGCGAATCAAGTGTTGATACTCCACGGATGGCCCAGAAGAGGACGTAACAGAGGAGGACTGTCAATCACCTGGTCGATGTAGCCGGCGTTGCGCGACATGACGACGGCCCACCGCGTGTGCGATGTCGCCATGCTGGTGACGTAGAAGCCCTCCTTCCACTTCTTGTTGATCCACTTAAACGGGAAGGAGTCCGACACCTGCACGGGCGGCCACGGGCGTGTCAGCTCAGCCGGGACACACGTGGGGTGGGTTGGTGGCAAGCCTTCGACATTGCACACTGTTGCATACAGGATCTAGGGCCTGCCGTCAGTGCAGCCAGTCCAAAGTTCTGCAAAGTCGTCGTAGAAAAACCATCGACTGCCGTGGTGCAAAAAGATGCGCATCAGAGCGGGGCACATACCTTGTAGGACTGCTGCGTGTAGGGGGTGCCCTTGGACATGACGACGAGGGAGGAGCCGCTGTTGGTGCCCGCCATGGCGGTGATGTAGTACCCCTCCTCCCACTTCTCCATGATCCACTCCTTGGGCAGAAACTGGCAGCTGAGCTCGTACACCTGTGTGCATGTTCACGCGTCGGATGAGGTGCAAATTCAAGGCAGTGGCAGGTCCGAAGTCTCCCCACGATGCACGATCTCGTGGCTGCTGCACGAGCAGGAACTGGCAGCTCAGGTCATGCAGCTGCGCAGGCACAGGGCAGGTGACTACATGTATGAATATGCAGTGCAGCAGGCAGTGTGCTTGCGTCCGCAGGAAGCTCAGCCTCACAAACTCCGGAACCTCATACTGCAGCCCTGGCTGCAGTCCGCCTGCAGCAGGACGCCTGTCCTGCGCCACGCCTGCCCTGCGCGCCTTCAGCCACATGCGAGTTGGCAGCAATGCCAGCTCCACCAACGCAGCACAAGATCGAAGGCTGCGCAGGCGCGCCTGGGCGCTGAAGCCGGTGCCGGCGTCCATGATGAGCGCCCACAGCTCCTGGCAACAGGCGACGCTGCTGATGAGCAGCGCATCAACGTTGCCCTTCTCCACATGCTGCTCCACCCGGCTGTTGGCCACGTTGTAGTGGTACCTGCCACCGAATTTGACATCAGTTCACCCTGGCTGATGCCATCACGACTGACTTCAGATGGAGGATCTGTGGGCTTTCAAGGCTGAACAAGCCAGGCTGACGAATGCAAGATTTCCCTGGCTTCAACTTCAAAGGCTTCTACTTGTCCATGTGATCAGCGTGTTTGCCAAGTTGACGTCAATATGTGCAGTGACAATGGATGCAACCAGGACCGTTTAGCACTGTGGCTGCGGAAGGCGATCAGGCCAGTTTTTCGACAGGCAGATGAGCACCGCTGCTTGATGGGCCGGTGCGAATTGTGGACGGTGATCCACTGGGTGGCCGGCAGCCCCAGCCGGATCTTCTTCTTGGGCGCGACGTCCATCGCGTCCTCCTCCATCGCCTCCCGCCCCCGCTTCTGGCCCACCTGCAGCGCTCGCACGAGATGCAAATCAGCACAGAGGGACAGAGCCACAGAGGCACCGCTCTTGAGAATCTGTGTCCGCAATCAAGCCTTGCAACCTGGACGGAACACAGATGATGATTGCCAAGGGCTGCCGTACCAAATTTCGAAAGTCTGTACCTTGGCACACACAAGATGTCAACAAAGCCAGCCAATTGCGCGCGGCAAGGGCACACCAGTCTTGGAAAGCGTACCTTTGTCTGGCCCTCGGTGAGGATGGGCCGCTGGGGGCTGGGCCCGCACAGCGGGTCGAAGATCGCCATGAAGGCCTGGTACTTCGGCTCCTCGTCGAACTTCAGGTTGACCACCGCCTCCGCAAACTGCAGCAGCGATGCAGCAAAGGATCGTCGGCGCATTTGGGCATGGCAGTTGCACATTAAGAAGACCCTGCACTGATACACTACAAGCAGAGGCAAGACTTGGCTGCAAGTGGTGTCCTACAAGTACGATTGAGGCAATGACGCCAGGCAGGCAGCAGGTCCCGCACCTGCCGGAAGGCGGGCGGCGTGTAGCGGCACAGCAGCTCCGCCGACGTGGCCATCTTCTTCTTGCAGACCAGAAAGCCCTTGTTGTCGCCCTGCTCGGCAGCAAATATTGAAATTCTTCAAGATGCAAACTTATCAGGAGCTGACTGTGACTCATGAGTGTTCGATCCAGGCTTTGACACGGAGCTGCACCAGACAGTGCAGCAGGCTGCCAAGGTGGCACTCGACTCAAGATGCAAGCACTCACCGTGTAGCCCTGCCAAGGGAGGCGGCCCTTGAGCAGGAACATGAGGGTGTAGGCTAACGACTCCAGGTCGTCCCGCCTGCTGGCTGTGCGGCCCAGGTGCGCATGCACGCTCGCATACCGCACTGTGCCCCTGGATAGTCACACCGCTCTGTGGAAGACAAGTTGTTCAAGGACTGCTCTGGATGAAAGGCGGAGTAAGCGGATGGCACGAGCAAGGGTATCGACAGGTGATGAAACATGTGAACGAGTGGTTATCGATGCAGGCGTGCTGCAGGCGCACCTGAAGACGTCTGGCCGCTGGTCGTACTCGACATGCGTGCCGCATGTCGAGTCCCGCCACCTGGTGGCTGCGCAGCAGGGCACAGTCTTGCGCCTCAGCACCCCAAGCACTGCCAGTTCAGTGATGAGAACAGCGACAACAAAGATGGCTGATACTAGTTACAAGAACACGCCCGAATGCAGGCGGTTGGAAAGGCACTCACCGAGCCCGAGGTCCACCAGCCACAGCTTCTTCTCCGTGGCGCTGCCCTGCTGCCCCAAAAGAAAGTTCTCCGGCTTCACGTCGCCATGCACATACCTGCGCAGCACAGAGCGTCAGCCGGCGATGTGTCAACAGCGGTTCAGCATGTGCGCCACAATGCAGGTTCCAGTGACATAAGACATCCTCTGCAGGTCGATGCCAGCTGAGGAAAGGCAACCATTGCCCCAATGCAGCAGCGGCGCGTCGGCAGAAACCGCACCGCGTCGACAGGCAAAACATGCGCACCCCTGGGCGTGCAGCTTCTCGAGGATGGCCAACGCCTCAACGGCGATGCACGCCACCATCTCCTGCGACATGACCTGCCCTTGCGAGTTCCAGACGTCCCACAGGCTGGGCCCCAGCATGTCCATGACCTGCGCAGCAAACTCAGTCACATCTGCAACATGTGTTTTGTAAGTTGCAGCTTCACTGCACAGCCGGGGCACAGCAGCATTACTGAGCATTATTTGCAGCCAACACCTGAAATGCAGGACGAGGAGGTCTGCAGGCCAGCTACAGGTATGATCGGTGGCGGGATCCAGATGACCTAGGGGCACTCACCATGATGTAGTAGTCCCCCTGCCGGCCCTTGAAGTGCACGCGTGGGATGCCATGGATGCCGCCCAGCGTCCTGCAAGGCGGTCTCAATTGCGTCACATTCTAACATCAGGAGCATCTCAGGGTCATTTACATTCTGGCGCCTCGACGGTACCACTGACGGTGCTCACACAGTCAGCATTTGCGCACGGAGTAGGGCACTCACGTGTATACAGACCACTCGTAGGGCGGGCCATAGTTGCAGCCCTTGCTGCTCCTGTGCTCAAACTTCAGCGCCACCTGCGCAATGGAAACACACAGTCTGAACAAGCAGGTGTCCGCCGGGACAGCGTCCGCAGTTCAAAACCCTTGATGTTGCACGCAGCGCACATGACATGCACGTCGCACTCACAAGGAGGTGCCGGCAATGCACTCACACAATTGGCTGTGGGCCCCTCCTTGGCTGTCGTGGGCGTTGTCCTCCGCCCCACATACACCTGCCCAAAGCCGCCCTTGCCGAGCTTTCGCTCCAGGACGTACAGCGGCGAGCCGCCCACTTGGCACTGCGAATCAATGAAAATATTGGATGCCACTCTGCACCTGCATCGACTCAATGCCAACAGCGCAGGCGTGAATTTGTATCTGCAAATATACATATTGTTCAGAACTTGAATCGCCTCGTTCAGTTGAAGGAGCACCCTGTTGCCACGGGTGCAATTCGGTGGCGCACGATCAATGTAATGATGCAGCAGTCAGCACCTTCTCCGGCAGAGGCGCCGTGCTGGCCTCGTCCTCCTTGGCCTTGTCGTCAGCAGGCCCATCCTTGGGCTCGGTCCCCCCCTCCGCGCCCACCATCTCCGCGGCCGGCGGCTGCACGGCCGCCATCAGCATGTTGCCCGCTAGCTGCACCGGCTCGCCAGCGTCTGCGGCGCCTGCCGCGCCTGCTGCGCCCCCAGTCCGATCCGCACCCGCTGCTCGCGTCAGGCGCGGCAATGCCGCCCTGGCTGCGGGGGCTGCTGCCCTGGCGCCACGGCCTCGCCCGCCTGCTGCGCCTCCGCCTCTGCCTGCCCGCGCCCCGCCCTCTCCTGCTGCTGCTGCTGGCTTCTTCTCGGCCTTTGTGTTTTGTTTCGCCTTAGCAGCCCGCGTTTTCGGAGGCACTACAGCCATGAAGAGTGATGTGGTTACATGTGTGCACGATCATGATCGCATTTCTGGTCAGCTGGCACCAGTCAGGACCACTGGGCTATGTGCACAAGGCATTTGGGGATTGGAGCACTCACTTCTGTAGCGTCAGTGAGCGTGTGACCATCCTCAGCGCGCGCTGGCTCCCATCAGACGACTATCGAGACCTGCTGACTGCTGTCTAGTGACTGCATAGGCGTACTGGACTGCATCAATCCACTTGCTGATCATCGCACCAAGCTGGTAACCCGAAGCGAAATTCTCTACGCAAACTCTTTCTTTTGGCCCCCTGCAACTGATTAAGGGTTAATCGAACCACCATTATTGCACGATCTGGGATCAGCAGCACTGCAGCAGAACTCAGACTTGCAGCGTAGTGGCTGGAACTGTTGATGGGCAGGCTGGGCGTCAGGCAGTGCTGCTGAGCGGCCGCACGGTCTCGCTGCCGTCTGGCAAGAAGGTCTGCTTAGGGTGCATTTGTCGTCAGGTCACCAACCATGCAGCGCGTACTCAAGGCCAGCTCGCGCCTGGCGCGCTTCCAGGCCATTGCTCCTGGCGCCTGCCAAACCCGCGCATTTGCTGCTGCCGCTGGCGAGGTTGCTGTGGCCGATGAGTCGCCATTCCTGCGCTATGCCACCCCAATCCCGCAGCCATACTCGTACGCCAACCTGCTGGGCAGCATCCCAGCCACGCAGGCGAGTTTGGTCGGATCGATGACCGATGGCTCCTGGCATCTCGCCTGCTTCTAGTATCTGCTGTGGAGTTCTGCCAGCAACCTTGATGTCCTTGACTCTGTGCAGCTGCAGAAACGAACATACGAAACCATTTACATCGATGATACTGGCCCAGAAGACGGCGCTGTCAATGGCGTGCTCTTGCACAATAGGTGACGCAGCTGAGCAACGGCCTGCGCGTGGGCACGGAGACGACGCCTTTTGCGGAGACGGCCACAGTGGGCGTCTGGATCGACGCCGGCAGCCGCTATGAGACGGACGCCAACAACGGCAGCGCGCACTTTTTGGAGCACATGGCCTTCAAGGGCACTCGGGTGAGCATCATCCTGTCTGCCAGGCTTCCTGCGGGACCGCGAGGCGCTCCCGCTGTGACAGTACGGCAGCAGCAACATGCTAGATGTCAGATGCTTGTACTGGAAACATGCACCACGGAGACAAGAGCACCCTGCAGAGATTGTCCAGCAGGGCCTGTCGGTGTTTAAGGCCGCGACGTGATGGCTGCGGGACTTGGCATCGCCAGTCGGCTCAATCTATGATCTTTGGTGCGTGGCAGTCGCGGAACTCCAAGGAGCTGGAGCTGGAAATTGAGGACATGGGCGGACACCTGAACGCGTACACGTCGCGTGAGCAGACGTGTTATCACGCCAAGGTGCGCACTGCCAGATGCCGGGGGCGTTCAGTTGCATTTGCGGCATGGCGCTGTATGCAGTCGCGTGGCATGCACAGCTCATGGCAGCCACGCATGCCGCAGATAGTCGGGCAAGCCACGAACCATGAAGAACTCATGGCTGTGCGCCTCACAACTCGCAGAGAGTGCCGACACCGACGTGTGGTTCATGCTGCGTTTTGGCCTCCGGAGTGTTGCTGACAGCACAGCATCTCACATGGGCAGGTGTTCAAGAGGGATGTGCCGAAGGCCATTAACATCCTGTCGGACATCATCCAGAACTCGCACCTGAGCAAGGACGCCATCGAGCGCGAGCGCTCCGTCATCCTGCGCGAGATGGAGGAGGTCCGTCACACAGGCCATCACTCTCTTGACTCCTTGCTGTGATGCTGCCTGATTGCCACGCTCAACAACACAGACAATGTCACCTCTCAACGTGCACATAGAGTCACTGTGTCCTGCGCCTGCTCTGCCTTCTTTCCCAGCAGTGCCTCCGACTCTGCTGGTGTTGCACATACAATGGACCGCTGCGCCTTTAGAAGTTCAACCCAAACCGGCAAGTGTGATCCTGCAGGTGGAGGGCATCCCAGAGGAGGTGATCTTGGACCACCTGCACGCGACGGCGTTCCAGAACACGCCGCTGGGGCGCACCATCCTGGGCCCCGCCGACAACATCCGCTGCCTGACGCGCGGCGACCTCGCGGACTACATCGCCGCCAACTACACCGCGCCCCGCATGGTGCTGCCTCCATCTTTGCAAGCGTAAACCTTTCGATGCAGCTCGGGGCATGGATATGTGTGTGCCCTGCGGCCGGGGCATCAAAGGCGCCAACCACTTCAATGTCCAAATGCAGCCGTTATGCAGTTGACATGGACTTAGGAAGGGTGAGGGGTTGATTGTTGCAAGGGTCGGATGGAGGAAGCCCCAACACCGCTGATGTAAGGTGTGTGGCTGCCGGGCAGGTCGGCGGCAGGCAGCGCCATGGGGGTTTGTTGGGGGAGCGATGGGGATTACAATTTGAGCTACGTGAAGGTAATGAATGAATTGCACTTTTGCCAGGTGGCGGCGCCGGCAGGCGGCGCGGAGCTCTGGGCGCTGTTGAGTTGGCGATGGCGTTGACCAGAAATCTTTCTGACGTTGACGTTGACGTTGACGTTGACGTTGACGTTGGCGATGGCGTTGACCAGAAACCTCGACCGGAAAAGTGAAGGTTGCGCACGCTTCTGTTTGCAGGTGGTGGCGGCGGCGGGCGCCGTGGACCACGAGGAGCTCGTGCAGCTGTCGGAGAAGGCCTTCAGCAGCCTGTCCTCCGACCCCACCACCGCCTACGACCTGGTCGCCAAGGTCAGCAGTGTTTCACAAGTGGCTCCCAATTTGCAGAGCAGGTGAACATCTGCCTGAGCACAGCTGCAGCCTGTCGGCCTGGGCAGGCAATCCGGCGATGCAGCCTGCCGCACGGACCGCAGCAAGTGCCCGATCCCACAGCATATGCACAAGCTGCCGGCACCATCAAACACGTCATTGAAATCGCTGTATCAGCGCCTCGATGCGCTGAAAGCCGCTTAACACTCGCCTTTCTGCGTGTGCGCCACAGGAGCCGTCCTACTTCACGGGCTCGGACGTGCGCATCCGGGACCCGGACATGCCGCTGCTGCACTTTGCGGTGGCCTTCAAGGGCGTGGCGTGGGCCGACGCCGACTCCATCCCGCTCATGATCATGCAGCAGCTGCTGGGCGGCTGGAACAAGAATGCCGGCGCCGGCGCCAACATGGCATCGCGTGAGTGACCCCCTCTACCCCCTTTCCGAGAGATATCACCCAGTTGTTCTTCGCAAGCAGCATCTACTCATGGTGCATATCATGGTGCCACCGCCTTACCAAGCCCTGATTTCAGGTTGCCCATGACCTTCTGCTCAACATGCCCAGTGTCCTAGGACCCAGCCGAGACTACCGTATAGTCATTGCTCTGACGTTGCCGACGGTCGTTTGTGTGTCTCTTGCAGCGCTGGCGCAGACGGTGGCGGCGAACAATCTGTGCAACTCGTACACGGCGTTCAACACTAACTACCACGACACCGGCCTGTTCGGAGTGATCGCCACCGCGGAGAAGGGCGCGCACATCGACGACCTGTCGTGGGCCATCATGCACGAGGTGCCGCCCCATAAAACTTCCATTACTGGATGGCCGCCATGTCTCCGCCTTTTGGGTCCGTGCGAATTGGCCACCCCGGGCCATCTGAAGACCAGTATGCACTGCTCATATGTGCAATGTGCGCCTCCAGGCCTTGCGTTAACGCTGTCCTGATTCGAAGCAAAATGTGATGTCCCCTCTAGACTCGCACTGCACCTGCGCAGATCACCAAGCTGGTGTACGAGGTGTCGGAGGAGGATGTGGTGCGCGCGCGCAACCAGCTCAAGTCCTCCATCCTCTTCAGCATCGATGGCTCCGGCGGTGAGCTCCCCTTAGTTCACCTGGCTTGCGAGTCTGCATGTCGCTGCTTCCCGTGCAGCATTGCTGTGCAGGCAAGTCAGCATACATTCCTGATGCAGTAATCGACTGCTCCACCTACACATGATCCATGTCTTGACGCGCCAGCCGTGCGCCTTGTGCCCTGCTTTGCTGCCGCGCTGGACTGCTTGTGGTGTCGCTCGCTGGACTGCGTGTGGCGATGCACAGCAGTACCTGTAATCTCATCCTCAGCCGTTTCTGATCCGCAGCCGTGGCGGAGGACATCGGCCGGGGGCTGCTGGTGTACGGGCGCCGGGTGCCAAAGGCTGAGATCTTTGCGCGGCTGGACGCGGTGACGGCGGAGACAATCAAGGTGGGGGATGCGATGAAAGTGATGATGAGCCTGAATGAGGCCCGCAGCACGGACGGTGGCACATAAGGCCTGGCTCCAGTCCTGCCAGTTCCTCCGTCGTCAACAATCCTTCTTTTTCTGTTCGTCAGGCTGTCGCCGAGCGCGTCATCTACGACCAGGACGTCGCCATCGCCGCCATGGGCGATGTGCAGAACCTCCCAGACTACAACTGGTGCGCCGACCGCTGGAAGTTATCACTTCGTTGTCAAAGCAGGGCGCGGGAGAGAGGCCATGTCCTTAATGCGTGTTGTTATACGAGTGCATCCGTCAACCGTGCTGGTCGTCCATTGGGCTCGAGTCTCCTGCTGAAGCGATATCTGTCATACTGTGCTGATGTGTGTCGTGTCCCCATGCGCAGGTTCCGGAGGCGCACATACTGGCTGCGGTACTAGAGCAGAGGCAATGGGATTGCATGACCGTCAGAGGTGCTCTGCGAGCACAAGCAGCCCGCGTGTCTCCAGGTTGCTGTGACAGATGAACACTGCCTAGAATTTTACCGGGTGTCAGTTCCTTGAATGTAATGTCTAGGGGCCACATGCTCAAAGCGAGGCATGCGGCACCGCTGTATGAGAAGACGTCGTGGCAAGGTGGGAGCAAGTTGCACTTGCGCTGTATTGTTTTACTCTCCCTTCAATTGCGGAGCCACAGCAACGTGACGAGTGCACACCGGTCTCCAAAGCCGACACTCAAATTCAGGAGGCGTCTGCTTTCCAGTCGCATTGGGAGCACGGCTGCTGTAGAGGACAAACACCCAAGGTCACCTAGAGAGGTACTATCGCCCCATCGTCTCGGAGTGCACAAGCACCGAGGTAGTGTTCATGATCGGGAGCGAGTTTGCTGTCTTCGAGAACTGTGAAACCAAAGCTGCGGGCGCTGTTCGCATCGACGCATCGCAATCCTGGCCTGACGCAGGCAGGCAATAAGAAACTGGGTCCAAACACAAGCTGGTTCATTCAGCCATCACGCGTCCTCACAGGTCCACATCCGCCCAGGCCCCTGGAGCCCCGCTCGAGCTGCGCTGCGGCGGCTGCTGCTGCGGCGGCGGGGCGGCCTCCGTCTGCGGCTCCGCCCTTGCCGCGACGCTGTCGTCGTTCATGTACGTGAGGTCGGGCGCGGCTGACGGCTTTGCTGTGCCGTCTGCGGGACAGGCAACGGATCTCAGGTGATGCAAAAGGTTGACAGCTCGTGCATAGTGTTGTCCCTCCTGCCAGCAGTCACGCTCTGGAAAGGCGCTGGAGGAAGAGAAAGCAATGAAGCGATGCTCACTCTGCTTGGGGGCGGCTGCTGGCGGCGAGCCGCCGGCGGCCGGCTGCTCGCTGGCGCCCTGCTGCTCGCTACCGGCGCCGGCCTCTGGCGACAGCGCTGCGGAGTCGCCGTTGGTCCAGAAGGCGGCGTTGCCCATCTCCATGTTGCTCAGCAGGCTGCTGTTGGGCTTTTCCCCGTTCTTTGCCTGCACGAGGCACACAGAAGGTGAGGTGACAATGGCTTTCGACTTTGCGGCGTCATCACACGAAGAATGCTGACGTCATCAAATCCAGGAGAGTGGCAGCCCAGCAGTCTCGTTGACAAAGCCGCAGTTGGTGACTTGCCTTCCTGTCCAACTCAAGGTGAAAGCCATGGACTCAAAACAGAAAGAGGCCAAGCGCACCGCGCCGACAGGGACAAAGGTTTTTGCCCGGAAGGTCTTCTTGGGTTTCTCATCGCCGCTGCCGTCCTTGCCGCCGTCCTCGTCCTGGTTGTCGCTGTACAGCACGTAGTCCCTGTACGTCGGCGCAAACTGGTGCACCGTGTCCGACGCCACGTCGTGGATGCTGATGGCGTGGATGGCGTTGCCGACCGCAGGCAGCCGTGAGCCAGGCGCTGCAGCAGGGCACACACACATTGTGGGTTCTCGTCATGGCTGTGTGTTATTTCCTTTTCTGTTGCGCCTCAGGTATGTCAACTCGCTGACGAACATGCGCAGCAAGTCCGAGCTGTGGGGCACATCAAACTGCGGAGGTCGGCTGCTCCCATGGTTTGCTACTTCCATTCAACAGCAGCTGCTCAAGAGCTGCGGCTGCCGCGGCAATGCAACGCGCGCTCTGCGACTCGCAGCCTGCACCTACTCCACTCCGAAATAGCTGCAATATGCCAGTGCGGCTTAGGGTTCAGAGGTGGCACAGCGCACCTCCGTCCTTGTACTCGGTGTAAGGGAACGCATAGAACATGCCAATCGCGGCGGGCAGCATCTCCAGGCAAATCAGCAGGTTCTGCAGGTTGACGCCGTCCTCCGCGACCCTGATGACGCCCGTGCCCACCAGGATGGCGATCAGGATGCCCTGCGCAGATCGTTAGACATGCGTCAGAGGGTGCAGCACAGTTCGGGATTGAGTTTGAAGATGGCAGGAAATCGAGTTGGGCATCCCTCGACGTGCAACACAATATTGACGAATGTCGGCCCCAGGTCAGCAGGCAAGCGGTGTGCCGTTGCTGGGAACAGCGGCGCAGGGTATGGCCAGGCTGCCGGGGTGCAGGCAACCATTCCCGAAGGAGCACGCGCCTGCCAGAAGGTGAAGAAGACGACGGACTTGACGAGCACGAACTTCATGAGCGGGTTGAAGGGCGCCAGCAGGTCGTGCGTGCCCAGGTAGAACATGAAAAGGGCAAACAGCGCCACGCTGTACGTGATGTTGTAGACGATCGTGATGTACAGGTACCTGCACACGAGCGGGCAGTTGGTTGTGGTTCTGGTTCAGTTGCTGCTGCAGGGCTGTGGCCCTGATGCGTTTCTCGAGAGCCTTGCACCAGGGGCATGCGAGACGCTGATTTGCACAAGAGAAACGAAGTCATGCTTCAGCTGCACCGCCAACAGGCCACCGAAGTAGATCTTGCAGGAGCTGATGTCGAAAGCTGCCACCACTCTCCACACTCTCCATATTTTGAAATGGGCAGTGTGACAACACATCCTATGTCTACCACAGCGGCAAGCTTCAGCGGAAACCCACCCATCACCAGGCCCCCAGTAGCCGGGCGAGTAGTGGTGCGTCGCGTACAGCACGACCGACAGGATGCCGAGGATGGGCATCAGCAGCACAAATTGCAGCGCGCCCTGCTTGCAGCGGCGCACGAAGAGCCCGTCCACCCGCTGCGCCGGCAGGCAGCAGGTGCAGTGCCAGAGCGACGGCTGCAGCATGAAGCCGTTCATCTTGACCTCCACCTCGCCCGGGCCGCCCACGTAGCCCAGGCACAGCGACAGGAAGGTGTAGATGACGAACGCCTCATAGCTGCACAGGACAGTGCTTTCCTGTTGGCCCAAGTTGCAATGCGCGAGAAACACCAACGCCTCACAGCTGCAAAGGCGGTCATTGGAGTTGGCGCCAGTTGCATCGAAAGCCCTCAACAAGAACCCCAGCGTTTCTTGCTTGCTGCATCGTATGCAATTGTCGCAGTGCTAGTCATTCCATTTGCTGCGCACGGCCACCAAGTGCACACAGCATGTGCATGCTGTTTTAGCGAGGGCCGGCACTCACACGACTCTGACGGTCTCGAAATAGACCGCGTTGTGCGGCAACACCAGCGCCAGGAAGGAGCAGACCGAGTAGACCGGCACCATGAAGATGATGCGCACAATGTACCGCTGCATGCGGCACAGTACAAAGCTTCAGTTGCAAGTGCCCATGGTGGCCTATGCTGCTACCTCATGCAACTGATAAGCAGGCTCTGGAGTTCACCAGACGCAATCGGGCACCTGGAACACCGGGGATGTGTAGTGCTGCAGGTGGTTTACAATCTGCGCGTTTGACCAAAGCTTTCAATTTCCAGTCAATCAGGCCCTTACGTCAAAGATCTGTTCGATCCATGTCCTCAAAGTACCGCTCGACTAAGGCAGGCTGGCGAGGCCTGCAGGCTGCAGGCTGGCGAGGCCTTCAGAAAAGTGCTTGCCCACCTGCCATGTCGCCAGTCCAATGGCAACAACCCCACTGAACCCTCCAAATATATACGTGGCGGCATTATGGAGCATGATTTCTCCTGTTCTCGCTGGTCCTGTATCAGGCTGCTTCGAACAACAGGAACAGTCGATCAGATGCGCATCGAGCTCCTGACAGCTGGGGGCGGAGCAGCTGCACTCGAAGGACCAGCTGACTAGCGACTCAAGCTGCAATAGCCTTCTGGAGGCAGGATAATCTGACGCTCTCCAGCCTAGCACGCTGCCGGCAAGCGTGAAAAGCCAGCTGCCGCAGCTGCAGGTGACAAACTCGCAAAGCTGCCACAGACGCCAGGCGCGGCAGGCCCACCGCAAACACGATTTCGGACAGGAAGAGCTTTGCTGCACAGCGCTGTGTGAGCGTGTGCACCTTGCATGCACACAGTAAAATGGCAAAGGGGGGTGATACACAGGCCCACACGAGAGAATTGCTGAAGTCCCTGTTGGCTGGTCCTTCGACTGCGCTCTCGCTAGCGTTTGCACCGCTATAAATGCTTGAACAACAGAGACAAAGTGAAGGGATTGCGCATTGATTTGCTGGCTGAAGCTGTCACGTCGTTTCAGTCACCAAGAACGCGCATCCCAGAGCAACGAAAGCATTTTACACAGCAGCAGCGAAGCCAACCCGGCTGTAAATTTTAGTCGGTTTAGAACGTTCCTCCAGCATTGAATGGTCACACCGCAGCTAAATATGGACGAAGACGTGCTTTCGTTCGATGCGAGTTCCATGTCGGAGGAGGCCTCCTCCAGCAGCGACGAGGCGGAGGCGGAGGTCGCCAGCGACACCGCCTCAGATTGGAAGTTCTCGCCGGCAGATACGGACCTGCTGGTCCGCCTCGTCAAGCTGTGCCAGAAGATGGGCTACTCCGGCGGCAGCGGCACATGGAAGGAGCACGTTAAGGTGACCCTGAAGCTGCATGCAATGCATGCAGCCTGGGTCCGCCTTCTGCGCTGGTGCTGAACGTCATTCATCTCCGCAACATCAGAGTACGGCATTAACCTGGAGCTGACCGCAGTCGGCTTGCCTGCAGACGCTCGAGGCAGCCGGCGCATCGGACCCCGCCAGGCATCCCTGGAACGTGCTGGCGGACTTTGTTGAGTCTATAAGGGGAGCCGAGGCCCGCCTGGCGATTCAGAAGCTGGTGGAGTGGGAACGGAAGCTGCAGGTGAGGCTACATCATGGCTGCATGCCTCTCCTACGCATAGTGGCCGTTTATGGGATGGTATGGCATGTTGCAACCTCGCAGTACGGCAGGAAGGAGGACACGTTTGGCGACTGTGCAGGAGGAGGAGGAGATGGCAGTGACGACCCTGGAGCTAGGCGGCATGGCGGGACCCGCCCAGGTGCTGCCTGCCATTCTGCGCATTTTGTGGCGCTGCATGCTATGACTGATGAGAGATGCTCAGCGCTTGGGTGTCCCTCTCGTGGTCGCCAACATCCACCTGCATTGATTCATCCGACACCTGCCACCTGCAGGGCAGCATCTGGGAGCTGGTGCAACGGACGCAGGCGCACAGCCGCTTCGCCGAGCTGTACAAGATGCCTGCGTATGAGGACGGCTGGCAGCGCAAGCGGTGAGCATTCAGGCTTGATCCGCCAGCATTCAGGCTTGATCCGCCATGGCCCTTTTTGGCGATGCGCGTTGCCCAAGCAGAGCACCGCGCTGCGCTGCGATCACCCTGACAAGAGGAGTCGCCGCCTGCAGCCGTCACCATGTCGAGATGATTTCATTTCACAGTCAGCCGTGTCATCGTCAACTGTGCAACAGCAATCCTATGTTGCCGCCTTTAGGAGCGCGCTGGCCAATGATGGGGAGCCGACGCTTCTGCCGGTCGGCAGTGGACGTCATGCCATTTGAAAGCTTGTTATGCAAATGAAAACGCAAACCTGTTGCTCTCCCAGGAGCGCGCCGGCCTACGACGAGGAGCCGACGCTGCTGGCGGTGGACTGCGAGATGTGCGCCACCGCGCACGACGACAAGGCGCTGCTCAGCCTGTGCCTCGTGGACGTCGACGGCAGCATCCTGCAGCAGGTCCACCATGCCCCATATATTTTCTGTGTGCATGCGGTTGGTGGACTCTGTCAAGGAACTGTAATGGCTCACTGTGCTAGACCGCATAGTTTTATCATCTTGCCATGCCATCAGATGCACAATACGTGCTTCGGTCCCTTCTCTTGCCGTACTCTGATCTAAGCTGCTGCATCAGAAGGGTTGCTGCCTCACGCAGAACCTGGTGCGGCCGGCGGATGAGGTGCGGGACTTTCGGACCGCGGTGACGGGCCACACCGCTGCGGACGTGGAGTCTGTGCGCTACAGCCTGGAGGACGCGCAGCGTGACGTGCTGGGCGCGCTGGAGGGCCAGGTGAGATTGCCCATTTCAGGGCCATGTCGGCGCTCTTTCCTGCATTGCTTCATCTGCGCCTTGTTGCGTTCTTGTCGTCGATGCCATTTCTGCAGGAGCGGCTAACGTCCTCTGGAATGCCAAGCCAGGCCGGCTGCGCCTGAAGAACTGCTGGACTCTGCCTCCCATCTTGGAATGCTGCTTCCAGGGCGGCACCGCTGCCGACGCAGTCCGTCTTTGTGGGTGGGATTGCGCAAACATCCTAATGATAGAGTGGGGTGACGTGTGCACAGGTGGTCTTGGTGGGCCATGCGCTGCACCACGACCTGCGCGCTCTGAAAATCGACTACCAGCCCGTCATCGACACCTCGCTCCTGCTCGCCTACAAGTGCGTGCAAGACAGCTTGCTTGCCCAACTCCTCAAGGCGCAACGTGCATCGTTTCTACACTTTGATGATACCCGCATCTGCATTGCCTGCCCAAGGCCCTGTTTGAGATGTCAGGTGCACCGTTTCTGTCGTTTGCGTGAAGGAACCCGCCGGCCAGGGAACTCACGAAGCACGCACTGAATCTCGCTCTGCAGGGACCTGCCGGACTGCACCCCCGCGCTGACGGACCTGGTGAGGCGGCTGCTTGGGAAGCAGCTGCGGCAGCCGGGCGAGCCGCACGACGTCACCGCCGATGCGCGCGCCGCCATGGACCTGGCGCTGTACGAGCAGCAGAAGGGCCCCACGCCGCCGCTGCCGGCGCCAGACCTGCAGGTGCTCAGCCATTATATTGCATCACGCCTCCAGATTGCACGCTCATCTGCTGACGCTCCTCACAGCACTGGCGACAGCGTAGCTCTGCATATGCTGATTGCGACCTCAGAGTTGCGCAAGTGGCAATCCGACACACCGTTCGTTCCATGGACTGCTTGCAACTTCGTCGCCTCAGGGCTTTGCACGAGCACCTGTGGTGTGCCAGTCGTCTGGAGCCAGTTGGTAGGGCGAAGCAGCCGGTCTGGTTCTGTCCAGCGGGCGGTTGCTTCTGCTTCTACTGACTGTACGTCTTCATATGCACAGGTGGCGGAGGACGACCTGCGGCGGCTGCTGGTGCACTCTCTGGCGCCGGGCATGCGGGACGTGGACCTCATCTACCTGTTCCCGCCGGGCTGCCCGCCCATCCTGGAGATAGCGCGCGACTCGCCGACCGCGCGCAAGGCCGTCGTCAGCTTTGCGACGCGCGTCGAGGCAGCGAATGCGTTCAAGCTGCTGGGCGGCCAGGACGGCGCCGACAGCATGGGCCGGCAGCAGAAGGTGGTTCGGGTGCCGGAGGGCCAGTTCGCGGGCGCCAAGGTGCGGGTGCGGGTCATGGACGTGGCGGGCGGCAAGCGGAAGGAGGCCGCCGCAGCGGACGGCAGCCCGAGACGCAAGCGGTGATGCGTACTTCCTAGTGGGATCGTGGTTGTAGGCTTCGGCGCAGACGAGAAGAGAGTTTTGGTTTCTGGTGTCACCTAGATAGACAGGCAAGTTTCCGACGAGAGCTTTTGTGAGGACCAATCTGCCATTCCGGAAATGTTTTCATACGCCGAGACCTCAAAAAGCTCATTGTCGCAATTGCTGTATTGCCACTAGAATACAGGACTCAGAGGAGCGATTCGCGGCATGTCCATCCAGAAATGGCAGTGTGCCCAAAGGCGCTCAGGATGTCGTTTTCAAGCGCGCTGCCTACTCGCCCAGCTTCAGGTCGCGCAGCGCGGAGTAGGGCACGCGCACGGCGGGGCCCATCGTCGTGCACAGGGTGACGGTCTTCCAGTACACGCCCTTGGCGCCCGGCGGCCGGTTCTGGTCCATCGACTCCTGCACGGACAGAAGCACAGCTCGTTGAATGACATCTGGAGATGTTGTGAGCATCGTCGTGCGTTGCTTTGACATGGGGGATGGAACCAGGAGCACATTAGCCCCGCCTGCAGCATGAGGCAAAGAAGCGGGGACGCGATAGGGTTTGAGTGCCGCCATTCTCAGGCGTGACCTGCAGCAGCCCCCCTCACCTGAATGGCCTTCAGGTTGCCGAGCAGCTGCTGATCTGTGAACGTCGAGCGGCCAAAGCCGACGTGCACGTTGCCGGCCTTGTCGGCACGGTACTCCACCTTGCCACCCTTGAAGTCCTTGATCGCCTGTCGTTGCAGAAAGGTTGTTTGTAAGAGCGTGTGTGCTCTCAGAGGCTGCGATACCACACCCACGTGCACCTGGCTGTGAAACACAACAGAAGTGCTCAGCTCAATTTGGTGCTGCTCTGGAGTGCGGCCCCAACTTGCTGTGCTGGCCTACTGAATACGGAGGGAACGTCGAGCGTTGGACATGATTGCTTTGTGGGGGGGAAGGGACGTCGACGCACTGTCGCGACGTCGGTGGTGACGGTGCCGGCCTTCGGGTTGGGCATGAGGCCGCGGGGGCCGAGCACGCGGCCCAGCTTGGCGACCTTGGGCATCATGTCGGGCGTCGCCACCAGCTTGTCGAAGTCCATCATGCCGCCCGCGATCTGCTCGATCAGGTCCTCCGAGCCGTAGTAGTCCGCGCCCGCGTCGCGCGCCACCGCCTCGTTCTCGCCCTGTGTTTGAAGATATGACATGTTGAATGGTGTACCAGAGCTCAGAAGCAGCGTCAGGCTCTGCAGTACGCGCCCGCGCCACGCGCCACCGCCTCCGTCTCGCCCTGCATATGATACCACATATTGAAGCAGAGCTACCAGAGGCGAGATTAGCTTGAGGTTTCTGCAGGCCGCGCCCGTCTCGCATGCAACTTCTCACCATGCACGCATCACGAGGTGCCTCGCAACTGCACGGCAGAGTGAGATTCACCTGCCGTGAGTTGAACACCTGGGTCCGCGCCGCACACAGAGTGATGATGCCAAGGCCATGCAAAAGCTTTTACAAGCACATGAGGGACAAGGCCCCCATCCAAGCGCAGCAGCACAACTCGGCACGTGCCATCATCACCATTGAGGTGCTGTCGTGCAGTGACCTCAGAGCCCCCAAATAGCTGTTGCGAGCATTCAGCCCTGTCCTCCCCGTGCATTTCTGCAGGACTCAACAAAACATTATGTACTTCCGCCTGCCAGCCGACTGCTCCAGAACATGCACAGCGCAGCACCTGGCACAGGACCGCCACTCGGAGCTCCTTGCCGGTGCCGTGCGGCAGGTTCACGGTCGCCCGCAGCTGCTGGTCGGTGTACTTCGGGTCGATGTTCATGCGCGCGTGCATCTCCACCGTCTCCGTGAACCGCGTCGACGCCGTCTGCAGCACCGTCGAGATCGCGTCCGCCGGAGCTGCACATGCAGTCACAGGTGGCGTGTGAACTGCATCGCGGCCGAAACAGCCCCAAGCCGCATTTGCTCGACGCGATGCAGCCTGGAGGAGGCAGTCTGCTCACCCAGAGCTGTGGTCTTTGCTGGGACCTTGGACTGCATCTCCTTGAAGCGCCGCGACCGCTTCTTGTTCGTCCTCAAAGGCGGTGCGCCCACTATGATCTCGCCCTCATCGTCTGCGGACGGTGCCTCCGCTGGGGGTGCCTCAAGCGTGGCTCCTGCACACCGGATTGACAGGGCGGCCGAGCGGCCAGCGACGGGCCGCGAATGGAAGGCGCCTGCGCGCAGGCGGCAAAGGCTGGCCCGCTGGCGCACGTCGCTGAGCTGGCAGCACTGCGCTGGGGAGCACACGGGTGCCATGACTCCCTGCATTGCTGCACACCCTCCTGCGATCAGCTGCTGTCAGCGGGATCCCACCAGCCACAGCAAAGTCGACGTGAAAGGGTGAACAAAATTGAGTGTGCCTCCCGACTCGGCAGTGCGAAGTGACGAGTGCAAGGCCATCGCCGCAGCCACATCAGATGAGGACCGGCGGCGAGCGGCGGAGCGTGGCGGGAATTTTCGCCAAGCCTGTGAACAAGCTGCAGCCTCGAGCATTCGTGCTATTTTCACCCTTGCATACATTCTCCTATTGCAAGCTGACACAACATACGTCGCACTCGGCACGCTGCTGCCGTCCATCCGCCAAAAGCAACATGTCCACACCAGATTCACAAGCGGGGGAGGAGCAGGATGACGATCTGAAGGATTTGATCGGCTTCCTGCGTGACCCGAGGCCAGAGGCAAGTTTCATTTCGTGCTCGCACAGCGTTCGCATACCGAGTTTATGACTTTCTTGCCAGAGCGGGCGGCATGCATGCATGCAGGTGCGGCGGCAGGCCGTTGGTCTGGTGGAAGGCCTGGCCGGCTCCTCAGAGGGCGTGCAGACGCTGTCTCCGGCGCACGATGAGCTGCTGCCGGCGCTGCTGTGGCTCGTGGCGGACAGCTCCCACATCTCAAAGGCGGCGCTGACGTCACTGGTCAATTTGTCCCAAGTAAGTCATGACTGCACTCGGGGTAGCAAACGTGCAGCTCGTCATCTGAGCCAGTCATGAAGCCATTGTTCATTCTACAGCAATGTGCACATCTTGTATTTCATGCGGCATTCGCAATGGCGGGACACCGACGTGGGTAATGCTGTGCCGTGTGGCAGGATGCTGGCATCGCTGCAAAGCTGCTGGGCATGAACGTCATCGACAAGTGCCTCGACTACGTCAAGGTGCGCCTTGAGAAGGCGGTGCAGCTGCTCTGGAGTCATCGTGCAAAGCTTTTGTGAAACTGCGATCTGCAAGCAACACCGCCGCGCGCAAACGCAATCGTCCAATTGCACATCATCCATCGACCCCAGGAAAACGCGACGACGTCTCCGGAGCTGCTGGTCATGCTGCTGTGTAACGTCACCATGCCGGACGAGGGCAGCAAGCAGCTGCTGCAGATCGGCCGCGGTGACCTGGAAGGCTTCCACATGTGAGTCTCCATGCTCACTTTCATGTTCATTTTTGAACAGCATCCGCTGACGGGCGTTGATGGTGCATGGTCAACCGCGCCCTTGCACTCAGGAATAGGCTGGATGAGACCTCATGCCTGCTTGCTGCAGGGGCGTGCTGCTGAGGCCTTGCAACTGCTTGGTGCAGGGGCGTGCTGCTGAGCCGGTTCATACAGCAGCCCGGCGCCGGCGACCCGTATGCCCACGTCGCATACATCCTCACGAACGTGACGCGCCTCCAAAAAGGGCAGGAGATCCTGCTGGAGCCTGGGCGCGGCTATCTCGATGCCCTGGTGTCGCAGCTGAATGCAGACAATGCAGTGCGCCGCCAGGGCTGCAGCACCGCCCTGCGCAACATCTGCTTTGGCGCCCAGGTGATGCCTCGGCCTGCCTCGACACCGTGCGTCACTGCCACTGGCGCAGCCCTGTGCAGGCTGCAGTCGACATTGCCGTTGTGATGCTGCCTGCTGCTGTCAAAACGGGTAGTGAGCCACAGGCCCAAAGGTATGTGCCCTGCCGCCATGGAGCAACAGCAAGCGCGACTGACTTTGGCTGCAGACTGCCGGCGAGGACGCATTGGCGGCCATCACCGACCATCAGCGGTTCCTGGAAGCCATTGTGGCGCCGCTCAGCGGCAAGTCGTCGCCTGCGGCAGACGACGACACCACGCGTGAAGCGCTCGCCGAGGCGGTGCTCATACTGGTGAGGGCGATGCTGAACATCACAGTGAAGTGCAGGATGTAGCTTCGGCCCGAGGCCGGCCTCGTTCGAATGGCGAGCATGCACATCGCTTTTAAACTCTGGCAGCTCGGCTCTCAAGCTTTGCCGTTTGGCAATTGCCTCGCAGGCTTCGGATGACAAGGGCCGCAAGGCGCTGTGGACCGTCAATGCGCCAGAGCTGCTGCGCAAAGGGTGAGTGCGGCATTGCGGCCGTGCGTGCTGCCTGAAGTGCGCCGGCTTTCATGCGCTCGAAACCAGGTGCCGACAATGCAACTTCATGGCGACGAATTTGCTGCTGCAGATACGAAGGCGAGGAAAACGGCGCTGTGTGCTCAGCCATGGAACGCACTGCGGAGCTGTTTATTGCCGGCAGCGGCGAGCCCGAGATTGTCGAAGAGGCGCCGCCGGCTGCAGAGGGGGGGCGGCGGTGACGGAACCGCCCATTAGGCGTGACACAACGCAGAAGCCCTCGTTGTTGCACGAAAGCTTGTGCTCACAGTTGCAATCTGCAAGGCCCCGACAGGACACAGGAGGCTAACAACAATAGCCCCTGGCTAATCACCAGGAGGCCCAAAACTGCCTAGCTCGCATCACACAAGCACTTTGCACTGCTTTGCATTTGGCGCCTCGAATCACTCGCACAGCAGCTCACTTACATCAGGCTGCACGGGACAGTCGCGAGCGCTGAGCAACACCATAAGCCATCGATCACTCTCGCTGTCAATAACAGTAGAAAGCAAGGTTGCAGCCGAGCTTGAAGGCAGGAGCCATCGTGCGACGGTTGTGAGCCGGCTGCCGAGCTACCGATGTCGCTGCCGACACAGCAGCCGGCCATGATGCAAACCAGTGCACCCTTGCCGGCGAACGGCGCCGTGCAGCCGCTCCAGGCCATCAAGAAGCACCAGCCGCTCATGGACTTGGACTGCCACCGGCTGCGGCACCTGGATCCCGAGCGCCCTTTCAGCGGCATGCGTGACGCAGTGGAGCGACTGCTGCCCTTCCATGTGCGCGCCTTGCAAGTGCCAGCGCAAGAAAGGATGCCGGAGCAATACATGCTTGCGCTCACCGTCTCTGCAGGGCAAGCCGTCTGCGCTGCCCTTGGATTGGCAGCGAGCCCACGTGGTCAGGCCAGTGTCCACAACTGGCCACCAAGTGCATCGTGTCAGCGATGCAATGTGGGAATTGGCTTCGCCACCCCATGGGACATGCCGATGATGCACCCACAGGTGTTTGCCTCCAGCGACGCGGGCGAGGCCGACGCGGCGCAGGCGGCTGCGGAGAACCTGCAGCTGACGTCGGGGCGGCGAGACGCCTGGGACCGGCAGCAGGCGCAGGCGGCCTTTGAGCTGTCCGAGCGCATCGAGAAGCTGCAGGGCCAGGTGCGGCGCTGGGCAACGCCTTAGTTGCCAGAGTCAGTCATTGTGAGACTTCAGAGCCAAAAGGCTCCAGCGACCACCTTGCTGCATTGCGGCAGCCTATGACACCTGTCCTGTTGTGGGATATCTTCACCGATCGGTCGCCCCGCGCTTTCTGAAGACACCGGTGGCAGTGGCGCACCTTCAGCCGTGGTCCAGGTCGAGTGTCTCGTTTCCAAAAGAAAACGTATGTGGCGCAGGTGGGGGAGGCAAAGGCGCGCATGGATGCCGACGGCGGTGCGGCGCCGGAGGACCGTCTCATCGTGGAGCGCCACCTCAAGGCGGAGGCCGAGGCGCGCCTGGAAACGCTCAAGCGGCAGCGCCTGCAGCAGGTGAAATGATCTACACACCACCTTCATCCTGTAAGTCACAGACCCCAGGCTCAGATGTGAGGAATCGCCAAAAGCATAGAACGCAACGTCGCGTCTGGAGGCATTGAAGCGGCAGCGCCTGCAGCAGGTCGGGTGTGCACGCAGCGTTGGGAGGCGCAGTGCTGCATGCGGGCTGTAGCTTGGACCTTGCAGGTGCGGTGCTGCAAGACCTTGCACGATCATGTGCACATGCCTTGAGGTGCATACATGCATTGCCTGAGATGTCATGTCCTTTTCCGCCTTTTGCTTGATGTTCTATCCTTCGCAAGCTTATCCAGACACTGGTAGGCTGGAGGTGTGTCGGTCGCAAGTCGGTTGGCAGCTGGCAAGATTTGACCGGCTCAAAAGTCCTCCTCCTGCAGGCACAACAAGAAGCCGACAAGCGAGCTGCTACCACCGCCACCGCCGCTATAGCCACGCAGGAGCAGCCGTCATTGATCTGAGCTGAGGTTGATAAGGGGGACCTAGGCAACTACACGACGTCCAGCTGACACCGTGCGCAGCAGCAGCGCTGTACAAAAGGTACAAGCTTTTACGTTGAGCGAAGCACACCCATGAAGTAAACCACAAACTTTGAACTGTCCGCCATGCCTATTCGCTGCTGTCCGAATCGCTGCTGCTTGATGCAATCAGCACGAGCTTTGGCCGCTTCCGCTTGGCTGCCGTTCTCTTGGCTGCTGTTTTCTTGGCTGCCGGCTTCTTTGCCACCGGCCGTCGTGCCGGAGGCGCCTTCCCTGCTGACTTCCTTTTCCTGGATGCAGGCGCCAGTGCAGCTGCCTCTGGCTCGCAAGCCTCCTCTGCGGCCTGCCCAGACGCTCCGTCCTCCATCGGAAAGTCGCCCTTCTTTTGGCTGCAGCGCCAAATAGCCAGGAAGAGCGGGTCAGCCAGGGTCTAAAGTGCAAGGGGAATATCGCAGATGTCGAGACGCGGCTGTGGTGATACTTGGACACGATGATGGATGGATAGATGTGAGATCAGTGAAAAGGCCAAGTAACACAACAAGGAAACTTTTTTGCAGCCGGGACAGACACATGTGACGGCATGGATGCCATGGCTTTTTATGCAGCAAACCCACATCCCCATTCAACGTGCACAGCAAACGGAAAGAGTCGGCACCTGCAATTCGGGGCCTTGGGCCCCTTGCTGACTTGCTTCCAGCGCCGCATGACCTGGTTGTCGGTGCGCCCCGGCATGTCGGCGGCGACGCCCACCCAGCTGACGTCGCCGTCGGCGCCCGTGTTTGCCGCGACCGCCTCCTTTAGCCGCACGTCGTCGTCTGCATGGCACCAACCGATTTTGCACTGCAAGCTGGCATGATGAAGCTGCAGGCACGGCTCTCTCTTTGGCACAACTCTATGGTAGAACGTGCTGTACTATAGAGTCGATATCGTCTCTACAGAGTCGTTGTGTCTTTTCCATCGAGCTTGTGTTCGGAAACAAGCATGCAAACGGCAAGCGCCCTGCAGCACACCTGACGCCCAGGGGTCGGCCTTGAGGCTGGGGTCCAGGACGTTCATGTAGCGCTCGCGGCACTGCACATCGCTGCGGCCCGCGACGTGCTTCGCCACCAGCGACCACTTGCGCCCCTCTACGCTCACCGCCTGTGATGCCAGAAACGTTTGAAAAAGCCAAACAGAAACACAAGCATCAGCGACATAGGCGCCAGCTCATCCCCCCCACTGCAACAGTCCGGAGGAACAAGGGAATAGGGCAGGGCGGGTGCAGCAATGCTGTTCATCCGACCTGCTTGCAAGCAGATTGGATGGCACATCAACTGAGCCTCGCCCGGGCATCCGAGCGTCGAACACCGGTAAACTCATGACGGCAACGACAAACCTGCAGCAGCGCCTGGTCTTCCTCCTTGTCCCAGCGCCCCTTCTTCAGCACGGTGCCGGCGCCGCGCCGGCTGAACCGCTGCAGGCAGTTTGCCGCCGTGCGGCCGCCACCCACCTCCGACGCGATTGCCTGCCGCCGTAGTGTGCGCCAACATCAAACCACTTGAAGCAAAGCAACTCGTGCTAGGACAGGTTCCGGCTGCAGTTTGAGCTGGGCAGAGCAAGGTATGCCGCGCAGCACTGCCAGTGAGAACGCTTCGAGCACCGCAAGTTGCGGCTGGGGATGTCAGAAGAGCGTGCAGGCAGATCATGTGAGGGCTGTCACACACGAGAAGCTTGAACAAGTCGTGCCGGCCAGTTGCGGCCGTGGCGCGTGACGGCGGCCTGCAGGCAACCCTGGTTCTTGCAGCCCTGTCACTGGCTCTCCAGCTTGATGAAGGATTCAACAGGGTATCAAATATATTACATATCAAGACAAGGACACCCTCGCACCTGCCAGTTGCGGCCGTGGTGCGTGACAGCGGCCTGCAGGCATATCCACTAGAGAGCTGCCATAGCCACTAGAGAGCTGCCGCCGACGAAAAGCCTAAATAAGCTTGGATAAGCCGCACCTGCCAGCTGCGGCCATGGCGCGTGACGGCGGCCTGCAGGCGGGAGTCCTCCTCGGCGTCCCACTTGCGGGCCGGCGCCGCCGCCGCCACGCCGCGCTGCCACCGCGCCAGGCATTCGGCCGCGTGCCGCCCCGTGCCCAGCTCCTCCGCGATGGCCGGCCACTGTGCGACAGGTGGTGCAGAGACTGAGCGCAGCAGTGGCAGAATTGTGTGACGGGTTCATGGCAGGGTCATCAGCAAACGGCAAGGGACCCGCAGCCATGCTAGTTGCAGCCGCAAACACCTTCTTTCTGTTCCTGTTCTGCACTTGCATCAGCCCCATCCAAGCAGTGCGAGAAGCAGCCCCGAGACATGCTGTAGCACGCCAGCAGCGGTTGCGTGGCTGCCAAGGAAGCATGACCTGGCAGCCGTGCTACAGACGAACTTGCCATCAGATACATTCAAAACTCTCAAAGAAATAAAGAGAGCAGCTACTGGAAAAGGAGCGGACGTTCTGGAAGCCGCGAGCCTGGGCCAGCTGCAGCATGCGGGCGTGCTCCTGCGCCTGCCAGGGCCCCCGGCGGGCCGCCAGCGCCGCGGCCCAGTGGCAGCGGCAGTCGGCCGCGCTGCGCTTGCCGCCCGCCAGCTGCGCCGCCTTGCCCCACTGCGCGTCGCTCAGCCTGGCGGCAGCCTCCTTCACCTCTGCAAAAGGGTTTTTCATCTTATTCAGCATCGGCGTCGTCGGGATGTGTCCTCAGCATGTTCACACTCGGTGCCAATGCGCAGTGTGCACCCAAGTTGATAAGCGTAGGCCTTCACAGAACTTCAAAGGGTTCGAAACACCACATGCATCGCGATACGCGTGCACACACGCAGCTTCAAGCACTGATGAAGCACCAATTCAACGACGCTCACCAGGTGAGTCGTGGCGCAACTGCTTCAGCCGCTCGCTGATCTGGCTGAACTCTGCATGCGTCTGCGCCGACGACTCCTCCATCTGCTCATTCAGCATCGCCTCCTGCAGTCGGAGCAGATGGCGTTCATCACCTCCTGGAGGGGATTGAACTCTTGCCGGAGAGCAGCCTGCAAGCTTGCAATGGGCAAGGGCATTCACAGGTGCCTGCAAGCAGTGCTAACAAGGAATTAAGCAACTTGCACTCTGCATCAGCATGCATGCGACGCGCAGGTTCCTCAAAGTGCGCGCCTGCACGACCGTGAGCACAGCCTGTTCGAGGGCCCGGCTTTCGGCGTCTGCCCAGGAGGAGGTGCCGAAGGTGTGCGGCAGGTACTGGTATGCGCTCAGCAGGTTGCTGGTGTCGACATTTGGCTCCGGGCTGCGGCCGGCAACGCTCCAGAAGCGCGACGCGCCCGTCGCCTGCGCCTGCACTGCGCCCGGCTTCGTGCCTGCGCCGTGCCACAGACAGTGCGTGAACTATGTTGCTTCCAGTGATTGGTTTGAGGGAGTGGCGCCGGCTGCTGACGGCGGTGACAGAAACTGTGGAACTGTGCTGGGCAAGAAAGCGCAAATATTCCCATCAGCATGCACATCCTTTGTTCGATTGTCACCATGCAGCCTACATTTATATCTGAGCTTGAGGCAGCACATACTCTGACGCAGTGTCATGCAGACCCACCTTTGTACCTGAGCTTGATGTCCACCACTGACGCCCGCAGCTCAGACAGGCGCTGCGATGCGCGGTCCAGAGACGCCAGCCCCGCCTTCAGCCGCTTCTGCAGCTCCCGGTTGTTCTCCAGCGCGTGGCTGATCACCGCCGCCCGGCCGCCCTGGCGGACACACAGCAATGTCCAATTGGGAGTGAAGCACTCGCTTCCGATCGGCAAGATCACACATTCGCAACAAGTCTAATGTTGCATTTTGGGTGCCTGACAGTCCCAGCACGAGGTTGCGCTCATGAGCATCTAGGCACCGTGAACTGGTTAGCTCAGAGAGTGTTTTCTGCGGATTCACCTCGACGGCTGTCAGCCCGGGATCGTGATCCGGCGCAGCATTGTGCTCGGCTGCGTCGGGCTGCTGTTGCGGCCCCGCATCGGCCTGCACGTCCATCGTAGGTCTCAGCTTCCTCCTTGACTTACTAGTCAGAGGCACTTGCATGTAATGTCCTCCAGAATATGTCTGCATCAGTAAGCATCGATGGATCGTGAACATGCCCACCTCTGCTGCGGCGGCGGCGCTGCCGCTCGCCACGGCTGCATCTCCCTGGAGCAGCTCGTCGAGGTCTTCCCACTCCTGCGCCAGCGCCCGATGCTCTCCATCGCGCCTGGTTTCCAGTGACGCGGCCGACACCTGCACGCGCCATGCATGTTTTGCAAGACGCACCACAGCGTTGAAGGTGGGAATGCTCTGACGGGTTTCTTCAGCCTCATGCCAGGGTGGGTCAAACCCACATATTAATCGTTTTGCACTGTTTACCCGTCTAGATGTGCTGGATTTGTAGCTGATGCCCAGCTGCTCCTGCAGCTCCCGCAGCTCGTCCTGCAGTTCGTCCTGGAATTGCGCAATGTCATCGTCGCTGTCCGACATGCTGCGTTACGTTTGGCAGCCAGAGTTTATCTGCTATGTCTATGTGCCACAAAGTGAACGACAGACTTGTCCCCAAAGGTTTCGACTCAAAACCGATTGCATTCCCAGACTTCGGAAACGCAGGCGAGTGCTCCACTGATGTTACGAAGTGCTCTGTACCGTATACGAGAAGTCGTTTGCATGCATGAAACACCATGGAGCGCTGGAAGAGCTCAGGTTTTTCGACATCAGGGGAACGACAGAAGACACTTTCTCGGCACCGAAATTTCTGCCGTTGTCCAATTGTGCTGCTGCCAGATTGCCAGTTTCACAGTCTGCAAAGCATCCTTCGACAGGATTGTTTGCTTGTAGCAGCAAGTCGCGCCGTTTGAACTCCGCAGCTGGGCTGCTTTGGATCGATCACTCCTGTGTCAACCGCCAAAAGTACAGTCGCAATAGCGCTACATGTCATTCGAAAGACTGTGACAGCTCGTGGGGATCCAAGACCAGTTTTTGCATCAGCAGCGATTTGCACTTGCGTTTGCGGCAGGGCATAGTCGTCGAAGGATTTGCAGCACCACAAGCTTGGAGAATCGTCGAGGCGCCATGGGACTGTGGGACATGCTAGGCATGGGCGGAAGTGCCACGGCTCCAGCGCAGATGTTTGAGATGGGGCTCAAAACGCTAGCGTGAGTACCGAGGTTGCCCCTGCCAGCCACTGCCGATCCCAGGGTGCAGCCACAGAATGCTCAGCATCAAACGTGCAGAGAACGTCACGAAGCGCATTGACGTTTTCTTGTGCAGGATCTCGCGCTACGCGCTGCACACCACCATCCGCAATAGGGTGGTGCAAGGGATGAAAACCAAGCTGTCGCGCAAGGAGCAGGGCGTCATCCTGCTGCAGGGCGGCGAGCCCGCCCATGTGTACAGCACAGACGCAGAGGCCGTCTTCAGGTGTGATTCTGCCGCCGTGCAGTCACGCACTTGAGGTGACGTGGATGTGTTGCAGTCACAGCACGCATTCTGGTACGGCCAGAAAAGGAAATCCAGTGTCCTTCTTGACTGCAGGCAGGAAAGCTACTTCCACTACCTTTTCGGCGTCACAGAGGATAGCTTCTACGGCGCGATTGACCTACGCAGCGGCGAGGCGTATCTGTTCATGCCGCGCATGCCGGAGAGCTTTGCCGTGTGGTTCGGCGAGATCCCCACACCAGCCTCCGTCAAGGCCACATACGCAGTCCAGGTGCACAGTACGTCCCCAGCCTGCCGTCTGTGTCTGCAGTGAGCATGCAATTACTTTGAGCGGGTGCAAACTGCCTTCCAGCTTGAAATTCGCTGACATGCAGTTGCCGTTCGTAAATTCAGCCCGACGTCCATCTCCAATTTCATGCCTCAACGTTTTCGTTGATGTGCTTGCGACGCAATCGTGCAGCACGTCTTCTACTTGGACGAGATGGCGGCGGTGCTGGCAGACCTGGGGCCGCCGGCGCTGCACCTGCTGTCCGGCGTCAACACGGACAGCGGCCGCCGCACGCGCGAGGCGGCCTTCGAGGGCATGGACGACTTCGAGCTGGAGCGCGAGTCGCTGTTTGACGTCATCACCGAGTGCCGCGTGGTGCGCCGGCGCCCGTCCCTCCGCATCCTGGGCTGCTACCTGCCCAACCACCGCTGACATGAGCAGCGCCCATGAATGTGCAGCTGTTTCAAGTCGTGCTTGCCGCGGACAAAGCTGTGCAAACGTGTGTGTCTGCATCCGTGTGCCAATTGTTTATTGGTCCTGGTGTCTGCAGTTCAAGACGCAGGAGGAGCTGGCGATCATGCAGTACAGCAACGACATTGCCAGCGCGGCGCACGTGGAGCTGCTGCGATATGCAAAGCCGGGTGAGGCGCGAGCGCATGGCACTCGTGCGGTGCAAAATTATTCGTTCACACTTGAAAAATGCACAGCACTTAGCAGATCGCGCTTCCGAGCGCGAGCCGCCCAGTGCCGGAAAGCCGTGATGCTAGGGAATCATGCTGGGGGTATGGCGGCTGAAGTCCCCTTCGACGTGGAGGGTTCTGGAGTGCGGTACTTTGATATACACAATA
>JAABUM010001402.1_pt1 | contig 36278 bp, 27 predicted proteins | sample 5559161 | NCBI WGS metagenome assembly JAABUM01 (sample SAMN10711868, study PRJNA513369) | rock metagenome | isolation source: Antarctica rocks | place: Antarctica: Victoria Land, Siegfried Peak nord
GGCGCGGGCCGCGATCCGAATCGGATCGCGGCCCGCGCGTTCGTCCCCGCCCGTGCCCCGCCCGGCGGTCTGGTATCGTAAGCGCGCGCCTGGCAACGATGGCGGCGCGCATCGTGGGCGTAGAGGGAGGACGACGAGCATGGAGATCACGGCGGTCAAAGGCTTCCCGGTCAAGGTGGGGCACCGCAACTGCTTCATCGTGAAGATCGAGACCGATGCGGGGCTCAGCGGCCTCGGTGAGGGGGGGATTTCCGGGCGCGAACTGGCGATGCAGGGGATGTTGGAGCACTTCGCGCAGATCCTGATCGGCATGGACCCGCGCCGGATCGAGCACATCTGGCAGATCCTCTACCGTGGGCACTACTTCGAGGGGGGCAAGATCGTCGGCGGCACCCTCTCGGCGGTCGACATGGCCCTCTGGGACATCCTCGGACAGTCGCTCGGCGTCCCGGTCTATCAGCTCCTCGGCGGGGCCTGCCGCGACAGCATCCGCTGCTTCGCCACCCCCGCCAGCCTGACCGGCCCGGAATGCGTGGACCGCGCGCGGGAGTTCATCGACGCCGGGTGGCACCAGCTCCGCTTCGGGGTGGGCATGGACACCGAGGGGTGGACCGGCGGCGACGGCGCGATCTACGAGCCCGCCGAGTCGATCGCGCTGGCGGCGCACTGGATCCGCGAGGTCCGCCGGGCGGTCGGGCCGAAGATCCGCCTCTCGATCGACTTCCACCACCGCCTCTCGGTCGCCGAAGCGGCCCTCTTCTGCCAGCAGATCACCGACGTGAACCTCGAATTCCTCGAAGAGCCGATCCGCGCGCAGAGCCCGGAGGCGTACCGCCAGCTCCGCACGATGACGCCGATCCCGTTCGCCATCGGCGAGGAATACGCCAGCAAGTGGGAGTTCCTGCCCTTCATCGAAGGGGGACTGACCAACTTCGCGCGGATCGACGTCTCCAACATCGGCGGCCTGAGCGAGGCACGGAAGGTCGCGGGCTGGGCCGAGGCGCACTACATCGACATCATGCCGCACAACCCGCTCGGGCCGGTCTGCACGGCGGCCTCGGTCCACTTCTGCGCCGCCACCAACAACTTCGCGGGGCTGGAATACAGCCACCGCAACGCCGCCGCCTACCCGCGCGATCTCTTCCCGACCTTCCCGGAGATCACCTCGGGCGACTCGTTCCCGCTGCCGACCGCGCCGGGCCTCGGCGTCACCTTCAACGAGGACGCCGCCAAGGACCACCAGTTCGTGGTCTGGGACGCCCCGCACTGGCAGCGTCGCGACGGCTCGTTCACCAACTGGTAGGGCCATGCGCGTATGGCACCACCGCAATAACGCGCTGGCCGGGGGTGTACCCCGGCCAGCACTCTTCTACACCGGGCAGCTCACCTCGAAGAGCACGCCGCCGAGTGCCGTGAAATAGCAGGTATAGCTGCCGTGGAGGTTGCGCGGCGCGGCGACCTCGATACCGCCCGCGACGAGGCGCAAGCGGGCGGTATCGACCAGCTCGGGGCTATCCAGGATGAAGCCGAGGTGGAATCCCTCGGGGCGCCGTCATCCCGGTCAGCGGTTCAGCACCTTGCGGGTCAGGAAGTCGTCGATCCGCCGTGCGTCGTCGAGGTGCGTGGCGATGTGCCGCCAGCCGTGCCCCTCGCCCGGATAGGTGTGGTACTCCACATCCTTCCCGGCGCGGCGGAGGGCATCGTGCATCAGCGCCATCTGGCTCGGGTGGCAGACGATGTCGTCCTCCCCTTGCAGGACCAGGATCGGCTCGCGCACGTCGTCCACGAAGGTGAGCGGGCTACGCTCGCGGTAGAGCGCGCTGTTCGCACCGGGCGCGCCCATCAGCTTGGCGATGTAGTGGCGCTCGAAGACCCAGGTCTTATCGGTGAAGCTCGCCAGCTCCGCGATCCCGAAGCGACAGACCCCGGCACGGAAGAAATCCGGTGCTTTGGTCATGCAGATCAGCGTGCCGTAGCCCCCGGCGCTCCCGCCCATCGCGATCACCTTGCGGCGATCCACCAGCCCCCCAGCGATCACGAACTCCGCCCCGGTGACGTTGTCCGCCAGATCGCCGCCGCCCCAATCGCCGTAGAGTTTTTCCATGAAGGTGCGCCCATAGCCGAGGCTGCCGCGATAGTTCGGCGCGAGCACCACGTAGCCCCGCCCGACGAGGAATTGGATGTGCCCCTGCCAGTTCGGCAACGCCTGGCCCACGGGACCGCCGTGGATATGGACGACGAGCGGATGCTGGCCGGGCCGACTCTCGCGCGGCGTGTAAAGATAGCCGTGGATCGCGGTGCCATCGGTGCTGGCCCACGAGACTTGTTCCGGCTCGACGAGATCGCCGCCGAGGATACCGCCGGTCGCGCTGCGGGTCAGCGCGCGGCGCTCGCCCGTACGCGCGTCGATCACATAGATGTCCGCCGGGAGGAGCGGCGAGGTGAAGAGGCCGACGAGGTGCTCCTCATCGAGCCAGGCGAGATCGGTCCAGACGCCGAGCCCGCGCGTGACCTGGCGCGTCGCTCCCTCCGACCAGCACCAGACCTGGCAATCGCCCCGGTCGTTGCGGATATAGGCGATCTGCCGCCCGTCCGGCGACCACGCGGGCGACTGGTGGCGGTTGTCCTCCCGCACCAGGCAGCGCGCGTCCGCGCCGTCGCGCCCGATCGTCCAGAGGTTGGTGTATTCGCCGTCCCGATCCGAGACGAACGCGATCTGCCGCCCGTCGGGCGACCAGACGGCGTCGCCGTTGACGACGCGCGCGCCGCCCGCGATCGCGCGCCGCGCGCCGCTCGCCGGATCGGCGACGATCAGCGCACGCTCGTCCCAGGGCATGTCGTAGTGCGGCCACTGGCCGTAGAGGAGCATCGTCCCATCGGGGGACCACTGCGGCTGCAACACGTATTCGTTGCCGTCGCTGATCAGGCGGGCCGCGCGCCCGTCGAGGTCGGCCACCATGATGTCGCCGCGCTCGCCGCGCTCCGCCACGAAGGCGACGCGCCGCCCCTCGGGCGAGACGGCGGGGGAGTGGTGGTTGCCGGGGGCCTCGTCGATCGCGCGCGCCGGGCCGCCCGCCGCCGGGACGATCCAGAGCTTGCCATCCTGGCCGGAGGCGTAGACGACGTCCCAGCCGTCGGGGGTCCAGGCGATGGAGGAGGCGTGGCGTTGGCTCGGGTCCGCGCCCTGCAAGGTCGCGCGGTCGCTCAGTTGGGTCGGGAGGCCGTCATTCGTGTCCACAACCCAGAGATCGTTCCGCCCTTCGTAGGCGCGCGCGAAGGCGACCCGCGTGCCGTCCGGCGATGGGCGCGGCGTGGCGATCGCAGGCACGGTCGCGTAGGCTTCCGTCGACAACCGCGAGGGCCAGCGTCCCGGCTCGCGGCTCCAGTGCTCGGCACCCGTCGGCATCAGATTCCCCTTTCGCGGCACATGCTCCTCGGCAGCATCGCCGCACTCTACCATCGCCCGCGCGCCCGTCAAGCCATGACCGCCCCGCGCCGCCCCACCAGGCAACGGCGGCATGACGCGGCGGCGCGGACGTGCTACAAAGCGACGGTGGGAATGGATCAGCAGGGAGGACACCGATGAAGATCACCGCCGTCACCGCACAGGCCGAGTCGCGCCTGCGCGCCACGCCGATCCGCGACGCGCTCCAGACACTCGACACGCAGGGGGCATGTCGGATCACCATCGAGACCGACGCCGGGATCAGCGGGCAGGGGACGATCGGGTTCGGGCGACTCGATCGCGCCCCGGCGGTCCTCGCCAAGCTGGTCGAGGAACTTTTTGCCCCCGCGCTCGTCGGCGCGGACGCGACGCTGATCCGGGGTATCCGCGATCAGCTCTGGCGGCTGACCGACTACCACGGCACGACCGGACTCGCCCTCCTGGGGATCGCGGGGGTCGACATCGCCCTCTGGGACATCATGGGGCGCGCGGCGGGGCAGCCGGTCTGGCGGCTCCTCGGCGCGCGGCGCGACCGTGTCCCGGCCTACGCGATGGTCGGCTGGCTGAACTACGATCTGCCGGAACTGCAACGGGTCTGCGAACGGGCGACCGCCCTCGGCTTCGGCGGGGTCAAGATGAAGGTCGGTGCGCCGACCCTCGCGGAGGATGTGCGGCGGATCGAGGCGGTGCGCGCGGTGGTCGGCCCGGACGCCCGGATCATGGTGGACGCCAATCAGGTCTTCTCGCGCCACGAGGCGCTGCGGCGCGGGCGTGTCTACGAGGAACTCGGCTGCTACTGGTTCGAGGAGCCGTTGCGCGCCGACGACACCGATGGCCTCGCCGAGCTGGCGCACGCCCTGACAATCCCGATCGCGTCCGGCGAGAACAATTTCGGCAAGCGCCAGTTCCTCCCCCTCTTCGAGCGCCGCGCCGTGGACATCGTGCAACCGGACCTGCGCCGCGCCGGGGGCGTCACCGAATGCCTGGAGATCGGCCTGCTGGCGGATACCTTCGGCGTCCCCTACGCCTCGCACGGCGGCGGGGTCCACCTGCACGTCCTGGCCGCGCTGCCGAACGCCCTTTTTCTGGAGAGCGGCCCGGCGGCAGACGGCACCGCGCCGGGCCTGATCGACGGGCATTACCGCCTGCCGGAGGAACCGGGCTTCGGCGGGAAGTCGTAGCCGCACACCCGGCCAACAGGCGAGCATGAAGCGTGCCGCGCCCGGTACTGAACCGGGGGCGGCACGACGCGCAGAGGACGGACGCGATGACCCAGCCGGTGACGCTCTGCGTCCTCGATCTGCTGCTCAACGGCTATCTCTGTGGCCTGATCTGGTTCGTCCAGATCGTCCACTACCCGCTCTTTGCCGAGGTGGGTGCCGCAGACTTCCCTCGTTACCACGAGCGACACAGCACCCTGACGACGCGCGTCGTGGCGCTGCCGATGCTCCTCGATCTCGGCCTCTCCGGGCTGCTGATCTGGCGACACCCGCCCGGTTTCGCCGCGCCGTGGACCTGGCTCGGCTTCGCGCTGACGCTCATCACCTGGGCCTGCACCTTCGGCCTCGCGGTGCCACTCCACCGACGCCTCGGCGCGGGGCACGATGGTGCCGTGATCGCGCGACTGGTGGCGACGAACTGGCCGCGCACGGTCGCCTGGACCGCCCACTTGGCACTGCTCAGATGGGGGCTACTGCGCCTCCTAGCGTAGGGGCGCCCCGCCCGGCTCCGTGAGCGCCAGCGCGAGCGCCGCGTACCCGACCAGGCCATCCTGCAACATCGGCAGGGCGAGCTGGTCGTGGATGGTATGCGCGAAGTGCTCCACGCAGGGGGAGAAGCCGATCGTGTCGATCCCGACCTGCATGAACCAGCCGCCATCGGTCGCGAAATTCCAGGTGTCGATCTCGACCGGACGCCCGTAGAGGTCGGCCAGCGTCCCCTGCGCCGCCACGACCAGCGGGTGATCGGCGGGCAGGTCATAGGGCAACGACTCGCCGGTTCTGCGCTCCTCCACGCCGGTATAGGTCCGCATCGTCTCCTCGTGCCGCACGATCCGCGCGCTCACGCGGTCGGTCAGCGAGCGGTCGAGGAGGGCCTGCACGGTCGCCAGGACCTCCGCCGCCGATTCCGACGGGACGTTGCGCCAGTCGAGGGCCAGCCGCACCCCATCGGGGATGACGTTGCCGCTCTCGTTGTTGCTGTGGAGGATCGTCGGGGCGACGGTCGAGCCGCCGAAGGTGGCGTCGGGGCGCATCGGCAGCGTTTCGAGACCGCTCAGGAAGCGGGCCAGCGCGTAGTGCGGATTCGCCGCGCGCTCCGGGGCGCTGGCGTGCGCCGCCACCCCGGTGAACTCGACCCAGAGGCCGACACGCCCGCGATGGCCACGCCGGATGTTGTTGCTCGTCGCCTCGCCGAGGACCGCCGCATCCGGGCGCAACTCCTCGACCAACAGGCGCGCGCCCAGCCCGCCGACCTCCTCCTGCACCACGCTGGTGACGAAGAGATCGCCCGCCGGGCGCAATCCGGCCTCGCGCAGCACCGCAGCGGCGTAGACCTGCGGCGCGAGCGCCCCCTTGATGTCGCTAGCCCCGCGCCCGTAGAGGACGCCATCGACGATCTCGGCGGCGAACGGGTGGTGCGGCCACTCGGCGGGGTCGCCGACGCCGACGTGATCGAGATGGGTATTGAGCATCAATGAGCGCCCGCCGCCGACCCCGCGCAGCACGCCGATCACGTTGCCGCCGCGATCGATCCAGGCGTCGTCGTAGCCGAGTCGCCCGAACTCCGCGCGCACCAGCTCCGCCAATGCCCCTTCCTCGCCGGGCATACTCGGCTGGCGGATCAGCCGTTGGCAGAACTCGACCGTCGCGGGCATCTGCCGCTCCCCCGCCGCGCGCAACCGCGTCGTCAACTCAGGGCCGAGCACCGTCCACCTCCACCGTCTTCATCGCTCTTCATCGCACATCCGTACCCGGTCGCTGTCGTCAGCACGGGGGTTCGGCACGGTTTGGGGCATTGTACCCGCGACTGCGGAACCATGTGCGTCCTGCGGAGAAATTGACAGCCCTCGGTCGATTCGCTACACTTAGGGTCGGCTGTGCTAGATGGGGAGTTAGCGATACCCTGTAACCCGGAACTCGCTCTACCGGGATCGAATTCCCTCTTGAGGTAAGCGGTTGTAGGACTGTCCCCCTCGTGATGTGTTGAGAGCCGAGTCCCGCGCGGCGGCGTGCCCCGAACCAGGTCAGGACCGGAAGGTAGCAGCCTTAAGGGGAATTCGCTGGGTGTCGTGGGGTCGCTGGGCTTGAGCTGATCGTTCGGGAAAAGCTGGAGCAGTTCTATCGAGGGAGGGTGCACGGCCACCTTCTGCAGATCAAACAGGGCGAGGCTTCGGCCCCGCCCTGTTGTCTTGTCCGGTGCAGCAACGAAGACGAGTGCTTCGGCTCAATAGCGCTCAATACCCGAATAGCGAGGGGCGGGGCGAGCATGATACCCGCCCCGTGTATAGATGGTATTGGGAGCGTTAGCGACTGCGGGGCGCGGGACCGCCCGTCCGCTGACGACGCTTCTCCGCGCGGGGCGAGCGTGGCGTCGGCTGGCCGTCATCGCCGACCGGGCGCTTGCGCGACTGCTGCTGATAGTGGCGCTTCGCCTGCTGCGCCTCGTACGCCTTGAGCTGCGGCAGGTAGCTTCGCTGGCGGACGATGGGGATGGCGGCGAGCGCGGCGACCACCAGGACGACGCTGATCCAGGACCAGACCCGCCAACCGAGGAAGGGCAAGCCCATCAACTGGAAAAGATAAAAGACCAACCCGAATCCGAAGGCCCACATCAGCCAGCTGGTGTAGCGGGTCACGAAAGCGTGCTTGATCGGATGCTTCTTGAGCGCCGCACCGAGTCGGAAATGCAGCACGAGTGCCACGACGAACCCGATCGCGAAGACGGTCAGGAAGCCGATCGCCAGGAGTGACTTCATCTCATCTTCGAATGGAACCTGCGTCCACTTTGTGGGATCCAACCAATCGCCCATGCCGACGCCGCCCTCCCCGTATCGCCACTATGCACTTCGCCGCCACAACATTCTGGAAGTATAGCGCCGCCGATGGAGGGGTGTCGAGAGGCAATCTGCGCCGCGCGCCGCCGCGGCAGTGACTTGACAGTATGGGGAAGTGACCGCTAGTCTCCCCTGTACGTGCGAGGGTGAAACGCGGCAGACGGCACGCCAGTGCTCGCGCGAACGTGGCAAGGCGAGACGGAGGGCGTGGTGCGGATCGCGATGGTCGGGACGCGCGGGATCCCGGCCAGCTACAGCGGCTTCGAGACCTGCGTCGAGGAGTTGAGCACGCGCCTCGCGGCGCGCGGTCATCGGGTCACCGTCTACTGCCGCAGCCACCACATCACCTACCCCGGCGACACGTATCGCGGCGCACATCTCGTCAAGTTGCCGACGATCCGCAACAAGTACCTCGACACGATCGTCCACACGGGCCTTTCCTGCCTCCATCTGCTCGGTAACCGCCACGACGTGGTGTTGATGTGCATCGCGGGGAATAGCCCGGCGGCGATCGTGCCGCGCCTGGCGGGGATGCCGACCGTGCTGAACGTGGATGGGCTCGATTGGCAGCGCGAGAAGTGGCCGACAGCGGCGAAACGCTACCTCCAACTGGCCGAATGGCTGGCGACCAAATTCCCCGACGCGGTCGTCACCGACTCGCGAAGCGTGCAGCGCTCCTATGCGCGCCGCTTCGGCTTCGCCGCCGAGTACATCGCCTACGGGGCCACGGCGCAGTATCGCCCGCCCGGCGACACCCTCGCGCGGCTCGGCCTGGAGCCGGGGCGCTACATCCTCTACGTGGGGCGGTTGGAGCCGGAGAACCACGCCGACCACCTGGTGGACGCCTTCGCGGCCCTCGACAACGAGCTGCCGCCCGGCATGAAGGCCGTGATCGTGGGCGACGCGCCCTACGCCCGGGACTACATCGCCGCGTTGCGCGCCAGGGCGGGGGCGCGGATCGTCCTACCGGGCTATATCTTCGGCGACGGATACGCGGAATTGAACAGCAACGCCTACGCCTACGCCTTCACGTCGGGTGCCTCCGGGACGCACCCGGCACTGCTGGAAGCGATGGCGTATGGCAACTGCGTGATCGCCAACGCGATCCCCACGAACGCCGAGACCGGCGGCGACGCCATCCTCTACTACGACGGCGCGCGCGGTGCCGTCGATCTGGCGGCGCAACTGCGGCGGCTTTTCAGCGAGCCGGATCTGCCCGACCGCTACGGGGCGCTTGCGGCACAACGGGCGGCGGAACGCTACAATTGGGACCACATCACCGATGAGTACGAGGCGCTCTTCCGACGCTTGGCCGGGTGCCAGGGGAATCGAGAGTCGTGACCACGAACGAGCGATCGATGGGCGCGCGCATGCTCGATCGCTACGTCATCATCTGCCTGGGGCTCGATAGCCTGCTGATCCTCGCCGCCCTGGCGGTGGCCGAGTCGTTGCGCCTGATCCTCCCCTTCGGCGTGCAGCTGGGCGACAGCAGCTACCTTAATCCGGGCGTGTACGGGCTGTCGTTGCTCTGCTGGCTCGTCAGCTCCTTCCACTTCCGGCTCTACGAGTGGCGCTGGACGGTCACCTGGCGACGCGAGGCCGGGCGGATCCTGGCCTCCTGCGCGAGTTTCGCCCTCCTCTTCGCCGCCGGGCTCTACCTGAGTTTTCGCGAGGTGCCCCGCCTCCTCTTCATCTACTACGCGCCGCTGGCCTTCCTCGTGATCATGGCGAATCACCTGATCGTCCGCCAGGTGGCGGCGATGATGCCCCGGCACAATACCGTGCGGATCGCGATCGTCGGGACCGGGCGGATCGCCGGGGTGCTGGCGAGCCGCATCGCCCGCCGCTCCCGTTCCTGGCCGCCGACCGTGGTCGTCGGCTTCATCGCCGGTGCGCCCGCACCGGACGCGGAGGGGGGGCCATTGCCCTTCCCGATCCTGGGTGAGGTGGGCACCATCGAGGCGCTCCTCGACACGCACGGCATCACCACCGTCTTGCTCGCCCTGCCCCCGGAAGAACATCCCCTGGCCCTCCGCCTCAGCAAGACGCTGAGCCAGCATGCGGTCGACGTGCGCCTCCTCCCCGATGTGCTCGACCTCGCCTCCGCCCAGGCCACGATCGAATACGTGGAGGGCCTGCCCCTGCTCGGCCTGCGCGACCCCGCCCTGACCCTGCCGAGCCGGATCGTCAAGTACACCTTCGACCGGGTCGTCAGCGCGGTCGGCTTGGTCGTGCTCGCACCGTTGCTGCTGCTGATCGCCCTCGCGATCAAAACCGACTCGCCCGGCCCGCTGATCTACCGTGCCCGGCGGATCGGCGAGGGGGGGGGGGACTTCGACATGCTGAAGTTCCGCACCATGCGCCCGAATGCCGAAAATGATCTGCTCGCCACCATCGGCCCCGAGGCCGCGCGGCGCGGCATCTTCAAGATACCGGGCGACCCGCGCGTGACCCGGATCGGGCGCATCTTACGGCGGACCAGCCTGGATGAGTTGCCGCAGCTCGTCAATGTCCTGCGCGGGGAGATGAGCATCGTCGGACCGCGACCGGAGCAGCCCTTCATCGCCGAGCGCTACGAGTTGTGGCAGCGCAAACGCACCGGCATCCGCCCCGGCCTGACCGGTTGGTGGCAGGTGAACGGGCGCAGCAACAAGCCGCTGCACCAGAACACCGACTTCGACATCTACTACCTGGAGAACTACTCCTTCTGGCTCGATCTGCGGATTATCGGGCGTACCGTCAGCGCCGTGGTGCGCGGCGAGGGAGCCTACTGAGTCCCGTACGTGCGCGGCGCGTTGCCGTGTCCGGCGCGTAGGCGGCGCGCTGCTGGCCCGATGGAAGCGCGACCGCCATCCCGTGTATACTCCCCTTCGCCAATGCTCGCCCATGCCGCGCACTGCGAGGAATACCTGGAGGGTCCAACACCATTGCGGTACGTCACCACCATGCCGCACAACAACACGTCGCTGCGGACCGGCTACGCCGCGCTCATCCGTGACACGGCGGTCGACGCCGCGATTCTGATGGTGGCCTACGTCATCGCCACCTACTTTCGGCAGACCTTACCGGTCGGTCGGTTTGTCGGTGACAACTACACCTGGTTCGGCCCGAGCATCTACGCCATCATCGCGCTCGGCGCGATCATCGGCCACGTCGCCACCCTGCCGCTGCGGGCGCGCGACCACACGCTCGCGCAACGCGACCGCCTCGCGGCGGCGTTCCTCAGCCTCGGCGCGGCGCTGATCCTCCTCGGCGTCCTGCTGCCGGAGCAGTCCGGCGTACAGAGAGGCTATTTCGTCGGGGCGGCGGCGGTGCTGCTCCTGCTGATCGTCCCGATCCCGGCGGCGGCACACAGCGACGAAGGGCTCCCCTCCTTCGGCGCGAATCTCCGCCGCTTGCGCGCGAATCGCGGCCTTTTGCGAATCTGGGTCCAATACAACGTGCAATCGCGCTACTCACAGACCTTCCTCGGTATCCTCTGGATCATCCTGCTGCCCCTCTCCAGCGCGCTGGTGATGAACATCGTCTTCTCGGAGCTCCTGAAAGTGCCGACCGATGTGCCGTTCATCTCCTTCCTCCTGGTCGGGCTGGTTTGCTGGGGTCTCTTCAATCAGGCGATCTCCGCCGGGATGCGCTCGATCCTCGGGGCGATGGGGCTGGTGAATCAGATTTACTTCCCGCGCGAGATCATCGTCCTCTCGGCGCTCGGCGAGGCGATAGTCGACGCCTTCTTCATGCTGGTGGCGACGGTGGTCATCAACGCGGTCGTCGGCATCTATCCGACGGTGTATCTCCTGCTCCTCCCGCTCGTGATCATCATCCAACTCGCCTTCTGCCTCGGCCTGATGTTCATCGTCAGCTGGCTGAGCGTGCTGGTGCGCGACATCCCACAATTGGTGAGTGTCCTGCTGCAAATCCTCTTCTACCTCTGCCCGATCATCTATCCGCTGGCGGCGTTGCCCGACCCTATCCGACCATTGATAGCGCTCAATCCGCTCTCGTCGCTGATCAACGCCTACCGGGACCTCATCATCTACGGTCGCCTCCCCAGTTTCCTCAGTCTCGTCTATCCGGCGGCACTGGCGGTGGGCGTGCTCATCTTCGGCTATCGCCTCTTCAAATCGAACGAAGATCGTTTCGCGGACATGGTGTAACCAGGATGACCGCACAGATAGAGCCCGCAACAGTGCCGACACCAGCCCCTGAGGCGGAGGACACGCGCCCGGCGGTGATCGTCGCCGATCATATCTACAAGCGTTACCGCAAGCAGTCCCAACAGGTGAGCCTGCGCCACGAGGCACAGCGCCTCCTCGCGCGCGCGTTGCGGCGCAACACCGGACCGACCGAGGAGCCGTTCTGGGCGCTACGTGACGTGACCTTCACTATCCGGGCCGGCGAATCGGTCGCCTTGATCGGGCGCAACGGCGCGGGGAAGACCACCCTCTTCCGCGTCCTCTGCGGCATCACCCACGCCAGCCAGGGCCGCGCGACGATCAGCGGGCGTTTCGCCACCCTGATCGCCTTAGGTGCCGGATTCAATATGGAGCGTACCGGGCGCGAGAACATCTATCTGAACGCCGCGATCCAGGGCGTGCCACCGGCGCAGGTTCGCACGCTGATGCCGGAGATCATCGCCTTCTCCGAGCTCGGCGACTTCATCGACACCCCGGTGAAGCGGTATTCGAGCGGCATGGTGACTCGACTCGGCTTCAGCATCGCCGCCCACATCTTCCCGGACATCATCTTCGTGGACGAGGTGCTGGCGGTCGGCGACGCCGCGTTCCAGCAGAAGTGCATGGCCCGGATCATGGCGATGAAGGCCGAGGGGCGCACGCTGATGTTCGTCTCCCATTCCGCCGACACCGTCCGCGACCTCTGCGAACGAGCGATCTGGCTGCACCACGGCAAGATTCGCCTGGACGGGCCGACCGAGACGGTGCTACAGCAGTATGAACTGTTGCTTGCCAACGAGAATTAAGGACAGCATGGGTATCTTCAATCCCCTGGCACATCCCATTTGCCTCACACAACCCGCGCGACTTCCCGACGATCTAGCCACCTCGAATTGGGCCGAGCACATTCCCTTTGCGCTGTTCCTGATCGCCAGCGCCCGTCCACGTCTGCTGGTTGAGTTAGGGACACATGCGGGGGTGTCCTATTGCGCCTTTTGCCAGGCCGTACAGGAACTCGAAGCCGACACCCGCTGCTACGCCATCGACACCTGGCAAGGTGATCCACAGGCGGGATTCTACGGACCCGAGGTACTCGCCGATCTCCGCTTGCACCATGATTCGCGCTATGGTGCCTTTTCGCAGCTGCTACAAAGCACGTTCGATGCTGCCGTTGCAGGCTTCGAAGACGGTTCCATCGACCTCTTGCACATCGATGGTTGCCACACCTACGACGAGGTCAAGCATGATTTCGAGACCTGGTATCCGAAGCTCAGCGACACGGCGATCGTGCTCTTCCACGATACCAATGTTCGGGAAAACCAGTACGGTGTATGGCGACTATGGCAAGAGATCTCGGCGGATCGCCCGCATTTTGAATTCTTTCATGGCAATGGCTTGGGGGTGCTGGTAGCCACAAAATTCCCAGCGGCGGAGGTGCAACAACTGATCGAAACACCGCGCGCAGAGGTGCCGATCATCCGGGAGTTCTTCCAGCAGCTTGGACAACGCCTCACAACGCAGCACCAGCGCATTCTCCTGGCGCTGGAGCTCGAAATCAAGGAACAGCACGTCCGGCAACTTGTGAATAGCACCGCTGAGCAAGAGCAGCGCGCTAGGCACCTCGCGGAGCAGGGTGCAGAGCGGGAAAGGAAGTGGCGGCAAGACGTCGATGCTATCAACCAGCAACTCACCCGATACGCTTCCGACATCGCGAGGCTTCAGGCACAACTCGCGCGTCGCGTGCGTGCGGTGGAAGCGCTGACCGTGCAAGTGAAAGATAAAGATCAGCACATCCACAATCTTGGCATGATCATCGCCGATCGCGAGCAGCGGGTCCGGCAACTCGCTGCCGCCATCGGCGATAGGCAACAACTCAAACAGCGCCTGCAAAGCATCGAATCGCGCGCCAGCTGGCAATTCTTACATAAACTCTGGCAGATGCAGATGCGCCTGGCAGCCCCGGCCACACCGCAAGGAAAAGCCTGGCTTGCGTTCACACGGGGGGCGAGACTCGTCCTCCCGCGACGTCTGATCGGCAACAGGCAAGCAGATGGTGCGGTCGAAACGCTGCTTGCGGATAGCGATCTCCCCGTGCCGGTAGCGACCACGTCGGGCGAGGGCACCGAGGACTATAGCGCATGGTTACTGCGGAACGAGCCATCCGAGGCCACGCTCCGGTCGCAGCGCGCCGGAGCGGCGCGACTCGCCTACCAGCCGCTACTGAGCATCATCACTCCGGTCTACGATCCGCCGGAGGAGATTTTGCAGGAGACGATCGCCTCGGTACTGGCGCAAACCTACACGAATTGGGAACTTTGTCTGGTCGATGGAGGGTCCGCCAACCCACAGATTCGGACGCTCCTGGATCGAGCCGCCACGCAGGATACGCGAATTCGCGTCGCCTACTTAATGGAGAATCTCGGGATCGCTGGAAACTCGAATGCGGCGGCGGCACTCGCGACCGGGGAGTTTTTCGTATTCCTCGATCATGATGACACGCTCGCGCCGAATATGCTCTTTGAAGTCGCCAGCGCGCTCAATGAGCGACCCGAGGCCGATCTCATCTACTTCGATGAGGATAAGCTCAGCGAGTTCGGGGGGCACCGCTCCGAACCCTTCTTCAAGCCCGACTGGTCGCCGGAGTTGCTGCTCTCGGCGAACTACCTGATGCACTCGGTCGTCCGTGGCGAACTCTTCGTGGCGGTCGGGGGGTTCGCGACAAACGCCGATGGCGCGCAAGATTGGGATCTCGCGCTGCGCTGCATCGAGCGCAGCACGGCGATCATCCACATACCGAAAATCCTCTATCACTGGCGGCAACTCTCAGGCTCGACGGCGGCGACGTACGAAGCGAAACCGTATGTGTTCGACAATCAACTCAGGATTGTCGCGGAGCATTTACAGCGCCAGGGCATCGCCAGGGCGAAGGCCCGCTTCGCCAGTCCGGGAGTCCTACAAGTCAGCTGGCCCACACAGAACTCGCGGGTGTCGATTATCATCCCGACGAAGGAAAAGATCGCGCTATTACGGCCCTGCCTGGATTCGCTCCTGCAATTAACCGCGTACGAGCATTATGAAGTCATCCTTGTCGATAACGGGAGCCAGCAGGCGGAAACCCTCGCCTACTACGCGGAATTGCGCGACGATCCGCGCGTCCGTATCCTCGATTATGCGGAGCCCTTTAATTATTCGGCGGCGAATAATTTCGGGGCAGCCCAGGCAAGTGGCGATCTCCTCCTCTTCCTGAATAACGACATTGAGATCCTCCATCCCGATTGGTTGGAAGAGTTGGTGCGCTGGGCCGAACGACCGGATATCGGTGTCGTCGGGACGAAGCTCCTCTACCCGGATGGCCGGATCCAACACGCCGGCGTGATCATCGGCATGGAAGGCCACGCGAGCCACGTATTCTGGGGCGTGCCTGAGCAGTACGGCGGCCCTTTCGGCTCAAGCGAGTGGTACCGCGACTACATGGCGGTCACCGGAGCCTGCATGATGATGCGCCGAACGCTCTTTGACGAGGTGGGACGCTTCGATGAGGAGTATACGTTAGCATTCAGCGATATCGAGCTCTGCTTACGGGTTGTCGAGGCGGGCTATCGCAACGTGTATACGCCGTTCGCGCGCCTCCGCCATCATGAAGGCGGTTCGCGTGGTCATTACATTCCCGTCGACGACATGCTGCGTGCGTATGATCATATGTATGCGGTTGTAGCGCATGGCGACCCTTTCTTCAACCAAAATCTTTCCTACGCCAGCCGCGTGCCACAACGAAGCCGCGTGGATGAGCAGACAAGGGAAGCTCGACTGCGGTACCTATGCGGCATCCGGTGACAGCCTTATGGGTAGCGGCGCTGTCATGGAGCACTTCGCACGGGGATACGTATCGTCGCCGTCTCCTGCCCTATCGGCGCGATCTCGCCCTGCTTTTCATCGTTGCCTGCTGCTTCCGCCTGATCTGGGCCTTCCTCATCCCCCCCTGGCAGGTGCCCGACGAAGCCGCGCACTTCACCTATGTGGCACATATCGTCGAGCAGGGTGAGTTGCCCTACGCGCGTCAAACGGCGGAACTCCCCCTGTACTCGCAAGAGGTGGTCGAGAGTCTGAAAAACGGCCTCTACTTCGCTACCTCCTCGGGGGGAAGTCCGATCCCGCCCCCCTTGACCGTCATGCCGGCGGGCTACGACTATGCCATCGCCCGCGACTATAACGCCCCGGACGTGGAGCGCCGCAGCGCCGGTGGGGCGACCGCAACACCCTATTCGGCGGGGTCCTATCTCCTCGCGGTGCCGGCCTATTGGCTGTTCCGTGAGCTGCCGATCCTTTCGCGCCTGTACGCGGTGCGGTGCGTGATCGCGGCGATCGGGGCATTGAGCTGCTTGTTCGCCTACGCCATCGGTACGACGCTCGGGGGCGATCGCGAGTGGGGGCGCACCCTCGGCTTGATGCTGGCCTGGTTCCCGCAATATACCTTCATGTCGGCGGGGGTGAATAACGATGCGGCGAGCATCCTTTGTGCGACGGCGCTCATCTGGCTCACCATAGTGCTGCTGCAACGCCAGCGCCTGAGTGTGACACTGACTTTCGCGATGGGCTTGTGCGCCGCCGTCGGTGTGATCGTGAAACCGACGACGCTCCCGATCGCATTCGTGTCGGGAGTGGTATTCCTCTGGCAACTGATCCGGGGGAAGCGACAGGCAGGGATGACACTGCGCAGCTGGGCGCTCCCCTGCCTGACGTATACCCTCGGTGCCGCGTTAATCTTCGGACCGGAATTGCTGCTGCGGCGTTACCTTGGAGCGCGCGCGACCGCCATCGCGATGACGACCGAGGTTGACAGCAGCGTGCTTGTACACGGAGTCACCCATACGCTCGCGGAATATCTGCACGCGAAAGTGGCGGGAGGGGGCTTCTATCTGCAATGGTTTTTTCTCAAGACCGGTTGGGGCTTATTCGGTTCGCTCGATGTCCCCTTGAGCGAAGAGACATACGCCGTCATCGGGCTCGTCAGCGTTGTAGGCATCACTGCGGCGCTCGTCGCAATGTTGACGAACGTCGCCCTGCGCCGCATGCTTTCCCTCCCGTTCATCCTCCTCGCCGCGCAGCTCGTCTTCGTCTTCATCGGCATGGATTACTATCTGAGCTATGCCACGACCGGCGCACCATTGGGGATCCAGGGGCGCTATCTCTTCCCGGCGCTGGTCCCCTTCCTCTATCTGCTCCTCTCCGGCTGGTATTACCTCGGCCATAATCACCGCTATACACTCCATCTCGCCTCCATCGGCGCATTCGCGCTCCAGATCAGCAGCCTCATCGCGTTCATCGGGCACTATTATGGGATCGGTGGGGGATGAGGGCCAGGTTTGTGTACTCCTTGCTCCTCTGGGCGGGGTTACTCGCGGTACTCGTCTGGCCGGTGTCGCTCACGCTCGCCGATCCGGTGGCGATCCCTCAGGACGCGACGATGGTGCCGAGCGGCGAGATCGCGCGCGGGATAACGGTGCGACAGCAGCTCCCGGCACCGGGCACGGCCCTCTCGTCGATTTCCCTGCTCTTGGGAACGTATCATCGCGCAGCATCAGGGTGGCTCGAAATAGCGGTCGAGATCGCCGACCGTGACGGGCGCTGGATACCGATCAGCCGCACCTCCGTGGCGCTGTCGCAGATCCCTGATACCGCCCCGTATACCCTCACCTTCTCCCCGCCGCTGCCGATCCCCCCGACGGTGCATCTCGCGATCGCGCTCACTTCCGATGCTCCCGCTGGCGAGGCGGTTAGCTGGTGGACCGTACCGACATGGACGAAGGCTGGATATCAACTCTCTATCGACGATCGATTGAACACCGGCAACGCGATCATGGCCGCGACGTATGCAAACGCCCGAGGGCCGTTGTTGAAGATGCTCCCCGCTGTTTGGCAGCGGATCACCGTATTCCTGGCTCCATCGTGGCAAGGGGTGCTGCTACTCGCGCTCGTGATCGGCATCGGCACCGGCGGCGTCCTGCTGGTACGCTGGTGAGCATATGGGCGACGCGGCGGCGTATGTCGGCGTACCGTATACTTCGGCCTGGCAGAGGAGAAGCGTGTTGACTGGCCATACCGACGACAACAGTGTGGTAGCGCACGTCCCGCCGGGCGCGACGGATTATAGCGGCAGACCCGCTGATACAGCGGCAGAGACGACGTCCGATGTCATCGTGGCCATCCCGGCCTACAACGAGGCCCGCTTCATCGGGAGCGTCGTCCTGCAATGTCGTCGCTATGCCGATACTGTGCTCGTCATCGACGATGGCTCGCACGATCGGACGGCGAGCATCGCGGAAGCTGCGGGTGCGATCGTCCTCCGCCACGAGCACAATCGGGGCAAGGGCGAAGGGGTGAACACCGCCTTTGCAGAAGCGCGCCGTCTGCAAGGGCGCTGCCTGGTACTGATCGACGGCGACGGCCAGCACGACCCGAGCGAAATCCCGGCGATCACCGCCCCGATCCTGGCCGGGGAAGCCGACATGACCGTTGGCTCGCGTTTCCTCGATATCAAAAGCGACATCCCCGCATATCGTAAAGTAGGGCAGCACGGACTGACGATGGCGACGAATCTGAGTTCGGGCATACGCCTCACCGACTCGCAGAGCGGCTTCCGTGCCTTCTCGGCGGCGGCGATCGCCGCACTCTCGTTTCGTGGTAGCGGCTTCTCGGTCGAGTCGGAGATGCAGTTCCTGATGCGAGAACATACGCTCAGAGTGGCGGAAGTACCGATCAGCGTTGTCTACGAGGAGCCAGCGAAACGCAACCCGGTCGCGCATGGTATGGCGGTGCTGAATGGGATCGTGCGCCTGATCAGTCAAGGCCGTCCGCTCTTCTTTTTCGGCACGCCGGGATTGGTATTCCTGCTCCTCGGCTTTCTCCTGGGTCTGCGAGTTGTGGCGATCTACGACACAACGCAGATTCTCGCCGTTGGCTATGCGATGATCGTTGTCCTCCTGACCACCACCGGAATATTGGCAATCTTTGTGGGCATTATTCTGCATGCACTTCGCGGATTGCTCATCGATTTAGAGCGCACATGGCGGACAATGCACGGATAGTATTTCAGTAGTAATCCGTTGGGTTGCAAAAAGAAGCGGATGTACATAGAACATGTTTGGCAAGCTGCAGAAAACCGGACAAGCGGAAAGCGCACAAGGCGAGACATCTGATCATATCGTCTTTGTTCTCGAATTCTTTTACCCCCATGTCGGTGGTTTAGAGACATTATTCCAGCAGTTGGCGGAGGGACTTGCTCGCTATGGGCATCGAGTATCTGTGATCACACTCTGGCTCCCTGGCACGCGGTTGTATGAGCAACACAATGGTGTCGATATTCTCCGCGTCAAGACGCCTCCATTCGCACAGCGCTATTGGTTCATGCTCCTTGCCTTACCCGCCGCACTCAAGTACGCGCGAAAGGCAACGCTTATTCACACGACAACCTATAACGCCGCGCTTCCTGCCTGGATCGCGGGCGTCATTTGGCGACGACCGACAGTGATCACCGTACACGAAGTCTTCGATGAGCAATGGAATACACTGCCACAACTTAACCCGATCCTTGGTTATGCTTTTCGTTTTGTCGAGCGGTTCATCCTCCATCTTCCATTCAACCACTTTATTTGCGATTCTAATTTCACAGCGCGACGTTTGCAACAACGTATGGGCGTGCCAGTAAAGAACATTTCGACCGTCTACCCCGCCGTTGATTACGCCTTCTGGGATCGCTCGCTTCACACCGCCCGCAATCTCCATCAGCAACTCCACCTCGATCCGAGCGTGCCCTTGTACTTATATTTCGGACGGGTCGGTATCTCGAAAGGAGTTGAGTACTTAATCGACGCGGCCAAAATTGTTCGGGAACGCGCGCCACATAGCCACGGGGTTCTCCTCCTCGCTCGTGATCCACAAGCGCCATACCGGCAGATCATACGGCGCATTGAGGCCTATGCTCTGGGTACGCATCTCTCGATTCTCGACCCGGTACCGAGAGCAGATCTTCCGAGCTATCTCCTGGCGGCAAATTGTGTTGTTGTACCATCGCTCTCGGAGGGATTCGGCTACGCCGCCGTAGAAGCAGCGACCATAGGCTGCCTGGTCATAGCGACAACGGGCCATTCGGTGGAAGAAGTACTCGCCGATAGCGCAACCTTCATCGCGCCGCGTAATGCAACTGCACTCGCCGAGGCAATTCTTCACGCCTTCCAATACAAGCGATCCTGGCGTGAACCGCGAAGGTTTGATACGGAGTCGCACGTCGCAGGCGTTATCCGTGTATATGCCAATATCGAGGGTGTTCCCGCAGAATCTGCGGCAGAGTAGCTAGATAGCGAGGCATACATGGGTGACAAGTCACACTTCAGCTTATCGGCGGCGGACTACGAGGCGGCCCGTAGCGGACATCTGGCATTGCGTCGACAGGAACTGGTGGAGGAAGCGCTTCGTGGTCAGCGTACCCGGGTGCGACATGTTCTTGAAATTGGCTTCGGCTCCGGCAAACTATTGGCAAAACTCGCGTTGAAGTACCCACACATCACGTTCAGCGGCACGGAGATAGAACCAAAAATGGTTGTGTATGCACAAGAACACTACGCCCTGGCCAATCTCGAGTATAGGCTTGTTGACATGAACAAGACGGGCTTCGCCACAAAGTTTGATTTTGTTTACAGCATCGATGTGCTCCACCATATCCATGAGCCCTTACCCTTTCTCCGGGCGGTCAGAGGCTTGATGAACGATAGCGCCAATTGGCTCGTCGTTGAACCGAACATCTATCATCCTTACATCTATTACCAACAGAACCGCATGCGTCGGCGGGGTCTCGATGAGGACCAGTTTCGACCCTGGATTTTTGGCCCACTGATTCGTAACAGTGGGTTTAGGCTTCGGGAGCGCCGGTACGCATTCGTCTTTCCAAACTTCATCAACCAGCTTCCTCAGCCATTGCAATGGCTCGAATACCGCCTTGAACATAAGCGTCTATTAGGTGGCAGTGTTGTCTATCTTCTCACGACAGAGTAGTTCAGCGCGCTAGAAGCAACACGCCCACAAGAATGGCGAACACAGCCAGAACCTTACGCGCATTGAGTTCTTCACCGAGAAAAAGCACGGAAATAATGAGCAGCGCAACATAGAAAACGCTATTCATCAGCGGCAAAGCCACATTCGCGGCCAGGCGCGTCAGCGTCACCAGCCAGAGCAAATTCGTACAGATCGAGGTGAGAACACCCACCAGAAGGAGTGGTGACGTTAAGAACTTTTGGAGTAAAATCAGCGGATGGACGAGATCGGTTATGGCAATGCCACCCGCTCGGGCTACACCGATCTTGAACAGCGTCACACTCGCGATGTTGAGTAGTGCAACGACTATCACCAAAGCATACGCCACCGAATCCTCCTCGATACACAAGCGCAGAGCCTTCTACAGGAGTGCACAACGCTCTTCGTAAGTGCGGCCTGAGGTGGCGCAGGCGCGTCCAGCGATCTCGCAGTCCATAAGCGCTCGCCTGCTCGAGCGTATATCAGTCAGGTGAACCGGGCACCAAGCCAACTTTGGCTAAGCATCGATGGAGGCGGGCTGGCAATCCGACTATTGGGTGCCATCGGTGCCCCATGCTGGCCCGTTTTAGCTGACCGTAGAATTGATGTCCGGGATCCCGAGCTTCAGTGCCGCGTCGGGACGACCGCCGAAGAGCATCGGCAGGTGCCCCTGTCGCTGTGGCCTGGCCAGGGTCGCATCGACGACCGCTGTGAATTGGGAGCGGATGATCTCCCGGCTATGGAGGGTGACGATCCGCTCCCGGCCCCGCGCCGCGAGGCGCTCCCAGAGGGACGCATCGGTCAGCAGCCGGGCCATCGCCGCCGCGAAGGCTGGCGGGTCATCGGCCAGCAGCAGATGTTCGCCCGCTTGCAGCGACAGCCCTTCGGCCCCGACCGCCGTGGAAACAGTCGGAGTACCGGCCATCAACGCCTGGATCAGCTTCCGCTTGGTCCCCGCGCCGGTGCGGAGCGGCACGACCGTCAGCCGGGCCCGCGCGAGGTACGGTGCCACGGAGGGGACCCAGCCCACCAGATGAACGTCTGGCGAGTCGCCGACAAACTCGTCGGTGACCCGGTCGAGCGCGTTGCCCACGATGCTGATGGGGTGCGCGGCCAGCAGGGCCGGATCGAGCAAAGGGAGGATTTCGCGGCATAGGTATCCGATAGCGTCGACATTCGGCGGGTGGCGGAAGTTGCCGACGAAAAGGATGCCCCGGCGTGCGTCCAGCGGCGGCGGTGCCGATGCCGGCTCCTCGATATCCGGCACAGCGTGGGCCAGCGCGAGGTCCGCCACCAGGTCGTTGATCAGGTCGGCCTCGCGCTGTGACACCGTCAGTACTGCGTCGGCTGCCGCATAGGTATTCATCTCGCGGATCATCATATCGCCGTAGTCGCCGTTCAACCCATCGGCCTCCCCGTCTGCCGTCCGGCGGAAGATGGTGCGCGCATTGCGGAGGAAATGCAGGTCGATCGAGTCGATGATGACCCGTGTCGCGGGCGAGAGGGAACGCAGCGGCTGGAGAAAGGCCTCGGCGGTCTCCCAGAAGCAGAGCAGCGCCAGATCGAAGCGCCCGACGGCGATCAACCGGTCGGGCGTGATGAGATACTCATCACCGACCCCCTGCAACTCCCAGCCGACGTAGACGGCCACGCCGCGCTGCCGCAGCATCCTGGCATAGCGCTCGTCGCCATCGGGATTACGACAGACGAACGTGACGGCCCAGCCGGTTTCCAGGAGCAGTTCGATCAGGTGCAGGATCCGGCGTGATCCCCCCTCGCGGTCGAACTCGGGCAGATGGGGAGCACAGACGAGCGCGCGGCGGATCCTCATACCCCTTCTTCCTCCCCCGCGCCGTACTCATCGCGGACGGCGAGGCGTTGCAAGGCCGCGAAGTCGAGGCGCGCGGGCGGGGCGGGCTGATGCCGCAAGGCGTCACGCCATTTTTCCACGAACTTGGCGTGGTTGACGACCTGGTAGCGCTTGGCACCGGCCTCCAGATCCGTGCCCGAGGTGCCACCCTCCACGTGGACGACGGCACTCTCCGGCTGGTAATACACGCGGTATCCCGCCTCGCGCACGCCGAAACAGTAGTCCGTATCCTCGTAATACGCCGGCGCGAAGCGAGGGTCGAAGCCGCCGAGCCGCTCGAAGAGTGCGCGTCGCGTCGCCAGCAGGGCACCGGAACAGTAGTCGACCTCCCGCAGATAGTTGTACAACGGAGCATCGACCGCCAGATCGTGTTTGCCGAAGTTGCAGCCGCTGCCATCCGCGAAGATGACGCCGCCAGCTTCCTGCAATGTGCCGTCTGGGTAGAGAAGTTTACCGCCGACCGCCCCGGCGTCTGGATGGCCGTGGAAGACCCGCAACAGCGGCGGCAGCCACCCCGGTTGCGGCAGCGTGTCGTTGTTGAGGAAGACGATCACCTCGCCCCTGGCCGCCGCCGCACCGTGGTTGCTGGTGTGCAGGAAGCCAAGGTTCTGGGAGTTGTGCAGGATACGGATGCGCGCGTCCGTAGCGGACCAGCGCGCGAGCAAGGCGGGGGTGTCGTCGCTGGAGGCGTCGTCCACGACGATGATCTCACCCGTGAAGCGCGCGGGGAGCGTGGCGACAAGTTGGGCGAGGCAAGCCCCGGTGTGCGCGGCCTGATTGTGGACCGGGATAACGATCGAGACGCTCGGCAGGGCCAGGGCCACCGCCTCGTCCGCAGCCGTCGCATCCTGGTGCCAGATCGCCGTCAGGTGACGCGCTATCGGGGCGCTATCTCCCCCCACGGGCTCGCGAGGGGCATCGGGCACGGCCCCCGCCCCCACCCGGAGGACCAGCACTGCGGCGACGCGCGACGCCTCGGCGAGGCGATCCGCTCCCGCTTCGGCGCGCACGACCACCATATCGATGCTGCGATCGAGGTAGGGCAACAGCGGGGTGTCGTCGGTTGTGAGGGGGGCGAAGATCGTCGGCTCCGGGAAAACTTCCGCGAGCCCCGGCGCGGCGTGCCAGTCCAGGATCGTCGGCGCGCGCTCCATCCGGCGGGAGAACTCCGCCAGCGCCTCGGAAAACTCGGCCCAGAGTCCCGCGCCGCCCGCCTCGGCAGGGTCGGCGCTGAAAGCGACGGACGTATCGAGGCGGCAGCGATACCCGGTGGCATCGACAAGTTCGACCGCGACTTCGTACCCCCCCTCCGCCCGCGTCGGCTCGCGCGGCGGCGTGAACGGTTGGCGCAACCGGAAGCCGCTGCGGATGGCGGCGGCGTAGTGGGGGAAGCGCCGCCCGATATCCGGGCGGAAGCGCTCGATGCGCGTCTCGCCTACGAGTTGCTCGTCAACGAAGACACGCGCTTGCTGCGGGGGGGTGCTCGCAGGCCAGACGGCCCAACCCTCCACGTCGAGGACATGCCGCTCCCAGGTCACGCGCTCGATCGCGGTCACCGGCTCGTCCAACCTGACGAGTTGCACCGCGATAGCCTGCTCGATGCTCGCGCCCAACGTGTCGGTGGCGCGGACCAGCAAGGTATTCAGGCCGACGGCATTCGCCGGGAGCTCGACGTAGCCCTGGAATCCGCAGCGGGCGGGCGGGAAATGGGCGAAGGCGGCTTTCACATCCAATCGCACGAGCCCGTAGGGGATTTGCCCCAGCACCTGCCCATCCAGCAGCACGTCGATCGCGGCGATCGGGGCGAGCGAACTGAAGCTCCAGCCGCGCAGCAACACGGCGCTCGCGGTCATCGCCTCGGGGTGCGGCTCGTCGATCTGCAACTGCACCCGCGACACGGGCGCGTGGTCAGGGCGTTCCGGCGCGGGCGGCTCATCGACGGGGAGCGGGGGTTCCGGCGCTAGCGACTCGTCCACCTCGTCCACAAAGATGGGACGAGTGACCTCGGCGGTGCACCCCCCCTCGTCGGTGGCGCGCACGACGAGGGTGTGCGCCCCCGTCGCCACCCCGGCAAGGGGGAGCACCCCGGCGTAGCCGCTAGCGACAGCGTCCGGTCGCCCGAGGTGCAGGGTTACATCCGGGCGGGCGTGCCCATGATCGATCGGCACCGGCGACACACCATCGAGCAGCGCCTCTACCCGCGTCACCGGCGCATCGAGCGAGAAGGCCCAGCCGCCGATCACGAGCGTCCCGGTATGCCGACTGTCGGACGCTGGCGTATCGAGATCGAGATGGAGCGGCGATCCGGCGGCGGTCGCCTCGGCAGGCTCGCTGCCAGCCGCCGGATCGGGGGGTGCAGGTTGCTGCGGTGATCGGGAGGCCGTCGCTCGCCGCCAGAAGTTCGACCCCTTCATACCCCTCTCGTCAACGCCTCTGTGCCCACCCACGCCGTTCCCTCGCTTATCGGGCGCTCTCCACACCCCGGTGCCCCCCCTACGGGTGCCGCGCCACAGGGCGGGGGAAACACAATGTTCACGGGGAATCCTCGCGATGCCATAGAGGGTCGCTGCACGGCGTAATCGCCGCCGATCGCGGGTAAATGATACTCCGGGTGCCGAGCGGTTGTCCAAGAGAACCTAGCGCTCACACATGTCCCCGCCGCACCATACGCCAGGCCAGTCGCAGGCGGCGGACGAGATCGGCCTCCGATGCCGCCCCCTCCGGCGGGGCCGCAGATACGAAGGCCGACTCGGGCGATGGCAGGATGGGTGGCTCGGGCGCGGAGGCTGGTCGCAAGTGGGGATAGCGCCCCCACAACGCCTGCATATCCGCTTCGAGGTGCGCGTCCGCCGCATCCGCCGCCGTATACGCACGATTCACCCGACCACAAGCCGCGCAGGTCCAATCCTGGCCGGGGGAGATCGGCACCGTCGGGCCGGTACCGCAATAGCCACAGCCCGCGATGATCTGTTGCCGCCCGATCCCCTGCCCTTGCTGGAAGACGAAGAGGTAGTTGCTGCGCGCCCGGATATCGACGCCCAGCGACTCGCGACACGCTTCGATCACCCGCGCGGTCAGTGCGCGCAAACCTTCGCGATCTTGTAAGAAAGTGAAACCTGCCGGGTACTCGGCGTAGGAGAGGAGTTTCAACGCTGTCCGGGCATAGACTGTGCCAACTACCGACTCGAACGTGTGACGCTGGAGATGTCCACCCCCCACATAAAGACCCCGGTAGAGCGCATCTTCAAAACTTCGCGCATTGGGTACCGCCATATAGAAAGAGCCGTGCGGGGCGAGGACACGCGCGATCTCATCGATGGCGGCGTCAAAGTCGCCGACATGTTCCAGGACGAAGTTACTGATGACAAGATCGAAGACGTGGTCCTCATAGGGGAGTTGTTCTGCGCGACCCTGCTGGTAGCATACCTGGGAGGGGAAAGCCACGCCGGACGGCTGGGGGAACTCATCGAGCGCGTCGAAGGCGAGCTCCGGGAAATCCGCATACGAGATGCTGCCCGTGCCACAGCCGAGATCGAGCACGCGCGCTCCCTTCGGCAGTAGTTGCAGCAATTCCAGCATGGTAATCGGCGCGTACAGCGAATCTAGGGGTATCATCCGGCCTCACTCCCTCCCTTGCGATGTGATTCCCGCCCCCGCCCCCGGCGGAGATCGGCGAGCCCGATGCCGACGAGCAAGAGTGCCGCCGACAGCGTGAGGGCGGGCCCGAGGCGGAAGGACGCGGGCCGGAAGACCAGCGCGACGGTGTGCGCCCCCGCAGGGACGGTCACCCCGCGCAACCCGCCATCGACCTCCACGACCGGGGCGGCCACGCCATCGATCGTCGCCTGCCAGCCAGGGTACATCGCCCCGCCGTAGACGAGGACACCCGGCGCGGCGCTCGCCGTCCGCAGCACAACGTAGCGCGCGCCCTCGCCGACGAGCGCGACATCGCCACTGGCGGCGGCACCGGGTGCCGCCTCGGGTAGCGACAATGCCGTCGTCGCCAGGGCCACGGCGCGCGGGTCGAAGGCCGGGTCGGCGAGCGCGGCCAGCACCGCCTCGCGCGAGGGCAGGGTTCGAGCGCGCGGCACCAGCCAGGCGCGCGGCAAAACGTGCGGGTTCTCGTAGACCCAGACATTCCCATCCTGGAAGGCGAGTGGCAGGCCCGGCACCGGCTCCGAGATGACGAGATACTTCACGCCGAGCAGATCGTGGATGACCGAGAAGGGCTGCCCGGTGATCTGGCGGAACGTGAAATACCGTGCGTCCATCGTGGGGCCATAGCCGGCGGTGCTCCGCAAATCGAAGACATCGCCGAAATTCGGCGGCAGCACTCCGCCCGCGCTCTCGATGGCCTCTCCCTCGGCGTGCTGCTGGAGGAACTGCACGACCGGCGTCACCGCGTATTCCTGCGCGACCGAATGCGGGGCGTTCCAGGTGATCGGTCGGGAGACCCACGGCGACAGCGCGAAGCCGACCAGTTCGAGCAGCAGGACGCCGCCAGCGATCGCGCCCGCCGTCCCGCCCGCCAGGCGATCGCGATGGGCCAGCACGAGCGACACGCCGACGAGCACGATCCAGGCTGCCGCGACGGCGACCCGTTGTTCGATGGAGATGATGGCGAGGGTCCACGGGCGCACCCACGCGACCACCAGGGCGCTGGCGAGTGCCGCCGCAGCCCAGCGGGCCGCGCGCGCGCGGTTGGCGGCGCGGGCCACCGGTGGGGGCCGTCGCAGCAGCGCATCGAGGCCGAGGCCGGCGAGCGCGGCCCCGGCGAACCCGACATCGTAGGCACCACGCCCGGCCTCGCGAACCTTATCCGCGAACGGCACCAGCAGGTAGACCAGCCGGTGCAGCGGCGTGTGCTGGCCGAGCGCGTAGATCAGGAAGCCCACCAGGGTCGCCGCGAAGAAGCGCACATGCGGATCGCGTGGTCGGCACCAGAGCGCGTAGAGCATCAGCATGAAACCGGCGACGCCGAAGTAGAGCGAGTTCCACTCGGTCATCGGGACGAGATCGGGGCTGAAAAAGTTGGCGAACTCGCGAGGATCGAGCGAATGCTGGATCGTCGCCGCGTAGGGCACCCTGGCGAGGCCCGATACCGGCCCATCCAGCCCGATCCAGCGATAGGCCTGGCGGGCGTACTCGGCGCTCAGCAGGAGTTGGGGCGCGGCCAGCAAGGCACCCCCGCCGAGGGTCACGGCCCCTTGCAGCAGGGGGGTCAGCGCCCGGCGCGCGGCCCCGGTCTCGCGCCACGCGGCCAGCGCGCCCATGCCGACGTACCCGCCGAGGATGACGGCGGCGTGGAGCGGCGGCTGGATGTGCCCCCCCAGGAACATGAAAGCAAAGGGGATCGCCCCCAGGGTCGGCCAGCGGAATCGCCCATCCCGCCGCCCGGCGACGAGGGCGGCGAGCGCCCAGGGCAACCAGACGGCGTTGAAGAAGATGCTCGCCTGCGCGGCGGCACGCAACGCCATGAAGCCGCCCAGCGCGAAGGTCACCCCGGACGCCGCCGCCGCCCACCGCCCCACGAGCTGTCGCATCAGGAGGTACATGCCGCAGGCCGCCAGCAGGAAATGGAGCGCCGTCAGGAGGTCCAGCTGGTAGATGGACAGGTGGCCGGGTGCCAGCGCGAAGAAGAGCAGGTTGAGCGGATAGAAGACCCCCGCCTGCGGATCGCCCGCCAGCAAGTGGCCGCTGTGCTGGTGCGTATCCCAGAGGGCGAAATCTCCCTGCTTGATCTGCCTGGATACCTCGACATACCAGGGATATTGCTGGTCGAGGTTGTCGAGCCAATTCACGAAGCTCGCCTCGCGGGTGAGCAGGACACGAGAGCAGGCGACCGCGATCACAAGGGCGATCGCGGCGAGCGGCGGCAGGTGTTCCCCCAGCCAGGCGCGCGCGACGGGCGCGAACGCCCCCCACCGCACACGCGCCGGGGCGAGACGGGCGGCAAACGACACCATCGTCAGCGCCGCCCGCTGCGATCGTTGCCCCCGACGGCTAACCCGCCGACGTGGGCGTCCGCTTCGTAGCTGCCCCGGCCCCGATACCCCGACTCTTGGGGCCGACGGACCGCGCCGCACCCCGCCGGCCTCGCCCCAAGAACCACGACCCGTCCGTTGCTCACCGCGTTCACCGCTCCTACGTCCCGCTTCATCGTCGGTCGCCGGTCCCCGCGCGTCGCCCCGGTACGGGCAGTCATCATCGGACGGCATGTCCTATCGCCTATCGGGGGTTCTTCGCTCCACCCTTCCCCGGCAGGGGAAAGTCGTCGCAACGGCGGGGCCGTCCAACCGTCCCCATTGGTGCCTCACGGGCAGTGGCGACTCTTCACCAGGCAGAAAGCCCGCTCGTCGCCCTCCGCACTCGCCGGGTCCGAATCGGTGGTGTTACCGAGGGTCAGGAACTGGCACACGTCCCAGCCGGTGCGTTGCAGGATGCGCCGCAACCCGGCCTCGGAGAAGATCCAGTAGTTGGTGGAGTCGTTATTCGCCTCCTGAGGATCGAGCAGATACGCTACCGGGATGCTCGTGAGTTCGGTCCGCTTGTCGGGGGGGAATCTGGTGATGCGGGTGCTGATGAAGCAATACCGGGCCGACTTCGCCAACGCTTCGAGCGCGTAATACGGATTCTTCAGGTGATAGAGGATCCCCAAGAAGAACACCAGTTCGTAGCGCTCATGCGGCAGTGAGAACTGGGCGTCGAGATCGACTTCGTGGATGCCCAGCGACGAGCCGAGCGCGTCCTTCAGCAGCCGGACCCCGCGCATGGTGTTGAAATTGGTGGGGCCATAGTCGACGACCTGCACCCTGTTCCCCAGCTGTTCCAGGAAGAAGGCCAGGTCGCCATCGGCACAGCCGATATCCAGCACCGTCCCGCCGCCGATGAGATCCGCCAACGTACGCCCCTCGCGGCGCAGGAGTTCGGTGAGCGGGCCGAAGTTATGGATCGTCCCGTAGGGATACCACGGAAAGTCGTCAGGAGCGGCCTCACGCTTCCGGGCTTCCAGGATTTGCGCGAACGCCAGCGCCTTGCCGGGGAGTTCGCTGTCAGCGATGCCGTTGTCGGTACCCACCGTCGCTTCTGAGACTTCCCGAGTCGACACGGGGTTACGCTGTCGGCCCGCGCGCTCGCGCAGCCGCCTGGTGAAATGAGCGATACGGCTCACGTTGACCTCTCCTCTCGCATCAGGCGTCACGAGTGCCCGTGTGGCCGCGAAGACCCTGTCCTCCTCACCGGCGATCTGCCCATCACGATCGCGCCGGGCGCAATCCCGACCCGCCGATGCGAGCGAATCGGCGGATGGTAGACGGGGGCAAGAGGAGAAAAATGAGGAACGCGGCGTAGCATAGTCGATGAGACAGGTTCTATCCCCACGGTTTCTTCTCAGAACGAGCGGGGCCAGACATCGACCTTCCTGCCGCTACGCAACGCCACCCATTGTATTCGGCAAGCATGCCAGTGTGAGGATAGGGTATCGCCCATTCGCCTTCTATCGCAAGAGGATAGTAGCCCCAGCCCGACCATTTGCCGCAGACAACCGCCTACCGCCCCTTGAAGCCGAGGACAACCGGGACCGTCTTCAGTAAGATGTGCAGATCGAGCAGCACGCTCTGATGCTTGATGTAGTACAGATCGTGCTGCAACTTGATCACGCTATCCTGCAAACTTGCCCCGTAGCGGTACATCACCTGACTCCAGCCCGTCAGCCCCGGCTTCACCGCATGACGCACGCGGTAGAACGGCATCTGCCGCGTCAGTTGCTCGACGAAGTAGGGCCGTTCGGGCCGCGGGCCGACCACGCTCATGTCCCCCTTCAATACGGTCCAGAACTGCGGGATTTCGTCGAGCCGCGTCCCGCGCAAGAACCGCCCGACGCGAGTGATCCGGGGATCGTTCTCGGCGGCAAACATCGGCCCGGAGTCTTTCTCGGCATCCACCGCCATCGACCGGAACTTGAGGATGGAGAAGGAGCGCCCCCCCTTGCCGATCCGTACCTGAGAGTAGAAGAGCGGGCCGGGCGAGCCGAGCCGATTTGCCAACCACAAGGGCGGGATCGCGATCAACAGCAGCAGACAGCCGCACAAACCGATACCGATGTCCAGCAGGCGCTTGAACACCAGATAGAACCGGTGTGTCGCGGGCTGACTCAGCGGCATCGCCACATAGAGCGCGCGTCCGGCGTGCTCGATCGGCACGCGACCGGTCAGCCGCTCGTACAGCGTCGCCATGGTCGTGATCGAGAAGCCCATCTCGTGGCAAGCCAGCAGCGCCTCGAACAGTTCGCCGTGCATCTGGTCCGTATGGGTAATCGCCACGATCAGCTCGTTCGGTTGCAGGCGCTGGGTGATCTCCACCAGATCGTGGCGGCTGCCCAACACCGGCACCTCCGCCACAAGCGCGCCTTGCTTGAGCGGATCGTCGTCGATGAAACCGAGGATCTGGTAGCCGATGTTCTGCCGGGACGCGCGCTTACTCCAGCCCATCTGCTGAATCGCCTCGACGAGCGTCTGCCCCGCCGCACCGGCACCGACGACCAGGGCGCGCTGCTGAAAATTCGGCTGCGCCAGCACCGTCGCATACACCGTCCGCCAGACGACGACACCGATCAGGCCGAGTAGCGGGAATGAGAAGATGTCGAGCCGGGAGGTCGGGAGTACGGGGGTAAGGCGAGGGATCAGCAGATAGATCAGCGATGTGAGCGAGACGGCACCACTGAGACGCCCCAACGAATCGAGCAGACTGCCGGAACGGACCAGATTGTAGCAATCGAGCATCAGCGCACAGCCGAACCACACCGGAGTAAGGATCACGAACCACGACCATTGCGTCACCACGAGGTGCGACAGCGCCGACCAGGTCCACCGCATCGCGATCAGTTGCGCCATCTCCTGCCAGGAATCGGACGACCCGACGCGCACAGGGAGCGGGCGTAGCGTGAGCGCGAAGAACAGGGCCAGATTGATCAGAATGCCGTCCAGGATGCCTAAGAGGAGCTTACGTTCGGAGAAGTGGAGCCAGAGCGGCTGGACCCTGCCGCTGGTGGTTGGTTTCGCCTCCTGCCCCGCACGAGGTGGCGCGGCGTCCGGCACGGCCATCCAATATTCTCCGTACCCTAGGGTGATGGGGCACAACGCGTACCCGCATAAATGGGCATGTGACTGTCACCGAGCACACACTTACGTAGCTCCCGACTGCTCGCCCAACATTTGGCTCACTACCACCGCCGATGTGCGTGGGAACGACGGTATCGAAGGCTATTGCCAACAATCGGTCGAAGCGCCCCTAGTGTACATCACGGGACAATACCGAGGCGAGTCATCATCAACGTATGGAGGGGCACCTGCAAGGTTTCCCACTCACTCCAACGGACGATCGCCCTCCCGGTTGCGTCGCATCGTTCCGGGCGTCTCAGGCTCGGCTACGCCCTAAAATATCCCGGTACACCGCCTCGGATTGCGCCAGCATCCGTTCCAACGTGAAGTCGTCATGGAACTTTCGATGCCCCGCTTCGCCGAACTGGCGACGTCGCTCGGGCGCGTGAATCAGCGAGCGCAGGGCCGTTGCAAGTGCGTCCACATCACCGTGCGGCACGAGCAAACCGGTCTCGCCGTCGCTCACCTCTTCGGGGATGCCGCTCACAGCGGTCGCCACCACCGGCAACCCGGCGCGCATCGCCTCCAGGATACTGATCGGCAACCCCTCGTAGTGCGTGCTCAAGACGAAGCCGTGAGCGCGGGCCAGCAGGTCCGGCACGTCCTCCCGGTCGCCCAGGAACGCCACCCGGTCGGTGATACCAAGTGTCGCGGCCAGCGCCCGGCAATGGTCGAGCGCGGGGCCGCTACCGACGAACGTGATTTGCGCGCCATCGACCTCGGTGGGGGTGAGCTGGGCGAACGCACGCAGCAGCGTCTCCTGATCCTTCTGCTCATTGAAACGCGCGACCATGATGAAGCATGGCGGCTGCGTCGCCGGGTCCGCCACGTCCCCTCCAGCACCGATGCCGTATCTGATCACGGTCAGGACTCGCGCCGTGCCAACGCGGGCGCGTAAGGCCAACCGGCGATCGTTCTCCGACACGCAGATGATGCGCGCACTCAGGGGGGCCACCGCTCGCTCAACCAGCCACGCCACGGCCCGGCGCAGCGGCGGGGCCCCCGGACTGAAGCCCCACCCGTGCGCGGTGAAGACGACCGGGACACCGGTCAGCCACCCGGCAACTCGCGCGATGATGCCGGCCTTACTGCTGTGGGCGTGAATCAGGCCGGGTTTGATCCGGCGGATGAGGGCGGCGCACTCCCAGACCGCCGCCAGATCGCTCAGCGGGCTGATCCGGCGCACGAGGCGCGGGAGCAGGTAAACCGGCATCCCAAGCGCGCGCACGCGGGCGGTCAGGACATCGTCCTCACCCGTGGCGAGCCGGACATCGTAGCGCATGCGCAACCCGTCGATCAGATCGAGCACGTTCGTCTGCGCCCCCCCGAGGTTGGCACGGGTGATGATGTAGAGGATTTTAGGCGTGATCATAGCCATCCCGATCCTCTCGTGTAGCCAGGGGCACATCATCCCGCCATTGGCGCTCTCCGTGTCGTCCCGGGAGTCTGATCTCCGGTAGATAGAGGGAAGCGAAGAGGAAGAAGGCGAGCCACGACAGCATCCGCAACCGCGTATTCGCCCCGATATTATCGCTAAAGAGTGCCACCGCACCGATCAATACCAGGCTGAAAATCAGCAGGAGCGCCTCATCGCCGAGCCTCCCGCGCGCTAGCCGCCAGAGGCCCATCGCCCAGATTGGGAAGAGCGCCCAGAGTACCAGCGCCTCTGGTAGGGCGATAAATTGCGCCGCGGAGACAAGTTGCCAGGGGAATGGCCCGAACATCGCCGTGGCGAAGCTGTAGCTATAGCTCGTCAGGAGCGCGAGCGGGTTGCTGAAGTCGAGCCGGATCCCGGTGGCACTACCACCGATCGAATAGGTTCCTTCGCGAAAGCTGGTCAGGAAGGCGGGGTTGAGCATGCGCGTGAGATAGGCCGAACCGAATACGCCCCAGCCCAACGCCACCGGCGCGACCGCCGCGAGCACGACTGCCGGCGCGATCCAGTGTCGACGCAGCCAGAGCGTGAAGCCGAACAGACCGATCGCTAGCGCCAGAGCCGCATACGGACGCAACAGGAACATGCCGCCAAATGCGACCACTCCCAACATGGCGATGAGGGACTGCGGACGGCGCAAGAAGCGCAGCACCAACGAGAGCGCCGAGACACCCGCCAGGACCAGGAGGGGATCCTTGACCAACTGCGTGGAATAGAAAAGCAGCGAGGGGTAGAAAGTCAGGAAGGCACCGGCCCAGTGGCCGGCGACAATACCAGCGCGCGCGCTTGCGGGCGCACGCTCCGTGGCTAGCCGCTGCGCCAACCGTACGCCGATGTAGACCGTCAGGGACCCAACCAGCACGTTGAGCAACTTGCCCACGACGAGACTGGGGCCGGTAAGAAAGAAGATTGCCGCCAGCGCGTATGGGTAGGAACTCGGCGTCCAAAGGACCGTTTGCCCCTGAACGAGTTGGGTCGCGTAATACCAGTAGGTACGATCGTCGTGTCCCGAGGCCAGGGGATAGAAGCCATCGAAGCCCCGCAGCAGCGAGTACAGATCGACCACGGTCCCCACGAGCAGCCGTATGAGCAGGGCGAGAGCGAACCAGCGCAGGGCGATACCGGGCGAAAGCCCGTCCGCCGCGCACTGCCGCTCCTTCCCGACTGTCACACCTTGCCGATCAAAGGCTACCGCCATGTCTGTCGTCCGTTACCTCAATATTTGGTCGGGGGACAACCCGCGCGTGACTCGTGCAATGACAGAGCGAGAGTAGGCCTATTAGTCGCCGCGCACATTTTGGGCGAGCGGAGGGACCGTCTCGCGTTGTCCGCCCGCCAGAGTGCGGATCGACGGACCAGGGCGAAGATGATTGTCATAGCCGTATACGCCTCGTCGCTGCGTATCCTTATTGAGCACGACGCCCAGGACATTTGCCGGGGTTCCCCCCAGTGCCACAAGCGCCCGTTCCAACAGTTTCGTCCCGGTGCGGCGCATATCCACCACCAGCACGGTCGCCGGAGCGGCTCCTTGTAGGGCAAGCGTATCGGCGAAGGGGAGGAGCGGCGCGGTGTCGAGGATGATAATGTCTGCTTGTGGCTGCAACTCGCGGAGCAGTGCGATCAGCTGCGGAGAGCCGAGGAGTTCAGTGGGATTCGGCGGGATGGGGCCGCTGGTAAGAATCTTCATGCCCAGCGGCCCATCCTGCAACGGCACGCCGTCGCAGCGCGGCGACGGTAGCAGCGCCGTGCTCAAGCCCTGGTCGTTCCCTAGCTCGAAGAACTGATGCACGCTAGGATCCCGCAGATCGGCATCGATCAGGATCACGCGCTTCCCGGCCTGTGCTTCGGCGACCGCCAGATTGGCCGCTACGGTGCTCTTGCCTTCGTTCCGTAGCGCGCTGCTGATGCAAACAGTCGGCGGCTGCCCTATGACCGCGAACTCCAAGTTCGTCCGCAATAAGCGCACGGCTTCGGTCAGGCGATCGCTGCGTGGTTGTGCCGCATCGATCAGGAGTCGTGCCGGACCACCGCGCACGAAGTCTAACACCGCGAACGGGACGAGATTGAAGCGCCGACGCAGCTCCTCAGGCTCGCGGATCCGGTCGTCGAGAAAGTCGAACAGCACCACCAACGCGATCAGCGCCAGGAAACCGATCAGGGCGAACCGCGCTATGGTGGCCAGGGCACCACTCGGTTCCGGCATCGCAGGGACTGCTGCACGGTTGATTACCGTGAGCAGAGAGTTAGCCTGCAGTTGTTCTAGTTGCATACGCTGTTGCATCGCCAGGAGGGTGCGGTAGGTCTCCTGATCTTGCAGCAATTCGTCGTGCAAGCGGAGGGTTTCGGCGAGGGCATCGCCACTGGCGGTGGGCGTCGCCCGCAACTGATCCAGACGATTCGAGGCGGCGGTCACCCGTTGGCGTGCATCGTCAAGATCGCGGTCGACCTGCTGGCGTACCACCTGCACGTTCTGCACCCGCATGTCCTGGGTGCGCTGGACCAGCGTGTCGCTCAGCCGGTTGGCGATAGCGGCGGCGCGAGCGGGGTCGGAGTCGACGACCATGATGGACAAGAGCTGGGCACCGGGTACGGGCGTCACGATAACGTTCTCGGTCTTCAGGACGATCCCAAATTGTTGGCTGATGTCATCCAGCACTGGCCTGCTACGCAGCACCTGTGCGTAGGAATAGGCCAGTGTCAGCGCATAATTCAGATCCCCGGCATTGGGAAAGCCCGGATTTTGCACCGGGTTGATGTATAGATAGGCTTCGGCCCTATACATCGGCTTTGCTTGCTTGCTGAATAGAAACCCGGCACCGGCACCGATCAGGAGCCCTAGCAACGGCAACCACCACCAGCGGCGCACAACATTCCAGTAGCGCCTCAGTTCCACCACGTCTCCTCTCGGTTCCCAGGCACAGTTACTACGGAAGCTAGCAGTCTACATGACGAGGCAACGCACCTGCAACCGACATACCGGCCTAGTACTACAACGAGAGAACGGCTGTGCTAGGGTGGTGGTCGGCTCGTGACGCGCACCGTGGAGAGGAGGCCCGCCGTGCCCGCTACCGCTACCGC
>JAABUM010001403.1_pt1 | contig 36243 bp, 25 predicted proteins | sample 5559161 | NCBI WGS metagenome assembly JAABUM01 (sample SAMN10711868, study PRJNA513369) | rock metagenome | isolation source: Antarctica rocks | place: Antarctica: Victoria Land, Siegfried Peak nord
CCTGACCAGAGCTTTGTTATATTGACTCCAGTTACGGAGACGGTAGGTGCGTTTGGTTTTCTTCTGTTTCACACCAAAAGATTACCAGCACTGCTGTCCCCGTAGCTATTTACGCAACAAAGTCGATGATAACTAGAATCGCCGAGAACATTGTTGCCAAACCGAGCGCCCATCCGCCCACATTAACAAACCCAAGCAAGAGGCTACAAACCAAGAATAGCACCAGAAACACTGGAAGAAGTATTATGCCATCAATAATCGAGCCGAGGACACGATCACCCCACGTGGCATAGTTCAAAGGATACGGATGCGGCACAACATCAAGCGGCGTATCCATGTATGAGGGCGAAAGGCTTGGCCTGACATCACTCGCCGTGTAGCTTCCCGCGTCGCCGTATCTGCTAGTTTCAGTGTTCTGCAAATCGGCAGTCGGGGTTTGCCATGATCCCGGCGCAGGCGCGGTGGCATACGTCATCGGAAGTGCCACGCCGCACTTAACGCAGAAGCGCGCCGCATCAACATTCGGAGTTCTGCAAGACTCGCAAACAATCATCGACTCTCCTTCGAGAAGTTGTGTTTGAAATTCAAAGCGAAACATTGCGCCGCACGCGCTTGCACTTCGCAGTTTCTTCTTCTTGTCTATTTTCCAGTGCTGCCATCGCAGAGCGGAATAATTCTGGCTTATACACCCGACGTATGGGCTTGTCAATTCTGTTCAAGCCGGAAGCGAAGATGTCACGGCAACCTTAAAAATGTGCGGGAGATAAGACCGCTTTCTGCGCGTAAAATCTTGTCTATTAACTTCGCTTGACGATATACTTCACATGCACGGCGATAGCCTACGACTCCGTTTACTCAATCGCCGCAGGCTTTTCCTAAACTACCTCGCACACCCTTGCATAATCTGTTCATCCTTCAATCGAGGCTTATATGAATCACCAGCGGAATACTCTTTTACATACGAGCGCTGCCGTTCTTTTTTTCGCGTGTGCCGTGCTTTGTTCCGGCGCGTGGCACGGCCTTGCTGCAACGCCGAATGAGCGCGGTCAAAAAATCGCCGGCGCTTCTTTTCCGAAGCCCGGCATCGACGCAGTGCCAATTGATTCGCCGAACGAAGCGGCTGCCGCAGCCTTGCAACAGGGCTTATCGCTGCTACGGCGCAGCAACGCAGATCGCGCGCTGGCTCCGCTGCAAACGGCGCTGCGATTATTCACGGAAGCAAGCGATGCACGCGGCCAAGCGGCAGCGGAAGACGCGCTCGGTCAACTATACGAGCAGCAGGGACAATACAGCGTTGCGCTCGATCATTATCAGAAAGCGCGCGGAGCGTTTGCGGCGGCAAGCGATTCATTTCACGCCAATTTGACGTTCGCCAAAATCGGCGACATGCGTTTCAAGCAGGGCAACCTAGAAGAAGCGCGCGCCGCTTATTCGTCGATGGACGCGCGCAAGCCAAATACGAATGCCCTTAACACAGTCAATGCCGCGCGCTCGAAACCGGGCAAAGCGCGCGGCCTTCTCAATCGAGCGCGCGGCATCGCCACCGGCACGCCTAGCACTTCGACGGCGAGCGAGGCGACTTCTGTTGCCACCGATGCCACGGGCGAAATCAAACGCGGCGTTGAACTCTACAGGCAATTCATTTTGTATTCGACTTATGAACTAGGGCTAGGGCGCGTCGATTTTCTCGCCGTAAAATTCGACAGCGCGAAACAGCATTTCACGAACGCGCTCGGTGCTGCGGGCGGAGGCATTCCGATTATCGGCAAGCTAGGCCAGACGCGCCGCGTTCGCGTTTCCGCCCGCACAAGCCTCGCCGATATAGCCTTTCGACAGGGAAAGTTCGGCCAAGCGATTAACTTGTATACGGATGCCGCAAAGGGCGCGGAAACGGATGCACGGCTCGATCTCGCATGGCCTGCCGAGCGTGGACTGGGTCGCACGCGTCTCGCTCTTGCAGCGCAGGAACGCGATCCGCAAAAAGCCGCAAAACTGCGCGAAGATGCGTTGGAGGCTTACCGCAAAGCGCTTAAGACAATTGAAACGATTCGACAGGGCAGCCTTCGCGCGGATGAAGCTCGCACAACATTTCTGGCGACGACCAAAGATGTTTACGATGAAGCCGCTGCCGCGCTCGCCGAAATGTCTCTCGCCAATCACACACCGAACAATTCGCCTTTGACCGGCACGGCGCTGCAAAATGCTGCGGAAGCCTTCAGCATTGTCGAAGCCGGACGCGCGCGCTCCTTGCTCGATCTGCTCGCAGAGTCGCACGCGGAAATTACCGCAGATGTTTCTACGGAATTGCTCCAACGCAAACAAAAAAATCTGGATCGCCAGCAGGAGATTGCGCAACAGTTGACCGGTGTCAGCATGGCGGCGGAAACCACTGCGCAGCCCGTTCAGGATTTGGAAGCGGAACTTGATCGCCTATCAACCGAATACGATGAAATCGAAAACAATATACGCGTCAGCAATCCACGTTACGGCGCGCTCACAGACACTCGCTCTCTCTCGTTGAGCGACGTGCAATCCAAAGTTCTTGACGACAAAACGGCGCTGCTCGAATACAGTCTCGGCGCAGAACATTCATATCTGTGGGCTGTCACGCAAAACAGCGTCATGCTCTACAGCTTGCCCGCGCGCGAAGTGATTGACGCTCAAGCCATCGAATTGCGCGCGCAGATTATTCCAGCCGAACTGCGTCGCTCTCTCGTCGGCATCAACGTCGCCGCCGGACAAAACGGAAAAACCTCGCAAGGCGAAGACGCTGAATCAGACCGTCCGCAAAATCCCGCAACATACGCTGCTGCCGCCAACAAGCTTTACAAAATTGTTGTCGAACCTGCCGCGCCTATCATCGGCGGCAAACGACTGCTCGTCGTGCCGGATGGCGCGCTCAATTACGTGCCTTTTGAAGCGCTTGTGGCTAAAACAGGCGGAGCAAACTATGCAGACCTCGCCTACCTCGTCAAGACGAACGAGCTAAGTTAAGCGCCGTCTGCTTCCGTCATCGCTTTGATCCGGCAACAGGGCGGCAGATCGCGCAGCGGCGGCATACTTCTGGTCGCCGATCCCGTTTTCGACGCTGCCGATCCGCGAGCGCCGCGCACGCCTGCGAACGCTGCGCCGAACGCGGGACAAGCAGCCAACAGCCTGACGCTCGCAAGCGCCATTGCGGATGTAACGGGCACAACTGTTGAGACGGCTACTTCGCCAATAGGCTTGCAGCTTGCGCGCTTAAGCGGCACGCGTATTGAAGCACAACAAATCTCCCAATTAACGCGCGTCTCCGGCGGGCAATTCAGCGCGTGGCTCGATCTCAAAGCAAGCGAAGCGAACATCAAAACGCGCAATGCCAAGCAATACCGCGTGGTACACATCGCCACTCACGGATTGCTCGACGCCGAACGCCCGCAATTCACCGGTTTAGTTTTATCTCTCGTCGGCAATTCAAACGGCGACGACGGCTTTCTCCGCACAGATGAAATCTTTAATCTTCGCTTAGGCTCCCCCCTCGTCATGCTCTCCGCTTGTGAAACCGGCTTGGGCAAGCAAGTAAAAGGCGAAGGTGTGATCGGCCTAACACGTGCTTTCATGTACGCTGGCGCGCCCACCGTCGGCGTCTCTCTCTGGTCTGTCGCTGATCGCTCAACCGCAACTTTAATGACAGACTTTTATAAACGCTTGCTCGCGGGCGTGCCGCCGTCAACAGCCATGCGCGCGGCACAGCAACAAATGATCGCAGGCAAACGCTACAGCGCGCCGTTCTACTGGGCGGCATTTGTCCTCAATGGTGAGTGGCGGTAAGCGCCGAGCGGGATAGCGTGGCGAAGGCTACAAAGGATTAGAGAATTCAGGCGGGTTCGATCAGCGTGCCGTTCTCGTAGGCGGCGATCAAGCGTTCGAGGGCTTCGCACTGGCGGCGCAGGTTCGCGCCCGCATCCGTGTCGGCAACCATTCGCGCATGATCGTAAGTGCGTATGATCGTAACTTTCGGCACGATGTCTGCGCCGCTCGTAATCGCATCTTCGATTGATTCAAAGTGATGGTGTTCGGCGAGCGCGATGCTTTCGGGAGCGAGAATCAAAGTGTAGCCGTGATCGCCGTATGCTTCGGAAAACGCGCCGTCAATCGTCACGGCATTGCCGCCGCGCTTGACGGGCTGCTCGCCTTTCTCGATCTTCACGGGGACATGCCCGTTAACGATCAAGCCATCTTCGGTGACGCCGAATTCGCGCATTATACGGCGACAGAAATCAGCGTCGTGCATTAAGGCGAAATACGGATTTTTGTTTTCGACATGCGTCTGCTTATCTTCGACGAAGTAGGTCTCGAAAGTCGCCATGCGGTCTTTGCCGAAAAATGGCGAACGCGCTCCCGCCCATAAATACCAGAACCAATCCGCGTCATCCTGCGCCGCCGCTCCCGTCACCGCGCCCGCTCGAAACGCACGACGAATAACTGTGCCGAGAGCATCGAACAATGCGCGGCCAGCGCGTTCCTCGCCGTCAATTTTTAATGAAAGCATCTCGCCGCTTTCATCCACAGGCACGCAGGCGTGAAAGATCAAGGCATCGTCGCGCTCGAGCCACATCGCGCCGCTTCTTACAACGTATCTCATGTGCTCCCACAAACGCGCGCTCGTCAAAAACGATTGCCGCAAGCGATCCATGCACGCTCTCTCTTCCGTCGAAAGCTCGTAAGGATCGTTTGGATCGATGGTCGGCAAATTGGTGTCGAGCAAAGGGAAAGTTTGCCCATCTATCTCGACTGTGCCCGCCGCAAAATTTATGCGGTGAAGCAGATTGCGATTCTCTATTTCCCATTCGGGATGTCGGCGGATGGTTTGCCCTTCCAGCTTAAACTGCATAATCGCCGCCGCCTTCTGCATTCGCCGCATCAACGTGTCATCACGCAAGCCCGTTCCCTTCAAACCGAAGCATTCCGCCGGATCGTCCGCATAAATTGTGCGCGCTAATTTTTCGAGCGGCGAAACAATCAATCCGTAGCCTTCTTCCAACTGCGACAACCTTCGATAGCGCAGCGAGACGCGCAGAACAGTCGCGATCAGCGCCTCTTGTCCGAGACACGCGCCCATCCATTCCGCATCATGATTGCCCCACGTGAAAGTGACGTTCGGCTGCTCCATTAAATAATCAATGACACGATCAATGCGCGGGCCACGATCTCCCAAATCTCCCGCGACGATGATTTCAAAAGCCGTCAGATTACGCACCAATCGAGATGCGGCGCGCACGCAAAGCAAATCCTGATCGTGCTCTGTGAGCACATAAATCATTTCGTCAATGTAGGCTGGCAGACGTTCGGAACAAGGCTCGGCAAGAAGTTCTTCAAATAATTCGCGACGCCCCGGCGGGAAAAGATTGATGACATGATCGCGGCGATAGTTTTTTGCTAAACCTCTTACAAGCTCGAACTGCAAACGCAACGTGCGCGATACCCACTCGCGGCGGCTCCCGGAATCTGAAAACTTGTCGCTCATGTGCGCCATCATCTCGCGCGGATAATAGAGCACAGCCAACAACTCTTTGATTTCAACATCGGTCAATCGCCCGCCAAACAGTGATTCGACGAGCGGGCGCAAAGAGCCGGAAGCGTTATTGATGACGTGCCGCAGTTTTTTGTATTCGCCGTGAACATCGCTGATGACGTGTACGACGCCCATCGGGAGATGCAGGCCAGCGCGCAACGCAGACACTTCGGCCAGCGCACTTTCCACCGACGAATAATTCGCCGCCAGCGCGCGCAGCAATGTCAGTTCATCTTTGTCCGGTGAATTGCTCACAGAAATATTCGTAGGGGCAGGGCTTGTCCCTGCCCGCTCAACTAATAAATGCACGGTCAGGGGCAAGCCCTGTCCCTACAGTTTTATCTTCGCCATTCGTCAATGAGTGATGCGACGAGTCCCGTCCAGCCTGTCTGGTGCGATGCGCCCAAGCCCATCCCCGTATCGCCGTGAAAGTATTCGTAGAATAGCAAAAGGTCGCGCCAGTGCGGATCGGTCTGAAACTTTTCGTATTTTCCATGAACAGGGCGCACGCCGTCTTGGTTGCGCGTGAACAATTGAATCATGCGGTCTGCGAAGCCTTGCGCCATATCATTGAGCGTCACGGATGGTTCATTCGCCGCCGCGCTTTCAACCGACAACTCCGCGCCGTAAGCTTTGCCTAATTTGCGGAAGGATTCGATCATCATAAAGCTCGTCGGAAACCACACAGGCCCGCGCCAATTCGAGTTTCCGCCCTTCAGCATCTCGAGGGATTCTGCTGGTTCGTAAGCCACCTGATTGCGCCCGAAGACAAACGGATGCGCCTCGTGATATTTCGAGAGACTTCGCAAACCGTAGTCCGAACGGAACTCCGCAGGGTCCCAAATTCTTTCAAGCAAGTGCCGCATCTGCGCTTCATCAACGATGGCGAGCACATGCACTTTGCCGCCGCCGTCCTCGCGCTCAATCGTCGTCACGCAGCTTTGCACAAGGTCTTGCCTGTTCTTCAAAAACCAATTTAGATTCGCCCTGAACTCCGGGAACGGTTCGAGCCAATGTTCTTCCAAACGCTCAATCGCATACAATGGAATCAAGCCAACGAGCGAGCGCACGCGAAACTTATGGAACTCGCCGTTCGGATACCGCAGCACGTCGTAAAAGAAACGATCCTTTTCGTCCCACAAAGAATAGTTGCGCCCGCCCATATTTTTCATCGCCGCGCCGACATAAACGTAGTGCTGAAAAAACTTCGTGGCGAGCGCTTCGTATGCTTTGTTTTCCTTCGCAAGTTCAAGCGCGATGCGCATCAGGTTCAAACAAAACATGCCCATCCAACCCGTCGCGTCGGATTGTTCGAGCACAGCACCGTTCGGCATTTCTTCGCTGCGGTCAAGCACTGTAATGTTATCGAGGCCGAGAAAGCCGCCCTCGAAAACGTTGTTGCCTTCGCCGTCCACCTTGTTGATCCACCAAGCGAAATTTATCAGCAACTTGTGGAAACATTTTTCGAGAAACATGCGATCAGCTTTGCCCGAACGCTGGCGATCCATGTTGTAAACCCGCCACACAGCCCACGCGTGAACCGGCGGATTGAGGTCGGAAAACTCCCACTCGTAAGCGGGTATTTGCCCATTCGGATGCTGAAACTGCTCGAACAACAAAAGCCACAATTGCTCTTTCGCAAACTCTGGATCGACTAGAGCGAGCGGCGCGCAGTGAAACGCCAAATCCCACGCCGCGAACCAAGGATATTCCCACTTATCCGGCATAGACATCACGCGCATCGAGTTCAAGTGCATCCAGCGATAATTTCGATTGCGACGGCGCGATTCAGGCGGCGGCGAGTCGGGATTATCACCGTCCAGCCACTGATGCACATCGTAAATATAAATCTGCTTCGACCACAGCATCCCCGCGAGCGCCTGCCGCTGCACAAGCTTCTCGTCCGCAGTTGCTTTCGGCGGATGAATCGAGGCATAAAACTCGTCTGCTTCCGCGCGCCCTCGCTCGATGATTTTATCCACATCGGCGAGCGGCTTTTTCAAAAGCTTGTCCGACAAACGCAAGCGTATAACAACGGATTCATTCGCCGGAACATTTATTCCTGCGTAGTGCAAACATGCCTTCGTTCCAGTCTGCGCAGGGTTAACACATTCTTCGCCGTTGATTATGTGGCGATGAAAAGCATCCTTCACAAACGGTGAGCGACTTTGCGCGCCGTCGCCCCAAACACGCGGCGCGTTTGTTTCATTGTTTGTAAAAAGCGGCGTCGCGTTCGCTTCGCCGTACAAATAACGCTGGCCTAGACGATATTCAAACGGAAGATTTTTGAGCGCCTCAGCCTGTGAATCGTCGGCCAGCAAGCTTATATAATCTTTCCCCTTCGGCCCGGCGATGATAACGGGTTCGCTCAATGCTTCAGTACCCCACGCCCACGTATTGCGAAACCATATTTGCGGCAGCACATGAATCGAAGCATCCTCAGCGCCGCGATTGAAAACTTCGATGCGAATGCAGATGTCTTCCGCGTCGGCTTTTGCGTATTCGACAAACACATCGAAGTAGCGATCATCATCGAAAACGCCTGTGTCCAAAAGCTCGTATTCGGGAAGGTGTTGTCCGCGCCGCTGGCGGTTTTCTTCGATCAATTGAACATACGGATACTCACCTTGCGGATACTTGTACAGATATTTCATGTGCGAGTGCGTCGGCGTCGAATCGAGATAAAAATAGTATTCCTTAACGTCCTCGCTGTGATTCGCTTCGCCCGACACAAGCCCGTACAGTCGCTCCTTCAAAATCGCATCGCGCCCGTTCCACAAAGCGAGCGAGAAGACCATCAATTGATAGCGGTCACAGATTCCGGCAAGCCCGTCTTCGCCCCAGCGATACGCTTTCGAGCGCGCCAGATCGTGCGGAAAGTAATCCCACGCCGCGCCATCCGCAGAGTAATCCTCGCGCACAGTTCCCCACGCGCGCTCCGACACATACGGCCCCCATTTACGCCACGGCGCAATCAGCGCGCTAAAAGGTTCGCGCAGCCTTTCGTGTTCTTTGGTGTTCATTTGAGTATTAAATTGTAGGGGCAGGGCTTGTCCCTGCCCGCGTTGCATTAAACGTAACACGGGCAGGGACAAGCCCCGCCCCTACATGTTTTTTTACGGAAGATAGTTACGCTTTCTTTTCGTCGAGCTGCGCGAGTTTTTCAACGCGCTGAAGGTGTCGTCCGCCTGCGAAATTTGTTTCCATAAAAATGCGCGCCATCTGCGCGGCGAGTTTCGGTTGGATAAAACGCGCGCCGAGACAAAGCACGTTGGCGTCGTTGTGTTCGCGTGCCAGCCGCGCGGTTTCTTCACTCCAGCAAAGCGCGGCGCGCACGCCCGGCACTTTGTTCGCTGCGATGGAAATGCCGATGCCGGAACCGCAGACAACAACACCGCGCACATCATCGCCGCCATCTACGACAGCATGGCCGACAGCCGCGCCGAAGTCCGGGTAATCGACACTCTCCAGATTATTCGTGCCGCGATCATCCACCTCGAAGCCTTGCTTCAAAAGCTCTTGCTTCAATGATTCCTTGCTTTCGTATCCGGCGTGATCGCTGCCGATAACAATTTTCTGCGGCTTCATAGTGTCCCTGTCCATCAATTATTAAAGATTGGCGGCGGCATCTTTATCAATTAGCCACTCAAGGTTGCCGCCCGCCGCTTGCGGTTGAATCAATTGCGAAGGCAAGCGATTCGTATCACGCTCGCCATTGATGACTTCCGGCAGACGCGCAGCCTTGCCCGCGCCCGTGATGAGAAACAAAACATGCGCCGCATGATTAATGGCCGGAGCCGAAAGAGTGATGCGAAAAGTTTGGAATTTTTCAACCCAGTTGGCGGTAGCCCATGCAGATGTTTCCTGCAAAGCCTGTGAGCCGGGAAAGAGCGAAGCCGTGTGCCCGTCGTCGCCCATTCCGAGTAGCACAAGATCAAAACGCGGCCATTGTTCTTCGTCAAAATAGCCGCGCAATTCGTCTTCATAAAGGCGCGCATTGGCAACGGCGTCGCCATCGCCGACCATGCGATGAACGTTCTGCGGCGGGACGGGCACGCGCGCTAACATCGCTTCATTCGCCATTCGGTAATTGCTTTCAGCGTCATCCGGCGGCACGCATCGCTCATCGCCGAAAAAAATGTGTACCTTCGGCCATTCGATTTGGTCGCGGTATTCGTCGCTCGCCAGAAGTTCATAAAGCTTTTTAGGCGTCGAACCGCCCGCGAGCGCAACGCTGAATTTTCCGTTCGCGTTGGTTGCTTCATGCGCGATTTCAATGAATCGTTCGGCGGCGCGACGCGCGACTTCTGCGCCGTCTTCGCACACGATTACTTGCGGAGCGCTCGCTTTGTTTTTCCCGACTGCTTCCATAGAAGTTGCCCTTAATAAAGTGCGCTGCGCGCCGCGCCGTAAAGCGCTGTTTTGTCGTCGAGAATTACATGCACGGGAATGCTCGAATTGAAAGCGTTGAAGCGTCCCTTGTCTTTGAACGCACGCATAAATGTTCCGTCCTTTAATTTGTCGATGATTTTCGGAGCGATGCCGCCGCCCAAGTAAAGCCCGCCCGTCGCGACCATCAACAGCGCCAGATTGCCCGCCATTGCGCCGTAAATAGACGCGAACATATCGAGCGCTTTCACTGCGAGTTCCGATTTTTTGGCGAGCGCAGCATTCGATACCGCTGCTGTTTTGTTGCCGCCAACGCTCTCAATTTCCGCGCGCAACCAATCCGGTTCTTCGGCAAATTTTCGGTCACGCAGAAAAGAATAAACATTAAAAAGTCCCGGCCCTGACAGCGCTCGTTCATAGCTGACATGCCCGTTAAACTTTTCCGCTAAATATTGGTAGAGGTCTATTTCCGTTTCGTTGCGCGCGGCGAAATCCGAATGGCCGCCTTCGGAAGCCAGCGGTTGATAGCGCCCATTATCTCGCAAAATTATTCCGGCCATGCCAAGCCCCGTGCCTGCCGCAATCAACGCGCGATTACCGCCGATTGACGCATCGCCTTCGTTGAGCGTCGCAAGCTTATCGGGTGTTAAAGCTTCGACGCCCGCCGCCGTCGCTTCCAGATCATTGATTAACTTTACGCGCCCTATGCCAAGCTGCGCGGCCAAAGAATTTGCTTCGACGATCCACGCGAGATTCGGCGTTTCCGAGCGTCCATCAATGACCGGCCCGGCGATGCCGAAGCAAGCGTGCGTAAGAGTCTCGACGTGGTGTGCGGCAACAAATTCTTTAAGAATCGCGTTCAGAGAATCATACTTCCCGCTCGGAAAACTCTGCTGCGATTTGACAGCGCCGATTGTTTCGCCGCTCGTTTCAAAAATGGCGACGTTTGTTTTCGTTCCGCCGATGTCTCCTGCCAGAATCATAATTTGTATTGATAAGTTTGGGTGTAGATTTTGTTACTTGATCGAAGCGATCATTTCAGCAGCGGCGGAAACAGCCGCTTCGTAGATTGCATCCCGCGCGAGAAAACTCAGTTCGCGGCTCAAGCGCTGGCCTTCGCTGCGCGCTTCGTAAGCGATAATGCGCCCCACGTTGTGTTTGTCGCCAATGTCCGCTTCGGTCTCTAAACGCTTGCCGTCGCCGCTTAAGCCGACGTAAAACTTTGCGCCATTCGCCTCGTTCGCAAGCGTCACGAAACCGAGCAATCCGTCCGTTTCCTTTTTGCCGTCGCACGCGCGCATCTCAACGTTTATCTTGCGCCCGTCGCCCGCTTGTAAAGTAAAGCGCTTGGTGTCGCCTTCCTGCGCGAATCCGTTTGCATTGATTGTCCATTTGAGCCTTGATGCGAGCCACCCGACGATCAGCAGCGCATTGGCAGCCAGTTCTTCGCGCGCAATGTCCGGCGCATCATACTCGACTGTAATGCGATCAATCTCATTCAGCAGCGGCAGATAATCAGGCACGTCCCAGAAGCTTGCGATGAGCGTGCGCCATGAAGTCAAACGCCCCCAATTAAGATCGCTGGTGCGCACAAAGTCCGGGCGTTCTCTTATCAACTGCGCAAGCCGTTTGATGTCTTCATGCGGATGATCGAACGAGCAGGAATCAATTACAAGACGATCCGCGAGCGCCGTCATGCGATCAAAAAGCTTGTCTTCGTAGTGCGGAATATCCTTCCACCACAAAAAGACCGGCACATCCGGCACAAGCAAAGGCGCGAGCGCGCTCGCCACGGAATTAATCGCCGTGCCCTTCGCTTCAATCGTTACTTGTTCGCCGCAGATTTGCTTCAAGTCTTTGCCGAGGTTGCGGCTATGCGATGAAACGCGTGCAGTGAGTCCCGCTTCGCCCGCCGCGTCTTCGGCTGCGACCAAGGTTAGCGCGCGGCATGGATTCTGCTCGAACACTTCGCCGAGAATCTGCTCGACCTCATCGCGTTCCTCTCGCGCCGTCGCATAAACCAACAAGTTAAGCACGCAAGCGCGCGTTACGCCCGATCCGGCAGCTTCGACTTCCTTGTTGTCGCTGCTTGTTTGCTGCCACAATGCAGACAATTCCTGCTCGATCTTGCCGACATCAATTGCCTTCATCGTCGAAGAAACTACGCCCGCCTGTGTTTCCATAACAACTCCTGAATCGCTAGCATAAACAGTCTGTAGAACCCACGCCATCAAGTTGCGAATGTGGAACAGACCGTTGACGAATTACTCTTTATCCTTATCTTTTGTTACGGTCTGCGCCATTGGCGTCCCTGCGCTTCGAGCAAATCGAAGGCAGCTTTCGGCCCCCACGTGCCTGCTTCGTAGTTGGGAAACGGCGCGTCTGTTTTCGTCGCCGCCCATTCGTCCAAGACGGGCATGATGAGTTCCCACCCGCGCTCCGTCATATCGCGGCGCGCGTACAAAGTAGAATCACCGAAGATGCAATCGAGCAGTAGGCGTTCGTAAGCTTCCGCAGACTTTGTGCCGAACGACGAGCCGTAACGAAAATCCATATTCACATCGCGTATGTGCGTCACCTGACCGGGCACCTTCGCGGCAAAGCGCAAGGTAATTCCTTCGTCAGGCTGCACGCGTACAATCAATTGATTCGGCACGACCTGTTCCATCATTTCCGCGCCGAACAGATGCAGCGGCGCATCACGAAATTGAATCGCGATTTCCGTGACGCGCTTCGGCAGGCGTTTGCCGGAGCGTATGTAAAACGGCACGCCAGACCAGCGCCAATTATCGAACAGCATCGTAATCATTGCGTAGGTGTCGGTAGCGGAATCAGGTGCGACGCCTTCTTCTTCACGATAGCCGGGAACGATCTGACCGTTGATCGAACCTGCGCCGTACTGCCCGCACACGCATTCCGTTCGCACGCGCTCCGTTGTAAACGCACGCGCCGCCTGCATCGCTTTGATCTTTTCATCGCGCACGGATTCCGAACTCAGAGAAGACGGCGGCTCCATTGCGACAAGCGAGAGAACCTGAAAAACGTGATTCTGAAGCATGTCGCGCACGACGCCCGATTTTTCGTAGTAGCCGCCGCGCCCTTCGACGCCAACCGTCTCCGCATTCGTTATCTGGACGTGGTCTATATACTGACGATTCCAGAGCGGCTCGAAAATGCTGTTGGCAAAACGAAAGACCAGCAGATTCTGGACGGTTTCCTTGCCGAGATAATGGTCTATGCGATAGACCTGCGATTCATCGAGGTATTGCAGCACGTGGCGATTGAGCTTTTGCGCGCTATCGAGGTCTGTGCCGAAAGGCTTTTCGATAATGACGCGCGCCCAATTATTTTCCTGCTTGGTCAATCCGGCAGTCGCCAATTGCTTGACGGCCTCGCCGTAATGCTCCGGCGCAGTCGATAAATAAAAAACCCGATTGCCCTGCGTGCCGCGCTCGTTATCGATCTGCTCTAAAAGTTCGCCGAGTTTTTTATAGTCGTCGGCGTTGTCGATATTAGACGACAAATAAAAGAGTCCGCGCGCAAACGAATTCCAGACTTCTTCATCAACGCGCTTATCTTCGGAAAACTGCGCGATTGCCGTTTTCATTTTGTCGCGGAAATCGTCGTGGCTCATCGGCGAGCGCGAGAGGCCGACGATGGCAAACTCGGCTGGCAAAAGTCTTTCCTGCACAAGACGGTAAAGCGCCGGTATAAGTTTTCGCTTCGTCAAATCGCCCGACGCGCCGAAGATCACGATAACGCACGGCGCGGCAGTTCGCTCAAGACGGATTCCCTCGCGCAAGGGATTCTCTAAAATAGTTGACATGATTGATCCTCGAAAAGAAGTATTCAGGAGACAGAAGTCAGGAGTCAGAATAAAGCAACTGCGATGCTGTCGGTACATGGCTTTTCAATCACAACGGAGACGGGCGATTATTCTGACTTCTGACTCCTGTCTCCTGACTTCTGTTTCCCGACTACTGTTTCCCGACTACTGTTTCTCCAACATCTGTTCCCACTCCGTGTGTACTGCGCCGCTGCCCGGTTTGTCCGTGCGCTCGTATGTGTGCGAGCCGAAAAAGTCGCGTTGCGCCTGCGTTAGATTGAGCGGTAGATTCGCGGTGCGGTACATATCGAAATAGCCGAGGCTCGAAGCCATGGCGAGCACGGGCACGCCTGCGTTCATCGCTGTGGTGACGGCGAGACGCCAATTCGGTTGCGCTTCTTCGACCCATGCTTTGAAATCAGGATCGAGCAAAAGATTCGGCAGATCGGCGCGATTTTGGTAAGCCTGTTTGATTTTGTCGAGGAACTGCGCGCGAATAATGCAGCCGCCCTTCCAGATGCGCGAGATTTCGCCAAGGTTGACGTTCCAATTCCATTTCTCCGATCCGGCGCGAATCAAGTTCATGCCTTGCGCGTAGGAACAAATCTTCGACGCATACAGCGCATCACGCACGGCTTCGATCATCTGCTTTTTATCGCCGCCGAACTTTCCGTTTTTCGGGCCGCTGATTTCCTTGCTCGCCGCGACGCGTTCATCCTTACACGAAGAAAGCGTGCGGGCATCAACCGATGCGTTGATCGTCGGGACAACGATGCCTAGATCGAGCGCGATTTCGCTTGTCCACTTGCCGGTTCCCTTTTGCCCTGCTTTGTCGAGCACAAGGTCAACGAGCGGTTTGCCTGTTTCGGTGTCTTTGACCCGCAGAATTTGCGCTGTGATTTCGATCAGAAATGATTCGAGATGGCCGTGATTCCATTCGTCGAATACGTCCGCCATCTCGCCTGCTTCCATGCCGAGAACGTTGCGCATGATGTCGTAGGCTTCAGCAATCAATTGCATGTCGCCGTACTCGATGCCGTTGTGTACCATCTTGACGAAGTGGCCTGCGCCGCCCGGCCCGATGTAAGTGACGCACGCGCCGTCATCTACTTTCGCGGCGATGGATTCCCAGATCGGACGAATCTGCTCGTAGGCTTCCTTCGCCCCGCCCGGCATCAAACTCGGCCCCCACAGCGCGCCTTTTTCGCCGCCGGAAACGCCTGAACCGATAAAGTTAAAGCCCTCTGCCTTGAGCGCTTTTTCGCGGCGCTCCGTGTCCATGAAATAAGAGTTGCCGCCGTCAATAATAATATCGCCCTTTTCCATGAAGGGCTTGATCTGGTCAATCGTCCAATCGACGGCTTCGCCCGCTTTGACAAGCAGGATGGCTTTGCGCGGGCGTTCGAGTGATTTGATGAATTCTTCGGGCGAGTGCGTGCCGATGACTTGCTTGCCTTTGGCGCGCGCTACAAAGTCGTCAACTTTTTTCGGGTCGCGGTTGAAAACGGCAATCGGATAACCGTTGCGTTCGATGTTCATCGCGAGATTTTCGCCCATCACGGCGAGGCCGATCATGCCGATCTTGGCCGTCTTTGTGCTTTGTTCCGGTGTTGCCATTTTCCTGTCCTCTACGTTTGAAAAGCAAAGCGCGAAAGGCTTTGCCCGCCCGGTAAAATCACGACAACCGGGCGGAGTGGTGGACGCGAGGGAATATAAAAGCAGATGTCAGATGCTAGATGTTAGATACTAGCTAAAACTCACGTCTTCACTAACATCTAACATCCGACATCTAACATCTTTTCTTCAGAGTGTTCCGCGTGATTTCGGAATCGGTGCATTGCTGCCGCCGCCGCTGCCCGCGCCGGTTGCGCCGGAGCGCGGGAGTGCTTCGCCGATCAATTCATGCAAGCGCGTGAGTCCCGCCTTCACATCTGCGCCGAGATCAATGCGAATCGCACGCCGCCCGCGCGAAGCGAGCGAGCGAAAATCGCCGAGCGCCTGCGCTTGCTTCAGAGTGCTGAAAGTGTACGGCTGATTCGGGATCGGCAAATCGGTGGTATCCGGCGCGGTCAGCTGCATAAAGACTCCTGCCGCCGAACCGCCTTTGTGCAACTGCCCTGTCGAGTGCAGAAAACGCGGGCCATAGCCTGTGGTCGTCGCGCATTTCGTCGCATCGCGCAGGTGGCCTCTGATGTGTTGAATCAGCTTTTCGTGTTCCGGCGTTTCTTCTATGTAATCGAGCATCGCGATGTAGTCGCCTGCTTTGGCGCGCGCGAGATGCGACCTTAAAGCGTCGAGCACCGAACCACTTTGCAAATCAGCGCGCGCTTTGTCGTCTGCGTAAATTGTCAGCGTGCCGTCAGAGACAAGCACGGTTTGTTCGGGAAGCTTGCCCGTCTTGGTGAAAGTTTCGAGCAGCTCTTTCGTCGCGTCTTTTGATTCCTGCACGTTCGGCTGATCGAATGGATTGATGCCGATCACGTAGCCCGCGAAGGCGACGGCAATCTCCCACAGGAAAAACTCTTCGCCGAGATCGTATGTGTCATTGAGCGTGCGATAGACGACGGGATGACCGGCGGCTTCGAGCGCTTTTAGTTTCATTTCCGTTTCGCCGTCGGGCTTGCCGATGGAGATAGAAACAAACACGCGATCATCAGAATAGGAAGAAGGCGAGCCGAGCGCTTCGCCTGCGACGGGCAGAATTCCCTTGCCTTCTTTGCCTGTGCTTTCGGCGATGAGTTGTTCGATCCAGAGTCCGAGCGAACTGATTTCGGGAGCGGCGACAATCGTCAGTTTGTCGCGTCCAGCCTTCGCACATTCGCCCATGATTGCGCCAAGCCGTGCGCCGGGATTTTCGTGCGCGGGCACAACCGACGCGCATGAATGAACGATGCGTTCGGCGCGGTCAAGCAGCTTCACGACATCCAAGCCCATCAGCGCTGCCGGAACCATGCCGAAATAAGAGAGCGCACTGTAGCGCCCGCCGATGTCCGCCGGATTCAAAAAGATGCGCTTGAACTTATCGTCCGTCGCCATCTTTTCCATCAGTGTGCCTGGGTCTGTTACAGCGACAAAGCACTCGCCCGGGTCTGGACGCTTTTTACTGACTTGATCGTACCAGTATTTATAAAAGACAAGCGGCTCGGTCGTTGTGCCGCTCTTCGATGAAATGACGAAGAGACATTTTGTGATGTCTATTTGATCGGCGATGTCTGCGAAGGCGTCCGGGTCTGTTGAATCGAGCACGAGCAGTTCCGGGTAGCCTTCCTGCTTGCCGAAAGTTTGGCGCAGAACTTCCGGGCAGAGGCTCGATCCGCCCATGCCACAAACCATTACATGCTTGAACTCGCGAACGCCGCGCGTGCGATCCGCGAAGCCGACCAAGTCATCTTCGACGCCGATCATCGTGTCCGGCACGGTAAGCCAGCCGAGCGCGTTGTTGATTATCTTCTGGCTCGCTTCGTCCGCTTTCCAGAGCGACGCGTCTTTGTGCCAGATGCGGCGCATCACGTCGCCCTTTTCCGCTTCCTTAATGGTGTTGTTGACGGCATCTGCGTATTTGCCGAGCGAGGCCGTGAGGCGGTCATTGATGCCGGAGAGCAGCGCGTCGCGTTTGGATTGAATGGACTCGACTAGCGTATCAAACGATGTGACGAACGAAGCGAGGCCGTCCTGCTGCAACTTTTCTGTCACGGCTTTCAAATCAATGCCGACTTCTTTAAGTTCGCCGACCAGTTTGTGGCAGTCGTCCAAACCTTCTTCGAGCGTGAGCGCGACTTTGCCGTGATCGCGAATCGCCGTGTAGGTGGCGGGCGGAACGGTGTTGACGGTTTCCGCGCCAATCAAATTATCTACATAAAGCACGTCCGGATATTTCGGATTCTTCGTGCCTGTGGAAGCCCACAATTGACGCTGCACCTGCGCGCCTTTGGCTTTGAGCGCGGCGAATCTGTCGCCGTGAAATATCTCTTTGAACTTTTGATAAGCGAGTTTCGCGTTGGCGATGGCCGCTTTGCCGCACAAGTTTTCGAGGCGCGTTTTTTCTTCGGGCGTGGCGGCGTGGCGGGCGCGATATTCGAGGTCTGTGTCGATCATCGTATCGACGCGCGACACGAAAAAGCTTGCGACGGATGCGATGTGATCGACGTTTTTGCCTTCGGCGGCGCGGCGCTCTAAACCTTTAATAAAAGCTTCGGCGACCTGCTCGTAGTTCTCAATCGAGAAGATCATCGTCACGTTGATGTTGATGCCGCGATAAATGGATTCCTCGATGGCGGGCAAGCCTTCCTGCGACGCCGGAATCTTAATCATCACGTTTTGGCGTTTCAGCAACTTGAACAAACGGTCTGCTTCGTCAATGGTTCCCTGCGTCTCGAAAGCAAGGCGCGGGCTGACTTCGAGACTAATGTAGCCGTCGATGCCGTCTGTTTTGTCGTAGACGGGTTTGAGAATGTCTGCGGCGCTGCCGATGTCCTGAACGACGAGCGCATCGTAGATGTCCTTTACATCTTTGCCGCCTGTCACAAGCGTGCGCATTTGCTCGTCGTAATCGGTTGAGCCGATGATGGCCTTCTCGAAGATCGTCGGATTAGATGTGACGCCGCGCAGATCGTCTTCGTCAATTTTATTTTTCAGATCGCCGGTTTCCAGCATCGCACGGCGAATATTGTCGTACCAGATGCTCTGGCCGAGTTTCATTATTTCAACAAGCGGATTACTCATGTTTCACTCCTTCGCGAGACGGCACGCAACTTCTGACAAGCCGCGCGCTCATGCTTTCGCGTTTCGTTCCATTTCAAATGATTCTACACACTCTATCTTACGTTCTTATTACACTCGCGCGCTAGCCCTTTCAATCTCGCGTTTGGCGGCGTCGGTAACGGCTTCAACTGTGAAACCGAATTTCTTCGTTAATTCCTTAAGCGGCGCACTCGCGCCAAAGGTCTTCATGCCGATAATCGCATCGTTGCTGTTCACATATCTGCGCCAGCCGAAAGTCGAAGCCTGCTCGACGGAGACGCGCTCTCTCACGCCCGGCGGCAGCACTTCGTCTTTGTATTCTTCCGTTTGATGCTCGAACAGTTCCCATGACGGCAGACTAACGACGCGCGCGTGAACTCCTTCGGCGACCAATTTCTCGTAGGCTTCGACGCACAGGCCGACTTCCGAACCTGTTCCCATTATTATCACTTCGGGCAGCCCGCCGCCGTTGCTCTTGCCGGAATCCGCCAGAACATAGCCGCCGCGTTTGACGCCTTCGGCTGAAGCATATTTGGTGCGATCAAGCGTCGGGCATGGTTGGCGGCTCAGAATCAAGACCACCGGTTCATGCTGCAATTGCATTATCACGCGCCACGCTTCGGCACACTCGTTGGCGTCGCCGGGACGCAGCACGATGAGTCCGGGAATGGCGCGCAAGGATGCGATTTGTTCGATTGGTTGGTGCGTCGGCCCGTCTTCGCCGACGCCTATGGAATCGTGCGTGAAGATATTGATGGTCGGAATTTCCATAATCGAACTAAGCCTTATGGAAGGCCGCGCGTAATCCGAGAAGATAAAGAAGCCCGCGCCGAAGGGACGCACTTTCGAGAGCGCGAGGCCGTTTAAGACCGCTGCCATCTCATGCTCGCGTATGCCGAAGTGGAAATTGCGCCCGCCGTAGTTGCCAGCGGTGAAATCTCCCGCGCCGTCAAAGGTCAAACGCGTTTTTGTAGAGGGCGCAAGATCAGCCGCGCCGCCGATCAGCCACGGTACATTCTTCGCAATCGCGTTCAAAATTTTCGCGGAAGAATCACGACCCGCGACGCCCTTCGCGTCCGGCTCGAATGTCGGAATGTCTTTGTCCCAACCGTCGGGCAGTTCGCGCTTTTGCATACGGGTCAAGTGATCCGCGAGTTCGGGATTGGCTTTGCTGTAATCGCCGAGTTTGGCGAACCACTCATCACGCAGCTTTTTGCCGCGCGCGCCGATGCCCTGCTGAAAATGCTCGCGCACTCCGTCGGGCACTAAGAATTTCGCATCTTCCGGCCAGCCGTAGTTGCGCTTGGTGAGTTTGATTTCTTCTTCGCCGAGCGGTTCGCCGTGTGCCGCGTGCGTGTCTTGCTTGTTGGGCGCGCCCCATGCGATATGGCTGTCAACGATGATGAGCGTCGGGCGATCCGGTTCTTTTCCGGCAACACTAAACGCGCGCCGCAGCATGTCTAAATCATTCGCATCGCCGACGCGCGTGACGTTCCAGCCGTAGCCGACGAAGCGCGTCGCAACATCTTCGGAAAACGCCCAGGACGTATTGCCTTCAATCGTGATTTTGTTGTTATCGTAAATCCAACATAGATTATTTAATTTGAGATGACCGGCGAGCGACGCGGCTTCGTGCGAAATGCCTTCCATCATGCAGCCGTCGCCGCAGAGCGCGTAAACACGGTAATCGAACATCTCATTGTCGGGACGATTGAAATGCGCCGCCTGCCATTTGGAAGCAATCGCCATCCCGACGCTCGTCGCAATTCCCTGACCGAGCGGCCCCGTCGTCGTCTCGATGCCGGATGTCCAGCGGTATTCGGGATGGCCGGGACAACGGCTGTCGAGTTGGCGAAAATGTTTGATGTCATCGAGCGTCACGGAAACGTCGCCGGTTTTCTCATACTTGCCGTTGACAGCCTTGACGCCCGTTAAATGCAGCACGCTGTAGAGCAGCATCGAAGCGTGTCCCATCGAGAGCACAAAGCGGTCGCGGTTCGGCCAGATCGGATCATCCGGGTCGAAGCGCAGGATTTCGTTCCACAGCACGTAAGCGACGGGAGCCATTGCCATAGGCGTTCCGGGATGCCCGGAATTGGCGGCTTGCACGGCGTCCATCGCCAGCGTGCGAATCGTATTGACGCATAGTTGCTCGATCTGTGCTTGCGTGTCGGTGGCGTTTGTTTTGATGTTGGCGGCAGCGGCGGCGACGGGGGTAATCGCTTGCATATTGGGTTTCTCCTTAAACTATCTTCGACCAGCGCGAGCGCAAAAGATAAAGCTCGCTTGCTTAGGCGGGATGAATCAATAAATTAAATCAACTACAACGGGCAATGCAGACAACGTGAAATTTCGGCTCGAAACGGGGCCGGATTAAGAACTGAATGGTTGAACCTTGCGAGGCGGCGGCGTTAAAGTTGCGCGTCAAACAGGCCGATCCGAAATTTATTGGAATAGCCTTCGGGAACGAGGGAGCCGGATACTACCATAGGAAAATAAACGTGTCTAGAAATTATTTTTAACCTACCGTATAATTCTCCCGAATATTTTTTGATTCACTTATTTCAAGTGAGTGCTATAATCCCGCCTCGCGTACTTCTTAGCAAAAGCACGACCGCCGAAAAAGTCTTTCAGTATCTGCACAAACCAGAGGACGCCTCCCTCGCATGTTGGCGCTTTCTTCAACACAATTGAATCAGGTCAGTTATGCCGCGAGAGATTACCAATCACAGCGAGATTCTCGACGCCATTCGTAGCGTTGACAGCATACAAGATTTAGCCGCCAAACATGACGGGCATTTCGAGTACGAACTGGAACTCGAAGTAATCGCATATGGGCGCAATTACAACGGTAAAAAAGTCGGGCCGTATTTTCGCCTGCTTGTTTATCAAGCGGAAGAAGAAGTCATTCGCCAGAACGATTGGGGCGGCAACACTTTTTATATTGTCGTTGCGGGCACGCTCGATGTCTACGTTCGCGACGCAGAACACAACACGCAAAATAAAGTCGGCGAACTTAAACAGGGCACAAGCTTCGGCGAGATGTCGATTCTCGCGGGCGTGCCGCGCAACGCGACGTGCGTTGTGCCGAAGGGCGCAGAGACGACTGTGCTCGAAGTTCAACGTCCTGCCCTCCGCCTCTTAAGAAAACTGCCGAAGTTCGGCCACGCGCTCGACGAAACTTACAGGCGGCACGGCTTAGGGCGCGTCCTCGAAGATGTGCGGCAGGCAACAGGCGATTCCTTTAGCCCGGAACTCTTGAAGCAACTCGGCAGCGCCGCGCGCTTTATCGTTTATGGCAAGAGCCACACTTTGTTTCAGGAAAACGAGCCGATAGACAAAGTAGTGCTTATCAAAAACGGATGGGTGCGGCGCGTGCGCGGAGAAGTTTTCGATGAAGGCATTTCTGATATAACGGCGGGCGCGGACGAAGACGCGCGAATTGATTTTCTCGGCGCAGGCAATTGCCTCGGACTCGAAGGCGTTAAGGATGAAACGGCGTGGCGTTATACTGCGACTATAATGGCGCGCACGGAAGCGCTCGAAGTTTCGATGCAGCAACTGCGCGCAGACCCGCGCCTGCGCGACACTTTGCTTCGCACCTTCGCGGATTTTTCAACTGCCGACGATGACACCGCGCTCGAACACACGCCGGGAAGTCAGGTTGCGCTGGCGATGGAGCGGGAAATTTCGACGGGCGTGGTGGACGGCGAAAACTTGCTCGTGATGGACATGGATTTGTGCGTGCGTTGCGGCAATTGTTCATTTGCCTGTCACAACATGCACGGGCAATCGCGTCTTCTGCGGCGCGGCATACACATCGAACGGCCTGTAAAACAGGGCTTGCAAAAGTTTCGTATTGACCCGACTCAGCACGTCTTGTCGCCCTCCGTGTGTATGCACTGTCAAGACCCGGAATGTCTGACGGGTTGTCCAACCGGAGCGATTGGCCGTTTCAACGACGGGCAGATTGATATTGATCCGAAGACCTGCATCGGTTGCGGCGATTGCGCGACGCAATGCCCGTACAACGCCATTTCGATGATCCCGCGCAAGCCGCCCGCCGTCCCGCCGCCGCTCAATTTTGCGGGACAGGTTCGCAGTTGGTTGAGCATTGCTCCCGCGCCGCTTCCGCACACTGTCACGGAAACGGAGAATCTACTCGCCGTCAAATGTAATCTCTGCAACAACACTCCGCTCAACCCGAAGAATGGAAAGGATAACGGGAACGGCAATGGAAACGGGAATGGCAGGCGGCAGGCTTATTCGTGTCAGGAAAGTTGTCCGACGGGCGCGCTGGTGCGTGTTAATCCGCGCGAGTATTTCACGGAAGTCGGCAGCACCATCGGCCTCGTTTTCCGCGATGAAACACATGCCATCGGGCGCAACATACACAAGCGCGATCCGCTCGCGCAACTCTGGCACGCGGGCGGCATCATCGGCACGATTCTTTTCACTCTCGCCACAGTGTGGGCTTTGCGGCGTTACGGTTTGGATGGACGCATCAATGATTCTTGGTTGACGGTGCGCTGGATAACGGGACTAATCGGACTCTTCGGCATCGCCGCCGTGATGACTTATCCGGCGCGCAAACAAGTTTATAGAAGACGCGCAGGCCCATTGCGCTACTGGATGCTGATGCACGTTTACGCGGGCGTCGTTGCGGGCGTGCTGTTGCTTCTTCACGGCGGGCGCAGCACGGGCGGGCTGCTCACTTCGCTGCTGATGATTTCCTTTGATCTCGTCATCCTCTCGGGGCTTTTCGGCATCGCCTGTTATCTGATCGTGCCACGCATTATGACGAGCATCGAGGGCGAACCGCTGCTGATCGAAGATTTGCGCGCGCGTCGCGCGGAGTTGCGCGAAACGCTGGCGAGCCTTGCGCATCGCAGCACGGGCGCGCTTTCCGATTTAATCAAGCACAAAGTAACAAAGCATTTTCTTTCCTTCGGCTATCTCATGCGGCAATTCACACGGCGCGAAGAAATATCTTCGATGCTCGCAGCGGCGCGCGGCGAATGGCACACTGACGTTGAAAAATTTACCGATCCGCATGAGCGCGAAATGTTGTCGGAAGCCATCGAATCCGCCGCGACACTTCGCCGCGTTGACGCGCTTATTTATTTGCATCAACTATTGAAACTCTGGCTTGCGCCGCACGTCGTTTCGACTTCGTTGATGCTGGCGCTGATGATCGTACACATCATCCAAGTCGTGTTCTTCGCCGCGCGTTAATCAACTTCGAGCGGGCATTCCGCGTTTGCTTTGCCGTTGCAGTAAAAAAGCATGAAGCATAAATCCAACACCATCACATTTATCATCACGCGCGAGGATCGCAACGTCGATCCGGTCACGCTTTTGACGGAAGCACTGACCATCGGCAGTCTTCCGGGCTGCGATTTATTGCTTAATCATCCGAGCGTTTCGCGCACGCACGCAGGAATCAAAAAAGACGGCGGCGATTTCTATATCTTTAATCTCAGCCCGTCTAATACGACGACGCTCAACGGCAAACTCGTCGAACAAAAAGCGGCGCTTGCCGTCGGCGATCAAATTCAAATCGGCACCTTCTTTTTGGAGATCGAGCGCACGGGAAAGAAGACTCTAGCACTCAAAGTATCGCTCAAGATTGCCACGCGCGTTGGCGAAATCACCGATGCGCAGACGAACGATGATGCATTGACCGCAGACGCCGCCACCGCAAGCACACACGCCGCCGACCACGCACAGCATTCGGCGAAAGAAGAAGCGGGCAGCGACGCCGCGCTCGATGTTTTCTGGCAAAAGCGAAAACGCGAGGCCGGGAAAATGGCGCGTCCTTCGCCGCTTCACCCGCACGAACAAACGCGTATCGGCAAAGCGCGCTGGAACTGGACGCCGACGCGCGATCTGGCGCGCCCGTGGCCTGTTTCGATTTTAATCTGGGGGGCAATTATCGTCGGCGTCTTTTCTGTCGCGGCGGCACTCGGCTACACAAGCGCCTTCTCGCCCGCGCCCGTTTCCAATCCGCACCAGCGCGCCGCGCTCGATACGACGCCAGCCATCGCGCGCGAACCAAACGCCAATTCATGCACGAGTTGTCACGCGGTCAGGGCGAACATGGAAACGCGCTGCGCCCAGTGTCATCAAACCGAAAATTTCGTCGCCACCGTGACAGACCCGCACGCGCAGGCTGGCATCAACTGTACAAGCTGTCATGCGGAACATCGCGGCGCGAATTTTCGTCCCGGCGAAGCCTCGCTTGCGACATGCGCGGCGTGCCACAACGATGCCAACAAAACTCTTTATCGCGGCAAGGCAGTCCATACGCCGCACAACGGCACGTTCGGTTATCCGGTGGTCAACGGCGAATGGGAATGGAAGGGACTCGACGGCGAAGAATGGCAGCAAAAGCAAATCGCACTTGAGCGCCAATCATCGGACACGGATCACGAGTGGCGCAGCAAACAATTTCACGCCATACATCTTTACCGCGTGCGACCCGTCGCGGGCATCGCAGGCAACAGCGAAGGCGAGATGTCATGCTCTAGTTGCCACCAATCCTTTTCTCCGATTGACCGCGAAACGCCGCGCCAGACATGCGCCAAATGCCACAGCGGTAAAACGGAAGCGCAAACGAATCGCACGCTGATCGCCGCCGATACAGCTAATTGCACGTCCTGTCATGTGCAGCATGTGAAGGACAAACGCCACTGGAATTCTTCGCTGCTCTCAAGTCCTGTCGCGGCAGCAACGACGATGCCCGGCCACACTCAAGAAATTCAAGCACAAGAACTTCGCGCACAGGAAGCAACATCGTTGAGAGCCTCGACTGAAAAAGATAATTGAAACGGCACGGATTATTTATTCCGGCTATCCCATTAAATGATTCACTGAATAGTATGAGAAAGTCACAGGTCATTATTATTGTCGCGTTGGTGGCGCTGCTTGTCGCCGTCAATCTGCTGACCGGCGGAAACGACACCGGCAGACATTATCTCGGCGGCGTGCCTTGGTACGGCTGGAGTGGCGTCGGCATCGCTCTGGCATTTGTCGGCATCGGCTTTGCCATGCGCGACTCGCTGCGCACGCGCCATTTTATCGAAGCGCCGCCGCCCGAATTGGTTGCGAAAAACAGCGGCGAGGCGCTCGTCTCCGAAGCAGACCTCGCACGCATCGACCCGGACGGGCCGGGTTATCCGCATCCTGTAATTTTCCCGGAGCGCTGCATCGGTTGCCACGCCTGCGTCGATGCCTGCCCGCACGATGTGCTGGCAATCGTCAACGGCATTGCGACGCCGATTGCGCGCGATCAGTGCATGGAAGACACAGCCTGTCAGGTCGAATGCCCTGTCAGCCCGAAGGCGTGCATCGTCGTCAACACGACGAAGATTATTCCGCCGCGCAAAGTTCCCAAACGCGATCAATCGTTTATGACGGACGCGGTAAGCTGCTACATTATCGGCGACGTGTCCGGCACGCCGCTCATCAAAAATGCTGCCAACGAAGGCGCGGACGTGATTCACCACGTCACCGAAGAATTAAAGGCCGCCGCGCCGGAACCGAAAGCCGATGTAGATGTCGCAATCGTCGGCGTCGGCCCTGCGGGGTTATCTGCGGCGGTGCTCGCGCAGAAAGCCGGATTGCGTTATCTAGCCATCGAGCAAGACAAAGTGCTCGCCACGATTGACGCTTACCCGGCGAACAAATACGTTTTCTTCAAACCGGAAACAATGGAATCGCGCGGCGGCATAGAAGTCGGCGGGCTTGGATTGCAGCGCGAGATTATTCTCGAATCTTGGAAGAACGTGATGCTCTCGACGGGCGTTGTCGTCAGCGAAGGCGAAAGCTGCAAGGCTGTCACGAAGGCAGAGGACGGCGATTATTTTACCGTCAAAACTGAAAAGGGTTTGGAAAAGGAAAAGATGACGTACAAGGCGCGGCGCGTCATCATTGCCGTCGGTAATCGCGGCACTCCGATGAAGCTGCGTCTGCCCGGCGAAGACATGCGCGTCACGCGCGTCGGGCACACGGAAGACAAAGTCAGATACAAATTAACAGACCCGGAAGAATACAAAGGCCGCAAGGTTATTATCGTCGGCGCAGGCAATTCCGCCATCGAAGCGGCTGTTGATTTAGTCGCCAGACGCAATGGCGATCAAATCGCGTTTCGCCCGGATGATGAAATAAATGAAGTAACTTTAGTGATTCGCAGCGACTTGAAAAACGATTTGAAGTTCGGCAATAAGATGCAGATTTACCAGTGCATCGACGACAAAAAGATCAAAGTATTTTTCGGCACGGCGATCAAGGAAATACGCGACGACGAAGTGGTGCTGATGAACGCGCGAACAAGCGAAGAAAAGGCGACGCTCGCCAACGATTACATTTTCGCAATGATCGGCGGCGACCGTCCGACCAAATTCCTCGAAGCCATCGGCATCAAAATCGGATAAAGGATAGAAGCGACAAACAAAAATCAATAAGGCCGCGCGACTCGTTGAATGAATCGCGCGGCCTTATTGATTTTAACTTTCTCTTCGCTTCGCTTTACGGTTCGTTGCCGAGTTCCGGCACAGGGCGATTCATGGATTGGTAAATTGAAACAATCGTATCGACTTCCTCGCGTGCCTGTGCGTTATCCGGTTCATAACGTAGAGCGCGGCGCAAATCGCGCAAAGCAAATTTGTACAGCGTAGGCCGTCCGGCATTGTAAAAGATGTTACCGCGTTCGAGATAGGCGGCGGCAGCAGCGCGTTTGTCCGCATCCGTTGCGCCCGAAGCTTTCGCTTTGCGTTCGGCCTGCGCAATCTTCGCATCAAGCGCTGCGGTGTCTACGTCTGGTTTATCTGTAGAAGAAGATGATGGCGACATGCCGCCGCTGCTCATCGATGGAATAGAACCGCCGTGTGCCGAAACAATCGGCGGCGCGGTGCTGGCTGATTGCGTGTTTGCGTTCGGCGACGTTGTTTGCGTCGTTGAAGTTGTCGTCGTGCTGGTCTGCGCTTCCGAATTTACGGATGATTGGCGCGGCGCACAGGCGGCAACAAAGAGCGTGAGTGACGTAGCGATAGCGAAAACCGCCGGATGCTGAAGCTGAAAAAGCTTTTTCACACGGCGTTTCCGGTCAAACTTATAATCGGACATTTCTACCCAAGACTGATTTCTTACGAAACTGAAATTCACCGCTCGCGCATCCCGCGTTGTGCTGATGTCTGACGGCGCGCTGTTACTTTTTGACGTGACACGTTGCGCACTGGCTGCTGGTCGGCGCTTTCGTGTCGGGCACGCGCTCGTGGAAAGCATCGTGACAGACGTTGCAGTTGCGGTGATAAGCCTCCTTATTGGTTAGCTCTGTCGCATCCGTTTCGCCCGCGTAAGTAATCTTCGGCGAAGGCTTCGTGTCTTCCTGAAAGTGGCAGGTGCGGCAGGCTTTGACAGGGCCTTCGGCGGCGTCGTTAAGCGAAGCGGCGGTCAATAGCACTCTGCGCTCGGAGGTTTTATAAGGCGAGGGCGGCGTCGGCTGATCCGTATGGTGGCACTCCGCGCAACCGATCACGGATTTACCGTCGCGGCTGTAACTCTTCGTGCTGTGCGTTTCGTGATTAAACGCAACCGCGCCCCACTTGTCACTCTTGCTGTCCTTATCGAGCGTCACTTGTTTCGGCTGCACTTTACTGTCGAGCAAGGCAACGGGAAACGTCAGATTGAAAGCCTTCGATGCCGGAGCGTATCCGACAAGGCCGAGCGCGACGAAGCCGAGAGCGATGGCGAAAGCAATTAGCAATTTCATAAGTAAGAGTTCCCTGATCTTTGACGGGCAATGAACCCGTAAGGACTCGTTGATAGTTTAAGGGAGAGCGCGGCGAATTAAGCTTGCGAGGGCTTGGCTGCGGCTCAGTGAAGACAAAAATCCGACGGGCGAATTGTCCTCAGACGAGACTTGCGCATCATATTCCGGCAATCGCGCGGTTGTCAAATTATTTATTAACGGCGGTCAATTGATGATTATCGCGGCATCTGGAAGCTTTGCCCTTTATGGCATTTGCGGCAGTCGTTGAAATCCGCGTCGCCGAAGGCACGGCGTCCGTTGTGGCATGTCAGGCAGCTTTGCGCGCGCGAATTAGCGAAGTGCTGTGCAGTGCGCGGCGCGGTTACTTGCTGGAGTTGCGGAACATTGCTGCGTGCGCGGTGGCAATCGGCGCAGTTAAGACGTTGCCGTGCTCCGTGTTCGGCGTGGCTAAAGCTTGCGGCAAAGGCGCGCGCGTTTGTCGAAGCGCGGACGAGTCTTCCTTGCTCGTGACAGGTGCTGCACGATGCGATGTCGCGCCCGTTCGATGAAGCGTTTGGCGTGTGGCAAGTGTAACACTGCGCGTGCGCGCCGAGTCCTGCGGGAATGGAAAGCGCTGCGCTGCTGCGACGAAGCGGCGAGTGGCAGGCGCTGCAACCCGCTTGCGGACGCGCTGCGCCCTGCATGTGTTGCGCGTGATCGAACTGCGCATTGAAGCTTGCGAGCTTCGGAAAATCCTTCATCGGCGGGCGCGGGTCGTTAAGATTAGTGTGGCAGATGGCACACATCTGTTTGCTTGCGGGATTCGTCGAAACAAACTGCGCGAGATGGCAACTCGTGCAGGCTTTGTGGCCGGGGAAATTCGGCTTCGGCGAATTGTCTGCGCCGCGCCGATGGCACGTCGCGCATTGAATCGCCGCGTGACGTTCGCTCGCGTGCGAGAATTTTGAGAAATCCATATCGGACGATTGCGCGGGCGCAAACGAAGGCGCGAGCGTGACGGCGCGGACGCGATGATTCAGCGCAAGAAACGCGAGCAGGCCGAAACAGGCGATGAGCAAAACAACAAGCGAAAGTTGACGGCGCGAAGGAGTCAGACGCAAGCGATGGACGTGCGCGAGGCTTCGACGCAAAGCACACGAAGGTTGCGCGGAAGCGTCCGAAACAGTTTCCGTTGAATCGTCTTGCGCGTGTTGTTTTTCTTCGTCGCTCACTTTTTCTCACCGCCGCTCGTGTTGCTGCCCGCCGCCGGTTGCGGCTTTGTGCGCTTGATCGCTTTGTAATGATCGTCAAAGCCGTCGATTTTCGTTCCGATGATTGAGCTATGGCAATAAACGCAATTGAACTTCGGGTCTTGCTCGCGTGCCTTTAATTCTCTGGCAATCGCCGCGACTTTTGTTTTGCCGCCCTTATCGCCGTGGCAATCCACGCACGCTGCAAGCTGCACGCCGTTTTCCTTCAAACGAAAAGTTTCGAGCGAATCTATTTGCGAAACTTTTTTATGGCAATCCGTACAGCCGGACGAGCGATGCGGATCGTCCTTCGGCTTCGCGTCAAACGATGGAATCGCGTGCTGAAACTTCGGCGAAATGCGCGCAGCCTAAGCCTCCGTGACGGAAGCGAACGCGGCGGGCAGCGCGGGCATATCTGCAACGTTATGGCTGCTGCTCACAGGAACAATTTTCGCTTCCGTCGTCGCGATTTTTTCCGCCGCAGCATTCTTCGACGCATCATTTGCCGCCATTGTTGGGCGCGGCTTCAAGAGCGCGTTGCGGTGACACTCCGCGCAACTATTGATGTACGGTACGTAGACGGCGTAAGCGGTTTTCTCGTTTGGCGCGGCGGCTTTCCAGTGGCAATCAACGCATGAAGCGTGGCCTGCGGGCGAAGTCATAAAAGTTCCCGGCGTCGGCACAAAAGATTTCTTCGGCCATGATGCCGCCACTCGTTCGAGATTCGCGTTGTTCGTTTTATGGCAATGCACGCATGTGTCCTGCACGCTCAATGCTTTCTTGGTGGCATCAGGCAGTTTGGCGAACGCCGTGCGCGTGCTCGACGAGAGATGTTTGCGGTGCGGAAAAATGTCTGCGAACTGAGATGGCGACGAGGCAGCAGTTTTCGGGAAATCGAAACGCGCGTCGCTTCGCGGCGAAACGATTGTGTGGCAAACAGAACAAATCATTGGACGCGCGCCCGCAAAAAACTGCTGGCGATGACACTTCAGACACGAATCGTGGTTGGGATAATCCTTAACATCCGGCTGCGCTTGCGAAGCGACGCGGTGGCAACTCGCGCAGGAATCCTTCGTGCCGCCGCCGTGACCGGGAACATCATGCGTAAACTTCGAGTAAGACACACCGGCGCGTCCGGGCACTCTCGTTGAACCGCGACGCCTGTTTGTTTGCCGGTTGAAGCGCTGCTGCTGCGGAGGCGGCGGGTCTATGTTCAATTCGCTGGCGTTCGAGGCGCTGCGCGGGAAGATGAACAACCCGGCTGCGAGCATCGCGAAGAAAGCGAGCACGACGGCGCGCAGTTTGAAGATGCTTTGATCTGGCAAGCGGCTTTGCGGCACCTGACGAATCCTTTTTGCGAGGGATGACGGCGACGAAGATACCAATGGACGCGAGAACGCGAAGACTCGATTAACAACGCTGGCGTTCGAGGCGCTTTTAAGGCAAGAAGACGGGCGGCCTCTTTACAAGAATCAGGTAAAAACTTTTGGAGGCGACATGCGCCATGTAAATTTGCGAGGAGGGATCAAAAATCTTAGCAGCGGGCGACTGTAACGGTCTAAGGTAAAAAGTAAAAAGCGTCAGCGCGCTGGCGTTCCGACTATGCCTGCCGTCGCATCCAGCTTTTGCAGATTTGCGCGAATCTGCGGCAGCGCAACGCTCTTAGGATTGACTTGTTCGAGCCGCACAAGCATTTCGTGCGCTTCCTTCGCGTCGCCTTTGGTTGTCAGGGCGATGGCGAGATTTTGCAGCGTCTGTTCGTGGCGCGCATCGGATTGCAGCGAGCGGCGAAACTCTGTAATCGCGCGGTCAACATCAGACGGCGTGCGCAGATAAAAGCTCAAGCCCAAATCCGTGCGAACGTTTACGTCGCCCGGCTTTTTCAAGAGTGCCGAAGTGTACCAACGTTCAGCATCCTGATAGCGTCCCGCATCATAATTGGCATTGCCGAGTTTGACAACTGTTTCGTAATCGTCGGGACGAAGTTTGTTGGCCTTCTGCCAAAATTCAAGAGCGTCGTCATAGCGCTGAATCTGGTAAAAGAGTTCGCCCGCCTTGAATTGAGCGTCGAAATCGTTCGGTGAATTTCGCGCCTGCTGCAACTGCGCCTGCACAGCCGCCTGCATTCCCTGCGCCGTGCGCGGATCGGTCACAGCAATCGAAGAAGTTTGCGCGCCGCTTTCATTCGCCGCACCGTCTGTAGCCGACGACAAATCAATATCCGGCGGCACAACAACTGCGGCAGTGGACATGCGTGCGGCGGCGCGCTGGTTGACCGTATTAACGAACATGAAGCCGACGATAAAGCCGAGCAGCACGCCGATGGTTAGAAAAAGGCTGTTCTCTTTCGTCATAAAAGTAAAAGTTTGAAGTCGGCGGCAGCTAATTCCATTAACGGCTGGCGGCTTCAATCCTTCGTTGTCATGCGTAAGAATGAAGTCCCGGCAGCAGATAGCTCACGCCTAAGTACGTGAAGATGACGAAGAGAAAACCGGCGACGGCAAAGTATGCGCTGCGGCGTCCAGACCAGCCGCGCGCGATGCGTGAATGCAGAAACGCAGCATAGGTAAGCCACGCGACGAACGCGCCTGTTTCCTTCGAGTCCCACTGCCAGTAGTGCCCCCACGACTCGTTCGCCCAGATCGCGCCCGTCATCAAAAGCAAAGCGAGTCCGGCGAAGGTAACGCCCGCCGTCACGTACATCAGACTGTCCAGCTTCTCCAACGGAGGCAGCGCCGCGCGCAAGTTTTCTGTGCGGAAGCTGAAGATAATCACAAAGAGCGTCGCGGCGAAAGCCGTGATTAAAGCCGCGAGTTCGACGGGATTCGCGTTCAAACTCAAATGAAGCAACGAGCCGTTTTGCTGCACAAAGCGCGTGGAAAATTGTTCGAGCTGCGGCGCGCTCATCGTCGCAATCTCTTGCGTGGAAAGTCCCGCCGCATGTTCCGCGACCCACTTGCCGAAGTGCGCGTATTGGCTTGTGTCGATGTGCGCGACGAGGTTCGTCATCGTCTTGACTTGGGAAACAAGCAAAGCGATAGCGACGGCCTGCACGACAAGGGAAAGCTTCAACAAACGATGTCCCCAGAGCCGCGCCGCTTCGTTTTCTTTAGCGAGATACATGCCGAAGCTGACGATCACGCCGACGAGCAGCAAGCCCGTCAAAGCAAGCAGCGGCCCCACATAAGGAATGTCCGCGCGAAGCGGAACGGGCGAACGCGCGCCCTGCGTGCCGAGAAAAGTCGATGCGCCATAAGTGAGTGACGTGAAGACGGAGAAGCGGCTAACGGTGGCAATCACAGACACGACGAAGATGCTCGACCAGATCGCCATCGCTTCAGTCTTCACGCCGTCCTTCAAAAGATAAACAACCGCAACGGCGAAGCATACAAGCGCCACGCCGTAAGAAAGCGACGCGATGCCGACGTGAATCGGACGCCAGTAGGAATCTAAGATAGGCGGCAGATCAATAAATTCATTGCCGATGAAGCGCGCCAGAAGAAGAACAAGCGATGCGAGCGGCAATGTGACTGCGCCGAGAAAGCGAAAGTTTTTGCGATGTGCGATAACGAGCGTCGTGATGCCCGCGCCGAACGCGAAGGCGAGACTCAAGTCGTACAGATTAGCGAACGGAATGTAGCGAAAAGCCCAAGGCAGATCGGCGGCGGTGCGTCCCTGCGCGAGGAATGTGGCGAGTTCCCTGTCATGCGCCGCGATCCAACGCACGCCCCAACTCGACGCGTTGCAGAAAACGCCGATGGTCGCAAACCACAGCCCTAGTTTCTGCGCCGTGTTCGATGGCGCGTAAAGATTCGTCAAATGAAACGTCGCAGCCGTCAAGTAACACGCGAGCGCCAGCATCATCAATGCGCCGTCGGAAATAAAATGACTGCCGCCCGACTGTATGCGCAGCAGCACCATCAGGACAGCGCCGACGACTGCTAAAATTGCCGGTAGATATGAAAGCAGCGACGAGCTTTTGAATTTAACTTCCGGCGCGTTCATCACCGCCGACTGTTGTAGAACTTCGCTCATAATTAATTTACCTCTTCCTGCTGTGGGGGATTTCCGCTGACGATGTTGACGAGCCGTTTGAAACGATCTTCAAAGCCGTTCCAATTGCGGTTCGTGTTGCCGCCGAGCGTTACTTCAAAATCATTTCCGGCCTGTTCTTCGATGTGCGCCCAGATGCGTTGATGCGAAAAGAAAAAGACGGCGCAGAGCGTCAGCGCAAGCAGCACGAAACCGATATAGACGACGCGCGAGCCGGGATCGCGCTGAATCGAAAGCACATGCGCCGACGGGACTTTCTCGAAATCCGCGAGCCGGAATTTGTAACCGGCGACGGGCGCTCCGACGGGCGCGCCAGACGGCAATTCTGTCGCAAAGGCGTAGGCACGTTTTTCTTCACCGGCGGGCGTCGTGACGCGCAAGATCGCCGCCGGATTATTGTATTCACCGGAAGCAGTCGCGGCTTGTCCGCCCTGCAAAGTAAAGTCCGGCAAAAAGTTTGCGAACTCAATGCGCGTGCCGTCCGGCAATGTTGTTTGCCCATCGCGTTTAATCACTACATCCTGCGCGGCGCTTCCGTTGTCCGGCGTCAGATGCAAAGTGATATTGCGCGCGTTACCGAGTGAAATAAAGCTCGCCTGAAAAAGACGATAGCCGCGATAATCGTAAGGATCGTTGAGGTGTACGAGTGCTTCGCGCGTGCCGTATTCGTCTTTGATTTTAACGCGCGTCAACCAATCAATCGTATTGTCCTGCGAAATCGGCCCGTTCTTTTTAATCAACTTTTGTTCGATGTCGGTGCATGTAATCGTGAACGGAAGTTGGAACGGCGTGCGCGTCATTTTGTCGAGTTGAAAATTTACTTCCTGAATCTGCGCGGAAGTCTTGCCCGGCGCAAGCTGCATTTCGCCTGTATGCCCGAATTGCGCCGTGAGAAAGCCGCCCGTAAAAATCGTTAGCAGCGCGACGTGGACGGCATACGCACCGAGACGATTCCAAGTACCCTGTTCGGCAAAGACAAACGTGCGATTATTCTTTTCCGTGACGCGCGATTTCAGGCCGATGCTCTTGCACGCGGCGGAAACTTGCGCGGCAACATCGGCGCGGCTCGCCGCTTTTACTCGAAGCGTCGCCGTTTGCTTTTGCCCGCGTAGCCAGTGCGCCGAGGCGTCTAGCTTCGGGCGCGAGATGTATGTCCATGCGCCGGGAAAGCGATCAATCGATGCGAGTATGATATTAAGAGACAGCACCAAGAGCAGCACGTTGAAGTACCACGCGTGGTAAATGTCGAAGAAGCCTAGCGTGCCGTAAAGAAGCTGCTGCGAGGGCGTCAAATCCGCGTAATACTTATCGAAGCCTTCGACGGATTGCTGCATAATCAGCATTCCGATCATAGACGCGACGACAAGTGTAATTAAGAGCGAAACGCCCAAACGCACCGAACTCAAAAGATTGAGCACACGCGTAAGCACGGACGGCGCGGCGCGCTTCGCAGGCACAGACGCGGCAGGCGCAGAGTTTGCGGCTGTTTCTATTTTACTTCCGTCAACTGCTGACATTCTTTTTTAGTTTGAACAAAACGAAATATGACGATACAGGCAATTATCCTGCGAATTTGGGCTTCTGGACATTGACGAGGAAAAACTTCTGCCATCGAACCTCTGCATTTGGAGCGCCTACATCATAACGAATTAAATCCGCTTCATCAACTGCTTTCGTCGGCAGAGCACAAGCGACTGAAACCGCACGCGCCGGACAGGTGCTCCACTGTTTGCATTAAGCCGCGCCACACAGTTATTTTACATGCGACATGACTAAAAATATTCTGCTCACAGTTGTCGGCGCAGTCTTAGGCTTTATGCTCGGATTCCTCGTTGCCAACTCTTTCAGCAAAGCCCTGACCCCGCCCGGAAGCATAGGGGAGACAGCATCACGTGCGATGCCCGCCGCGCCGCCGCTCGACCCTGCTCAAACAAGCGGCAAACTTCCGCCCAACCATCCGAACATCAGCGGCGATACCACGACAGGCGATGCGTCAACAAACGGCGCGACAACGGGCGCAGCGAACATCACTGCAAATTCCGCGCAGGCACAATCGGCGATGGATCAGGCGGATCGTCAACCGCGCAGCTTCGACGCGCAGATGAGCGCCGCCGCAGTCTTTTATCAAGCGGGCGCGTTCGACAAAGCAGCGCTTTATTTGAGCCGCGCGCTTGCGATTAATCCGAACAACGCAGACGCGCTGACGGCAATGGGCGACACCAAATACGACGCCGGAGATTACGCGGGCGCAGCTTCCTTTTACGAACGCTCACTCGCGCAAAGGCCGAGCGATGTGGACGTGCGAACAGACCTCGGCAACACTTATTTTCAACGCACGCCGCCGGACTTTGACCGTGCCGTCGCCGAATACCGCAAAGCGCTTCAACTCGACCCGAAGCACGAAAAGACTTTACAGAATCTCGCTGCCGCCGCCCTGCGCAAAGGCGACAAACAAACTGCACGCGACGCGGTGGAAAAACTCGCAAGCGTCAATCCATCCAACCAATTCGCCACACGAATGCGCGCTGCATTGGAAAACAACTCCACGCCGTAAACCTATAGCGGTTTTCATTTGAGTGTAACCTCATAACCGCAATGCCGAAACCAATTCACACAATCGCTTGCCGTGATTGTTTCGAGCGCCGCGGCGATTGCCTTTTCCAATTCGGCTTGGGTTCGC